>Ga0180436_10000079_pt1 | contig 100606 bp, 72 predicted proteins | sample SS_ome_2_FD_132434 | JGI IMG/M metagenome (GOLD analysis project Ga0180436, IMG submission 132434) | Hypersaline lake sediment archaeal communities from the Salton Sea, California, USA - SS_3_S_2 metaG | ecosystem: Environmental > Aquatic > Non-marine Saline and Alkaline > Hypersaline >...
CGACTGGAACACCTTCCACGCCGACCGAATCCACGCCGAACAACGAAAACTGTATCCCTACAAGACACGCCTGCGAGCTATCCTAAACTGCGCAACCTAACGCGATCTGGAGGTTGCAACCAAGTCGATTTTGCCTGGGAAAGGTCCCCAATCAGTCATTCCCGCGCACGCGGGAATCCAGTGATCCGTCCCAACTCGCAGCGCCCCCGCTTGCAGGGGGATTTAGACGGTTAGACGGGTGACGTGCCATACGACCGAAAGGTGTGCCCCCCGCAGCGCAATCCGCCCTGTCCAACAGAGACGTCCGGTGCCGCGGCAAACCGCCGAGATCAGGGCCAGCGCATGCATCCACTCCAACCAAACGCTTCTCCGCGAGGAGGCCGTCAGGGCTGCTTGCTGAGGCTGAAGATCGGCAGCAGCAGGGCGAGCCCGATCGTGCCGATCACCAACCCCATTACCGAAATCATGATGGGCTCGATCATGCTGGTGGTCGCCTTGATCGACGTTTCCACTTCGCGATCGTAGTAAGTGCTCACCCGTTCGAGTACCTGATCGAGCTTGCCCGTCTCCTCGCCCGAAGAGATCATCTGCACGAGCACGCGCGGGAACAGCGGGCTTTCGCGGAGCACTTCGGCCAAGCGCCGTCCGCCGGTCACTTCATCGAGAACGTGCTCCCACAACTGTTCGTAGAACCGGTTTCCGGAGACCTCCCCGGCCAGCCGGATGGCGTCCATCACGGAGACGCCGCTGCCGAGCATCGTCCCAAGCGTGCGAATCGATCGGCTGATAATTACCTTGCGCATCATGGGCCCGAGGATCGGCAGGTTGATCCGCAACCAATCGATCACCAGCCGTCCCGGTCCGGTTCGCTTGCCATAGAGATACCCACCGACGGCAGCCGCCAGTCCCAGCAGCCAGAAATACCAATGATTGATGAGGGTATCGGAAATGCTCATCATCAAGATCGTCGGGCCGGGCAAATCGGTGCCCTTCTGTTCAAACAGCGGGGCGAACTTTGGCAGAATGTAGACGAGCAGGAAGATCGTCACGCCGGTGGCCAGGACCATCATCACGGCCGGATAGGCCAGCGCCGCGCGGACCTTGCCGCGTGTCTCCATCTCCTTCTGCTGATAGGTGGCGATTCGTTCGAGCATTTCGCCCAGCGAGCCGGTGGCTTCGCTGGCGCGGACCAGCGACACGTAGGTCTTGTCGAAATAGCGCGGGTACTGCGTCAGGGCTTTGGAGAAGTCCTCGCCCGCCTCGACGCGATTCTGCAGGTCGAGCAGCATTTTGCGCAGCGTGGGGTTGGTCTCTTGCTCGACAATCCCGGCCAACGCGTCCGATAAGGTGATTCCCGTGTCGACCATGATGGCCAACTGGCTGGTGATGTAGATGATGTCGGAGCGGGAAATCCCCTTGGGCAGAACCCCCAGCCCGCCGCCGGCTTCCTCGATCTCCAGGACCTGGAAACCATCGCGCCGCAGCTTTTGCGTCGCCTCCTCCACGCTAGCTGCCTCGACGGTGCCTTCGTGCTTGTTACCCAGCGGATCGCGGGCCGTGTATTCGAACTCGATGATCGTGGCAGGCATGGCTGGGTGCTAGGGGTGAAGGGGTGTGCCGGTGGGCATGGTACATACCAACGTCCAACATTATCCACCGCCGCCGTCGCCGGCGATGTGGAATATCTCCTCGATCGTGGTGATTCCTTCGCGAACCTTACGGAACCCGTCGTGGGCGAGCGTCACCATGCCGTCCCGGGCGGCCAGATCGCGGATCTTGGCAACCGAAGGCTCGGAGACGATCACGTCTCGCAGCTCATCGTTGATTGCCAGCAGTTCGTGAACGCCAATCCGTCCCTTGAAGCCCGTATTCCGGCAACTCTTGCAGCCGACGCCACGATAGAACTCATCGAACTGATAGCCCATTTTGTCGAGCGCTTTGCGGACGGTCCGGGCGGGCTCGTAGGTTTGCCGGCATTTGGCGCAAATGCGCCGGCAAAGCCTTTGAGCGAGCACCATGTTCAACGCCGCGCCGATCAGGTACGGCTCCACGCCCATGTTGATCATTCGGGTGATGGCCGAGCAGGCGTCGTTGGTGTGCAACGTACTGAAGACCAGGTGACCAGTCAGGGCCGCCTGGATGGCCATCCGTGCGGTCTCTTCGTCGCGGACCTCACCGACCATGATTACGTCGGGGTCTTGCCGCAGCAGGGTGCGCAGCGCCTTGGAAAAGGTCAGCCCAATCCGCGTTTGCACCTGAAACTGATTGATCAGCGGCAGGTGATATTCGATCGGGTCCTCGACCGTGCAGACATTGTTCTCCATCGAGCTGATCGAATTCAGCGCGGCGTAGAGCGTGGTCGACTTACCGCTGCCCGTGGGACCTGTCACCAACACAATGCCGTTGGGCACGCGGATGCCGGCTTGGAATTGCTCGAGAATGTCCTCGGCGAAGCCCAGGTCCTCCAGGTTCAGCGAGACGGTACGCGTGTCGAGCACGCGGATCACGGTCTTCTCGCCGTGTGTGGAGGGAAACGTGCTCACGCGGAGGTCGATCTTCCGACCCTCGAGCATCACGTTCACCCGCCCGTCCTGGGGCAGGCGACGTTCGCTGATATCGAGCGACGCCATGATCTTGATGCGGCTGGTCACCGCGGCCAGCAGGTGCTGGGGTACTTCCAGCGACTTATAGAGCCGGCCGTCGATCCGGTAGCGTACGCGCATGCAGCGCTCCGCCGGTTCGATGTGGATGTCGCTAGCGCCCTCCTTGACGGCATTGAAGATCACATAGTTGACCAGGCGGATGACCGGCGACTGGCCGGCAATCTCCTCCACGTCGCCGATGTCCTCCATGGCGTCTTCGATGAGCGTCACGTCGGCGTTGTCGGAGTCCTCGATGATGTCGTCGATGACGAACACCTTCGAGTTTGGCAGCGTGGTGATCATCCGCCGGATGTCTTTCGGCGTGGCGGCCACGATCTGCACCCGCACGTTGGTCAGGCTGCGAATCTCATCGAGGAGGAAGAGGTTCGATGGCTCAGCCACCGCGATCGTCAGCACGCCGCGAACCACGAACAGCGGCAAGACGAGGTTCGTTTCGATGTACTCTCTTGGCAGGATGTCGACAATGCCCGGGTCGTAGAGCCGCGCTTCCAACTTCGCGTAGGGCACGCCGTATTCGGCAGCCAGGCATTCGACGATCTGGTCTTCGTTGCAAAGTTCGAGGTCGACGAGGATTTCGCCCAACAGCCGGCCGCGGCCGTCCTGCTTCTGCGCGGCCAGCGCGCGCTGCAGCCCTTCCTGCGAGAGGTATCCGCGATCGACCAGCAAATCGCCCAGACGGCGGGGAACCAGGCCGGTTGTTTCCATGACACTCGGTGGGGTAGGCGGAGGAAGACGCGGTCGGCACTAAGCCGGTGGGTGGGTCAGCCGTGGGCCACTATTGAGGGTTGCGTTGCTAATGAACGGCTAAGCGGGGTCTGGATAGGTCGACTCAGCGGCAATCTCCAGATTTCAGGCCCATCGTGCCCATTCCGTTCTCGGAAGCGCGAACATTGGCTGCGCCGGTATCACCAGGCCTCAGCTTTTCGGATGGCGGGGAATGGTGGGGTGTGGGGTTCATCTCACTGGAAACTCTTCACGGCTTCGACCACGCTGTCGAACACCTCAAGCTGGTCGTCCAGTCGCGTGACTTCCAGGATTTTCCGGTTGATATAGTTCGTGGTGGAAATCTTCAGGTCGCCCGATGCTTCGCGAAGCGATTCCTGAACGTCGAGGATGCCCTCAAGGCCCTTGCTGTCGAGCGTCTCGGTGGCGTCGATGTCGAGTACCACATTCCGACGCTCCAGACTCCCGATATAGTCGCTGAACTCGGCGGTCTGCTCGCCGCCGAGTTCCTCGGGCGTGTGGACCACAATCACGCTGCCAAAGATTTCCGTGGGTAGGTTCATGGCGAACTACTCGCTCTTGGACATTGGACATCAGACGTCAAGTGCCGAATGTTGCCGTCCTATTGCTTCGTGGGGGTGCGGAGTGCGTGGTACGCCGCAGGGGACACGCAGTTCGGCGTCCTGTTTCCCGCGTCTAGACTCCTCATCTCATGCGCCGGCGGGCTCCGCCGTCCCCAGGGCATCCTCCACCCGCGCAAGCAGCTCGCGCGGGCTGAACGGCTTGGAGATAATATCCAGCACGGCCAGTTCCCGCTTCACCTCATCGTGGCTCAGTTCCAGGCCCTTGGCGGTCAGCATGAACACGGGGATGTCGCGCGTGGCCTCGTGATCGCGCATGCGGCGCACCAATCCCAGGCCGTCCAGTCGCGGCATTTGGCAATCCGTGACGACGATATCGGGTCTCTGCTCGCCGATCAATTCCCAGGCTTCTTCACCGTCGCCGGCGATGCGCACGTCATAGCCCGCGCGTTTGATCTTGAACTCCGCAGCCCGCAGGATGTGGATTTCGTCGTCGCACAGTAGTACGCGTTTGTCCATGGTAGAGTCCTCGCGATCCTTGATTTCAGTGAGCCCGCACGTGGCTTCTCGCCACCTCCACGCGCCTTCTAAGTGCTTGCCGCCAACTACGCCTTGCTCGCGGCTGGCGTTTTGGACGGGGTATCCATCTTGCCCGCACCGGGCATGGTAATGCTAAAAGTGCTGCCCTCGCCGAGGGCGCTGCGGACGGTGAGATGCCCACGGTGGACGTCCTCGACGATGTGCTTGGCCAGGGGCAATCCCAGACCCGTACCGGAAGCCATGTTCTTGTCCTTCTTCACACGATAGAACTTATCGAAGACCCGTTGGGCATCTTCCTCGCTGAGCCCCACGCCCGTGTCTTGAACCTCGAAGCGGATTCCGTTTTCTTCCAACCGGCTTCGCAGGGTGACGTTGCCTCCGTCGGGCGTGTACTTGATGGCATTGCTCAGCAGATTGATGGCCGCCTGCAAGAGCATGTCGCGATCGGCGAGTACACCCAGGTAAAGCGGGCTGAGATCGGCGGTCAGTTCGATCCCCTTGGCCTCGGCCGAGGGTTGCACCACATTCAGCGCCTCTTCGAGCAATTCGTTGAGCGACTGGTGCTCCTTACTGACCTTGACCACTCCTGCCTCGATCCTAGCCAAGTTCAAAAGATTCTCCACCAGTCGCTGAAGGCGATCCGCCTGACTGTCGATCACGCCGAGGAACTCTTCCTGCGTCTCGCGATCCTCGGCGTCGCCATCGGCCAGCAGTTCCACATAAGCCTTGATACCGGCCAGAGGTGTCTTCATCTCATGGCTCACGGCGGACACGAACTCGGCATTGCGGCGCTGCAACTCCTTTTGATGGCCAATATCGCGCAACACGGCCACCACGCCGGAGGTGGACAAGTCGGGCTGACAGCGTTCCGACTGGTTTTCGGCCAGCTTCGTGGCCGTCACCTGAAAGTGATGCATCCCGCCCTCGTCGTCGGCGATCTCGACTTCATCCGTCCGGTCGCCAGCCATCTTGCGATGCACCGAAGAGCAGAGCAGTTCAACCAGCCGTTCGCAACGGACCAACTGCCCGATCGCCCGGCTTTCCGCGTTCTCGCTATCGAAATGGAACAAATTCTCGGCGCTGCGATTGGCGAGCACGATCTCCTCGTAGTCGTCGATCGCCAGCACCGGCTCGGACAGAGCGGAAAATATCTTCTTGATCTTCTCGTACTGAGCGGCTGCCCGGCCAGCGCGGATCTCCATCGTTGCCCGACTGTGCTCAAGCTCCTCGACCCGTTGACGGTGACGGGCCAACAACTCGCGAAGCTGCTCCGCCTGGCGACGATAGCCGTGTCCGGTGGGCAGCGAGGGCAGGTTTTCCAGCAAGGCGTCGTTCTGCGCGGTACCCGGCTCCAGCCGGCTCAGCGCGTCAAGATAGCGTTGCAACTGGCTCGCCTCTCGGCGCTTGGCCAGCCAAAGCAACGAGGCCACCAATGAACCAAGCGCGATCCCGCCAGCCAGCAATCCGGCCCGCGGAAGCCATTCGATGGGACCGATCAACGGATCGGCCATCCAGGCCAACGCCGATAGCGCGGCGAGGACCAACGCGGCCACCGAGACGATCGTGGTACAACGGGCAAGGTTCATGGGAATTCGCTGTCGTGCGGCGAGCTGTCAACCGGTTCGCGTGGCGATAGGCCACAAGCCGCCGGGCATCGTGATTGTTCCAGGGGGGGTACGCGTCGTCGGGTTTGTTCCTGGCCGCGCGACGTCAGCCGCGCCACAAGCCCCGAATCTGGGACCGCTTCGCCAGCAGTGGTTCACGGAATACGCACCGTGAAGACAATCGCGGGCGGCAGGCTCTCCGATCCAGCGGCCCCACACTTGCGGCGGACAAACCAATCATCCAGCCGCGCACGTGGTTACCGGAATCGGTCAGCGGAGCACGTTGTCCGCGCGGGCGTCGAGTTGCGCGGCTCGACTGAACTGTTGTCGTGCCGCCTCGGTTTGCCCGTTTTTGGCAAGCGTGCATCCCAGTAAAAAGTAGGACAGCGAATCGGCGTTGTCCAACGAAAGTGCTTTCCTGAAGGCGACTTCCGCCTCCTCGACAGCCCCTTGCCGGTAGCAGGCGACCCCCAATGCGCGGTGGATGCGGGGGTCCTGGGGAAAGCACCGAGCGGCCGACGTCAAGATCTCGGCCGCCAGAGTGGGTTGGTCATGTTTCAGCGCCAAGACGGACGCTCTGACCGGAACGTGCGGGTTATCCGGGCAACGGGCGACCGCATCCCGCAGGATTCGGCCCAACTCCGTCGGATCATCGGCCCGCGCCACCTGTTCCGCCTGGGCGAACAAGGCCCTCACTTCGTCGGAAATTGGCGTGTCCGTCGCCTTGACCGCGGTAGTCGTATCGGTCGACGCGTTTGGACTGTTTCCATCGACCCTACCGACAACACCGCTTGGGGATGGATCGGCCGCTTCCTGGATCTGCTCGGGCGGCGATGCGCCAAGATGGGCCGTGGCGATGCGCTCCGCTGTCCGGTACGCGCTGGCGTAAAGCTCGTTCTCCGGCGACAGGTCGGTGGCCCGCTTGTAATAACTGATCGCCCCGGCTCGCTGTCCGGCGGCGTCGAGTAGCAATCCCATGGAGTAATGAACGGCCGGGTTGTTCGGATCTTCCCGCAGCGCCAACTCCGCGTGCTTGACCGCCTCCGCTCGACGATCGGTCATGAGCAGCACATCGGCCAGCAGCAGTCGGGCCGGTGCGAAACCGGGCCGACGCGCGATCAGTTCGCGGAGCGTCGTCTCGCAGGCTGGCAACTCACCCCGCTCCATGGCGGATTCCGCCGATTTCAGTTCGGCCTCCGCCCGCCGCTCTTCAAACTTCTCGACCACTTCCTCGGCTCGGGCTTCGCGTTGCTCGCTGAGCGTGGGGCCTTCCTCCTCCAACCAGGCCGGCGCGGAGACACTCGCGCAACCGGCCAACCACGTGCTGGCCGTTGCGAACAGTGTGAGGAAGGTCAAGCGTGCCGGAGCAGTGATCATTAGAAATTAGTTGGTTTGTCGATTGTTGTCCGTGGACCAGGTCGGCCGGGATCCAGCGGATGCGTCGGTTCCGGTGCCGGCCGGGAACCGCTCCGCTCAAGACCGTCGAGCAGCCACTGCGACAGCTCCGGGCCATCCATAACGGTCGCCGGATTGGTCGAAGCGTCGAGCATGGGCATGTCCGTCGCCGACACGGCTGGCCGACCCGGCAAGACCATCGCGCCGTCCGTCGCTGGGCCCATCATCGGCCCGGGCGTCGGAGCATCGGCCAGGGTATGATCGCCCACGCGGCGTCCCAACCAGATATCGCTCCGCAGCTCGATCGCCGCGCGACTGCTGGGATTGAACTGCACGGCCATCTCGGCAAAACGCATGGCGGTCGGTCGATCGCCACGCGCCCATGCGCTTTGGGCCAGCCGATAGTAGCGTCGGGCCACGTGCTGCCGGTTGAACGGCTCCATCTTCTCGGCAATCACCTCGTGGCGACGGTGGAACTCGCAGGCAGCCTTCACCCCTTCGCGATAGGGTCCGGGCTCATAGACGATATGCGGGGTCAGCAACACGAGCACTTCCTGCCGTTGAACCACCTCGGTCGTGCTGCGGAAAACGAACCCCACGAACGGGAGATTTCCGACGTATGGCACTTGGTTCTTGGTGCTCGATAGCTCCTCGCGCATCAGGCCGCCGATGATCACCGTGCAACCATCTCGAACCATCACATTGGTGGTCACTTCGGTCACTTGCTTCTCCGGCAAAGTAAACGCGCCCTTCTCCTTCACATCGCCCTTGGAAAGCTCGGGGTGGATTTCCAGTCGCACCATGCCGTCGGAGGAGATGTACGGCCGCAGTCGGAGGATCGTGCCCGTCTCGAGAAACTCGACCGTCTCGGTGGCCGTGGTCTCCGTGACGGTCGTACTGATGTAGCCTTTCTGGTCACCGATCTGGATATGGGCGGGCTGCTTGTTCAATACCATCAGCCGCGGACTGGCAATCACATCCGTATCGCCAATCGTCTCCAGGGCGCTGAGGAATGTGCTGAGACTCTCGTCCAAAAAGCCCAACTTGAGCGAGCCCTTGCTGAAATCAAAATCGGCCAGCGTGGCGGCCGGTTGCCCGAGCCCGAACTTCAGATTGCCATTATTGCGCAGGAACTCGAAGTTCACCCCATATTCGTCGTCGTCTTTCAAGGCGACACTAAGGATCATCGCCTCGATGTGGATTTGCATGGGCCGCACGTCCACCTGGTCGACCAACTGATCAATCTGCTGCAGCACGCTTTCGTAGTCGCGCACGACCACGGCTTCCGCGCCGGCGAACTTGTCGCCGCCGGCCGAACTGGCCTCGGCGTTCATGCCCACGTCGGACGGGCTGGAGACGCTCGCCACGCCCACCTCGGTGGTCAGCAGCGGGGTGATGAGCTTTTGCAACTCGGCTGCCGTGATGTAATTGGGCCGGTAGAGCCGCGTGGCCACCTCGTCCATCGACTGTTCAATCGCCGTGAAGTCGGCTTCGGTGCCGACGTAAATGAACTTGCCCTCGCGCTGGGCTCGATAACCGTTCGAACGCAGTATCGCGTCGAGCGCGGTTTCCAAGTCGACGTCGGTCAGCGTGGCCGACACCGTACCCTGCACGCTGGGACTAGTCAGAATGTTTAGATTGCCCTGGGCGCTAAGCAGTTGCAGTACCTTGCGGATGTCTTCGTTCTGGAAGTGGATGGTCAGTTCGCCGTCGCCTTCCTCGCGAATTTCCGCAACGCCGCCAGTTGCCCCACCTCCGGCCGCGCCACCCGAAGCGTTACCGGACCCAGCGCCAGTCAGCCCCCCTGGCACCGCTCCCGCCAGGCCACCTGCATTGCCAACGGAAGCCGCTCCACCGGAGTCGCCTCCCGGGGCGCCCAACTGCTGGCCGCTCGGTGAAGACGTCGTCTGCCCGAACGGTGAGCCAACGCTAGGTCCAGCCGCGCTGGAGGAGTCGCTTCCCGCGCCGTTTCGCTGACCACGATTGTAGATTTCCTCGACCCGTTGGATCGTCTGCTGAAGCTGATCGCCAAGTAGCCCCTCGACAGCCGATTGGCCGTAAGCCGGGTGAGGTGCGACGGGGACGGGAGTTCGGCTTCCCAACATCGCCGCGCGTAGTTGCTCCGGCTTGTTGAAGTCGGGTCTCGATAGCCGTACCGTACGGCGGCCGGTGGTTCCGCCGTCGCCCAACGATGAAACCGGTCGGCTGTCGTCTTCCGGCGTTGCGGAGTGAGCCTGACGCGTGCCTCGCCCGCTGCGAACGCCTCCCGGCGGATCGGCCACGGCGTCCCCGGCCGTATTCCCGGCTGCATCCACGGGCGAGTTCAAACCCTGATCATGCGGAGCGGGCCCCTGGAGATCGGAAACGGGGGCGGATCCGGCCCGTTGTGGGTCCGGGGGAGAGAGCGTGACGCCCAAACAAACGGCCAATGCCACTCCGGCCGCGATGAACGTGCTCAACAGCGTGATGCGACGCGTGGTATCCATCGGTCTTCCATGACCCGTGGTTGATGTCGTCGTTCAGCCCGTGAACCGCGGGCGACTCCCGTCGCCCAACGATTAGCTCCGCAACTCGTTTTGGCTCGCTGGCAGCCGCGCGCTTCCCCGCGGGCGAGCTTCACTTCGGCGGATGCCGGATTGCCTTCAAGCAATCTCTACTGCCCCCTGCCCGCAGTCATTGGCGAGGGGATTTCCACCGGATACGTCTTTCCATCGCGAGCGAGCATGGCCCCCCAGCGATGGACCTCTTCCAGCTTGAATTCATAAGTTTGTTGTCCGTCACTTAACTGGACGCTTTCACCCACGCGGCAAACCTGGCCATTGACCACGGCCAAACCGAGTCCCCCAGGCGAGACGATCGTGCTGGTGACCTTGGCATTCAACGACCACGGCGTGACCTCGATCGACCGAGCCTGTTGCTCGCGTTGTTCCTGCTCCTCGGCAGCCGAGCGGACCGGCTCCGGCGGAGCGGGCCGGTAAAACGGGTCACGTGCCGGTTGCTGCCCCTGCTTCCACGGCAGAAGCTGCGCCAGCAATGTACCGGCCGGCCCCTGGGGGGTCGCGGTTGCCGCGGGCGGTTTGCTCAGCGGGTCCTCCTGCATCCATTGGTCGAGTTGTTGCCACGAATAGTCGACGCCAGGCGGTTTGTCGTCGCCGCCGTCGCCGGCAGCCGCGCGACCACCGATGGCCTGCCGCGGGTTCGGCCCGGCCGGGGTGGTCGACGGGCGACGCTCGGCCCGAGCCGTCTTGGCGGCTTTCGTCGCCGTCGCCGCTTTCGGCTCGTCCTCGGGTGCAACCCAGCCCCAGACCAACGGTGCCCAGAAGTAAAGCGCCACCAGGCACAGTAGGCCGAGGGCACCCGCCTTTTTGGGGCTTCCCAAGGCCTCGCGTTTAATCTGTCTTGTCAGTTTCCCTAGATTCACGGCAATGGGTGAGCACGCCGGTGCCCACGAGGGCGCCGGAACGCGGCTCGTCAGAGTTATCGGCTAGTCGGCACTTTCATCGTAACCGGAATTTTCGCTATTAGCGGCAAACACAACCAAATCCAGCTCACAGGACACTGATTGCCTATCCGCCTCCATTTCCTCCATTCGCAGGCCACTTACCCAAATCTCCTCTGGTAGCGATTCAATCTCCGCCAGAAACGTCGCAATCTCGGCGAATTGGCCCGTGCAGCCAAGCGAAACCGGCAGCTCGACCAAATAGGCGTGGGCCACAACGGCCTGGGGGTCGAATCGAGTAATGGTCACCCCTTGGGCGCGGGCGAGCAAATGCATCTTCTCGTAGAGCGCTCCGATGGTCCGTTCGCTCGGCGCGTGCTCTGCCCACCGCATCTGGTAGGCCTCGGCTCCCTGGAGTTGTTCGACGGTGGTCTGCATGGCAGTGTTGATTGCCTTGGCGCCGGCGAGGTACTCTTGCTGTTCCTTTAGTTGCTGTTGCAGCTCGGCGTCGGCGCGCTGGCTCGGCAAATAGACCAGGAAGAGGTAGGCCAAGGCGACCCCCACCAGCGGCAGCGTGACTGCCCAACTCCCTTTCCCAAGGATGTTCTTCATGGTCGAGCCTCCGCGGCCTCGGGCCGTTTGCTGGCGGCCAAGACCGATCTTGGCGGGCCTTCCGGCCCTCCAGGCTGACCGTATCCCGGCTTGACGACCAACGTCGCCTCGAACCGGACCTGGCCTTGTTCGGCGCCTTCGACCGCTTCCGACCCTTCCAGTTCGGCCTTGCTGATCAGCCGCTGGCGTGCCAGGGCTTGCAGGTACTGATAGAGGGTGGCTTCGTCGTTGGTGAGGCCAGTGAATCGGACGACGGTCTGTTGTCCATCGAGCTTTTCGCGAAACACTTTCAGATCGCGCTCGGCCGGCGGCAGCTTTTCAAGCTCCTTGGCATCGTCGTTTCGTTCGCTGCGAAACCGGTTGGTTTGCGTTCGCCCCGACCCTGCTTCGGCCTGACGGAAGATTTGCAACTCGGTCAGCTCCACCTCGGAGGGCATATCGCGGGCGATCGCGCTGAGTAGTTGCGTTCTCGGCCAGGGGTGGCGAATATAAGTCAACAGCCTCGCGACGGTGTCGGCTTCCTTCAGTTGCGATTGCAGGGCGGTCAGCTTCTCCTGCTGCGTAACGGCCAAATCGTACTGGGGCTGGAGCAGTTCTAGTTCACTCCGCAGGGCGCGTCCCTGCCGATACTGCGCAAACCCGGCCATGCCCAACAGCAGCGCGAACGCGACCACGGCAACCCAGCGCCAGGGACGCGATTGCCGGGTGGCATGCTTCCGGTGATACTGGGCCGGAAGAAAATCGAGTTGCATCAGGTCTTGCGACATGGTCGACGGGGATTAGGCGGACGGTTCAGCGGGACTTGGGTTGGTGACTTGGGTTGGGAACTTGGCTAGGTTAGGGGGGCTTCACGAAGCGCGAGGCCGGCGGCCACGTCCCACTGGCCCGAGCGGCCTGGCAGCGTGATCGACTGAAACGCGCGGAGCGGCTCGCCCAATTCACAGGGCATGGTCAGTCGGGCGGAGAGCCACTCGGCCAGTGTCTCGTTCGCTTCGCCGCCACCCAGCACGGTCGTGGCCACCGACTGGCCACGGAAGGTCACGCTGTAATAGCGCACGCAGAGGGCTAACTCGGCCGCCAGTTGCTCCAAAACGGGACGCACGGCTTCGACGATGCTCCGGGTCACCTCGGGGTCGCGCTGATCGCTCCGCCGGTCGCCGTTGTGACGACGCAAATTCACCGCGTCGTCGACGGGAATCTTCAAATACGACGCCACGGCCCGGTCCATGTCGTGGGCTCCACAACCAATGTACTTGACGAACATCGCGTGGCTGGCGCGAGCGATCAACACCACCGTGTGTCGCGAGCCGACGTTCACGTACATTCTGGTTTGCTGCTGATCGTCATCCCGGCGGTATTGCCGCGTATAGCAGCGGAGCAGCGCGCCCGGTTCCACGTCGATGGCCGTCGGGACCAATTCCGCCCGCTCGGCAATCGCAAGCAGACGTTCGATGCGTTGGCGACGGCAGGCCATGAGGATCACCTCGCGACGCACGGCATCGCCATGACGCACATCCATTGCCTCCACGTAGCGCAGGTCGGCTTCCTCGCGGGGGAAGGGCAAGCGTCCGGCGGCCTCGAAATGCACGATCTTCGTCAGTTCGTCGCCCTCGGCCGGCGCCACGCGAAGGTTTTGCACGAACAGGTCGTCGGCAGCCAGACAGAGCGCGGCACGTCGGCCGCGAAACTCGCGCCCCTCCCGCACCCGACCGAGGGCCTCGACGATCAGCTCATCGCGACGTTCCGGGTTCACCGGCTCGTCGATTGGCAGGTCCCACCGCGCGGCATCCACGACCCGATCGCCGGCGGCGCTCAGTTGCATGAGCTTGACCGAGCGGCTGCCGAGATCGACGCCCAGGGGGCCATATCGCGATGAACTCAAAAAACCAACCATATCTCTTCCTTCAAACCTTGTTCGCACTCGGACGCTTACGTCGCCGACGGCGAGGCAATCAGCCAGGCGGGCGGCCCGTCGTTGGTCGGCTGACCGCGTTCGACCAACCCCGTGGTCGGATGCACGTACATCATGATGTATTGCTCGTCATCCCCGGTACCGCAGGCTAGCCAAAGCATCGTGTAGGACGGCGTGGTCGTCTCGCCCAATGGGCCAAACTCCACACTCTTCACTTTGCCCCAGAAGTACAACACCTGTGCCGCCGCTTCCAGTCGCACGGGCATTCCCACCCCGGGCAAATCGTCCAGGTCGAGGATATGCTGTGTTTCCGGGTCGCCGGGTTTACGGAACGGCGAGTCGGGCAATCGGTCCAAATCCTCGTTGTCGCCGCTATGTTCGATCACCAGCCGATTATTGGCGAAGTCGAATGTCACCAGATAGCTGCTATCCGTGCTAACGGCCAGACTTCGGGCATAGGCCAACTCGGTGGCGACAACCCGGGCCGCGGTCCGCAGTTGGTCCTGCGCTTGCGGCTCCATGCTGGGAATCACCACGGCGGCGAGGACACCGATCAGCGCAATCACGATCAACACCTCGATCAAGGTGAAACCGCGCGTTGTTCGACGTGGGCGATCCATGGGAGTGTTGGTGGGGATGCACTCGTGGCGAAACCGTCCGGCATCGCCACATGGCATCTGGTGGGGCGGCCACGTCATGGGCTGGCTACTTGCAGCCGGTCTCCGTCGCGCCGGTCAGCGCGACTCGACCACGACGCGAATTTTGCCGCCGCGAAGCAGTTCGTTTTGTTCGCGTAGCAGCTCCTTGATCTCACGCAACTCCTTGACCATTTCCAGCCGCTGCTCGACCGAATTGGCGAACGGCAACTTTGGACTCGGAGGAGCGGCCGGGCTGCTCTGATAAAAGCTTAGCACGCAATAACATACGACGTTGGCGACGATCAGCGTCAGCCATCCGGTGCGACGTGACATAACATACTCCCTTCGGTTTCGAGCTGTTTTGAGAATGGTGGCAACGGTTGTATGGAAAATATTGGATGGTGGACGTCTGGCCTCGTCACGGATTCTCCGTCCATTCGATCAGGTCCCACCGCAGGCCGTCGTCGTCCGCCGAACCCGGCACGTAGATAGGCTGGCTGAAGTCGGGCCATCGGTCGTCGGCTTCCGTCTCCTCGGCAACGATCGTGATTTGGGGCTCAGGATTCAAGCCAGTGAATTTGGCGAGATAGACCACGAAGTTCGCGATCCCCCCTTCATCGCCCTCTTGTGTCTTATATGCGTTGTGCAAAGCCTGCCACCAGCCATGCGTCTGGTCACCCCATTCGTTGCGGCCGTCGACCATGATGTTCCTGGCCAGCAGACGCCCGGCGAGGCGAAACGCCACGTCCGCTTGATCGGTAGCCCGGGCCTCGAAATCATCATTGCAGAAGACGACGCCGCTCAGGGCCACGTCGGCCCCGTCATGCACCCGGAAATCATCCTCGATGATCATGGCCGGCAAGCGGATTGGTTTGCTGCTGCCCGCCAGGGCGGGGAGTTCCGTCGGCTGGATGACGATGTTCGTCCCGCGCAAGTGTATATCGCCGTCCCAGGAGCCTTCGCCGACGATCGTCCCCCTGATGGTGACATTGTCGTACAGATCCATGCTTCCGCCCGTGCGGTAGAACAGCCCCAAGGGGTTGGTCAGCATGTCGGGCTCATAACCGACGTTTTCCAGTCGGCTGCGCAACGGCTCGGCACTGTACTGCTTACCCCCGGGATAGAGGCGGTAGGTGGTCCAGCCCGAGGGAAACGACAACCCGGCCGACGCCTCCGGCGTATCAGCAAGTTTCCATCCCATTTGGTCCTCGAAGAATGAGGTGGAGCCGGCGCGATAGCCATTCTGCTCGTCGAAGGGCAGATGCAGCGGACCATCGAAGGGGCGCCAGTCTGTCTTCGCCGCCTGCCGCAGGTTCTCCAGATCGGACCAGTATTGGTCTCGCACGTCGTCGGACCAAGCGTACTCGTCACCGTATTCGATTTCCTGCTGGGCGCGGACCGGCCCCTCGAATCGGCAGGGTACCGACAGTTCAAACGTCCCAGCGGCGTGCTGATAGACGGTGTAGTCGCCCATCGCCTCCCAATCGGTTTGGGAAACGCTGCCCGGCGGATCAGCCACGGCGCGGGGAATCAGTCGCACGACCGCGCATACCCGATAGGTCGACACCGCGCCGCTCCCAGTGTAGTCCTCGGCGTAGCCGGTCGCGGTGAGGGTGACGCGATAGGGGTACTCGGACCACTCCTCGTCGCCTTCACGCAGCGAGGCGTCGCCGGTGGCGTAAGTGACTTCGAACCGCTCGTAATCGTTCAAGTCGCCAGTGAGCGTGGTGTCGACACCCGCCCAGGCGTCGGTGTGCATCTTCTTCAAGGCGATCGTCAGCCCGGTGACCGCGGCGTGGCGGGCGTCGTTGCGGCGCAGCGCGTTCTGTTGGATGCGAGAGACCATCAATTGGCTTCGAATCGCGGCGTAGGAGAGGCCCAGCGTGACCGAGATCAGCAGCAGGACCAGCAAGGCAGTCATGCCTCGGCGGCGGCTCCGTGTTGCCCGGCGGAAACACGCCGAACGGACGCCGGCCACGGCGTGGACGGCGCGATCGGCCCGGGGCGTCGGGGGTTGCCGTTTTCCGCGTGCCATGAGTTTGCTCGCCTTGTCCTTATGAATTCCCGTCGTTTACGGCCGGTGTAGTTCGTAGTAGAGGGCGGCCGAGTCGTAGAACGTGACCGGCTGGTAGGCGCCGTCTCCGGTGGCCACTTCGTCAACGCCGGCGACCAGTTGCACTTCAATTCGCACCCAGTTCTGTCGCAATCCCATGTCGGCACCGTACACGCCCTGCACCCATGAGAGTTCCTTCCAAGCCAGGTCGCCTGCCAGGAAGTCCTCCCATTCGGCTTCGGAAGGTCGCAAACGCGTGCTGAACCGCACCGCCCCCAGGCGGCGCGTGGTGCTGGTGACGTTGTCGGTGACGGCGGCCGTTCTGAGCAAATCGGTTAGCGTGGCGGTCGCCCAGTAGTTGCCCTTGATCAACGCTTCCAACTCCGCTTGCCAACGACCCATTTCATCGGGCGGCGGCACTTCATTGCTCACGAACGGGAAGGTCATCTCGACCAGCCGGCTGGGAATGGTCGGATGGGGGCAGAAGATGACCACTTCGTTATAGCGCGGCAAGCCCTCGGGATTTTGCGCGGGCTTTGGATCACCGAGGAAGGTGCGAGGCGACCAGACGATCAGCATTTCCGGGAAGCTATGGCCCGACTGCTCCCGCGGCACCACAATGAACCCGGGAAACTCGTCGCTGGCAACCGCCTCGACCGCCGTGCGATGGATGCGCTCCAGCACCACCCGGGCGTGTTGCGTGGTCAACCCGTAGGCTTCGGTGTGCTCGTAAGCCTGCCGCACCCCGGAAGCCAATGCGGCCAGCGTGCCGAAGACCATGGCGACGATCGTCGTCGCCAGCAGCAACTCGATGAGCGTCATGCCGCGACGCACGGACGAAGTAATCCTCGGCCGTCCGCCCGGGACGGATGGAAGAAAACACCAGCGCCTCTGTCGCCTTGCGATCATGTATTGGAGACGTTCCATGCGATTTGACCCGCTCGGAGTGGTCACTCTTCATAAGGCTCCACATAAGCCACGACGCGACGCGCGCGGGCCATTTCGCGGGTGTCGGAGTTCGGGCCGGTGTAATAGACGCGAACCTCGACCGCGCGGTAGTCGCTCGTCTGTCCGCTGGGCAGTTGCTTGCTGAAGTCGGACTCTTCGACGTAGTAAACGTGAACGGTCCGTGTCCACCGCTCGATCGGTTCGCCGGTGGCGAAGAAGTTCTTGTGACGCTCGTCGCCGTCGCCGGCATCAGTGCCAAGTGGCACGCCCCAGCGGTCGACCGGAGGGCTGGCCTTCCAGCCGTTGTAGTCGTCGATGTCGTCGAACAGTTCGCGGGTTCCCGTGGCCGACTCCGAACCACCCGGCTTCAAAGTCGTATCGTAGGGTGAGCAGCCATACTCCATGTAGCGGGCGCCCAGCACTTCATTCAGGAGTTGATTGGCCAGCCCTTGAGCAACCGTCCCGCGGAGGGCGTCGTCGGTCGTGCCGATCGAAGCGGTCATCCCCAGCAGCAGGACGCTGCCCGCCATGGCCGTGATGGTGATCGCCACCAGGGCTTCGACGAGGGTAAAACCTCGACTGGCCCCGCACCCCGGGTCATAGGATCGCGGCCCCCGGCGCCTTCCCCGGCGCGGCCCATGCGCGTTAACGTGCATCCATCGGTCAAGCGGCCATTTCGGGCGAGTCATTCGGGCAACCTCCCGTGGAGGTCGGGGCATAAAAAAAGGCGCGGCAGGGTCCCCTCGTGCTTCCAGCTTGCCCTGCCGCGCCGGTGACCGACGCCCCTCCCCAAGGCGCGGTGCACGAAAATATAGGTTGGCCGGGGCGGCTGTCAAACAAGAAGAAGACGGCTCTCTTCTGGACAGGGCGCGAACCCAACCCAGGGCCCGGAAAACGTCGCGCCAAGGCATCAAATCGGCCGACGCGTGGCGAAAAAGCAACGTCCCGCCCTAGAGCCAGTCCAGACCCAGGTCGAGGGCCATGGCCGAGTGCGTCAGCCCGCCGACGCTGATCCGCTCGACGCCCGTCGCCGCGATTTGCCCGACCGTTTCCAGGGTGATCCCACCGGAGGCTTCCAACTCCACGCCGGGACCCAACCGGTCGCGCAGCTCGATCGCCTTGCAGAGCATCGAGGGGCCCATGTTGTCCAGCAGAACGATATCGGGCCGTTCGGGCAGGACTTGCTCGAGTTGGGCCAGCGAATCGACCTCCACCTCGACCAGCACATTGGCCCCGGCCTCGCCCGACCGGTGTTGCAGCCAATCCCGCGCCATGCGGACGGCCTGGGCCGGCGTGTAATTTGGGGCGGCGGTCGACGGCGAGTCTCCTAGAGAGCGATCCTCAAAGGAGGGTTCGTCGGAGAGCCCGTCCGCGGGCACGGAATTGGCCGCACCCAAGGCCAGATGATTGTCCTTAATTAGGAAGGAGGAGAAAAGTGCCTCGCGGTGGTTCCGCCCGCCCCCGCACCGCACGGCGTACTTCTCCAATCGCCGCCAGCCGGGCGTGGTCTTGCGGGTGTCGTAGATGCGGGCCTTCGTACCCTCCACCGCGTTGACGTAGCATCGCGCGAGCGTGGCGATGCCGCTGAGACGGCCCAGCGTGTTCAGGATCAAACGCTCCGCCGCGAGAATGCCGCGGGCTGGTCCGCTGAGGATGCCCACACGCGCTCCACGTTCCAGACGCTGACCGTCCGTTGCCGTCGCGGTCCATTTCAGTCGCGGCTCGATGGCTTGGATGGTCATCGGCACGGTCGGCAGCCCGGCCAATACACCCGACGTGCGCGCCACCACCGCTGCCTGGCCGTGGGCATCGGGAGGGACGAGCGTTTCGCTAGTCAGGTCTCTCCAGGGATCAAGCAGCGAATCCGGCGCCGCCGCCTTCGACGACGGCCCGAGATCTTCGACCAGCGCCAGCGCGAGCAACGCCCGCCAGTTGTCGGCCAGAGCTTCATCCCAGACGAGTTGCGGAAAGTCGCGGACCATCGTGTCACCTTGATTGCCGATTGGCACGGGATTCGAGCCGTGAGTCTAGCAGGTCTTGCGAGGCCACGTCACCGGGGTACACTGAAAACAGCAGCGTCGCGGGCCGATTGGTTGGCCAACCACGCGGCTGGGCTACCTGCCGGTCGGCAACTGCCAGGGTTGCCGCCCACGATTCCCAAGCAACGGCGCATCTCATCGAAGGTGTCTTGGCCGGACGACTCAGCCGTGAAGAACGATCGCAATACCAACTCGCCGCCGCAGCCGAAGGATGAGCGGATTCCGAACGCCGGCCCTCAGTCTCCATACATCCTCCGACGCCGCGACCAACTCACCGTGGCCGCCTGGCTTAGCGTGGCCCTGATCGCCATCGGCTGGTGGTGGATTGCCCAGGGGGGACTCACCGGGCGGGTGATCGAACTGGATCGAGCGCCGCCGTTGCAAGCCCAGTTTCAGGTCGACATCAATCGGGCCGATTGGCCCGAGCTAGTGCAGTTGCCCGGCGTGGGCGAAACGCTGGCCATGCGGATTATCGAGTCGCGGCGAACCGAAGGGCCTTTCCGCGACCACGATGACCTGCGGCGCGTCTCGGGAATCGGCCCGAAAACCCTCGAGGGTCTGCGACCGCACCTCTTGCCCATGCCCAAAGATGAAGCGATGGCCGAAACGCCGGGGCCGACGGATGCGCATGACGGGTGAAAAGGCGGAAAGAGCCGCCGTCGTCGCCCAAACGCCGCGCTATCCCGCCGGGGCCTCGATCCGGCGGGCCTGAACCACCCGCGGATGCCGCGCCAGATCCTTGACCGTGGGCCCACGCTCCAAAGCCGGCTCGGCGTCGAGCAAACCTTCCACTGCTTCGGCGATCATCGGACTGACCTCCACCAGTAGCGACCCACCGGGGCGGAGCCGCCGAGCCGCTTGGGGGATCAGCCGCCGGATCACCGCCGTGCCGTCGTCGCCGCCCAACAGCGCCAATCGCGGCTCGTGCTCCCGCACCTCCTCGGGCAATTCGTCCATCTCCGCCGTGCTGACGTATGGCGGATTGCTGACGATGAAATCCCACCGGCGCTCCTCGGGCAGTGCCGCGAACAGATCACTCTCGACCCATTCCAGCCGATCGCCCACCTCGTGCTCGACGGCATTCGATTGGGCGATTTCCAATGCGGCCGGCGAAACGTCGATGGCCGTCACCCTCGACTTGGGCAAGTGTCGGGCCGCGGTGACGGCAAGAATACCACTCCCGGTGCCCACGTCGGCGATCTCCAGTGTATCGGACGCCCCTTGGTAGCCGCGGGCCAGATCGAGCAACAGCACGACCAAGTGCTCCGTTTCCGGGCGGGGGATCAACACGTCCGACGTGACGCGGAAGTCTTGCGAATAGAACTCCCGGCGCCCGAGCAGATAGGCCACCGGCTCGCCCGACGCCCGACGCCGGACCAGGTCGCGAAACCGGCCGCGAGCATCCTCGTCGGGCTGCTCGTCGAAGGCGGCATAGAGCTGGATGCGCGGACGCTTAAGCACCTCGGCCAGAAGCAGTTCAGCATCCAGCCGCGGCGATGACGAGCCACGACCCGAAAGATAATCGGTCGTCCAACTCAACAGTCGGCCGATCGTCCAGGGCTGTTGCTCGTTCATAGGTGGCCTGGTGGTGGATGCCGCGGGCAAGACGGTTTCGTCCCGCTGCCTGGACCAATCGCGGAAATCGCACGGCGCCGGGCCGGGGGCTGGCGAGCGCTCGGCGATCGCCGCTTCACCCGCCATTCACTCCGCCGTACCGAAGGCGGCGCGAAGTTCCTCGCGCTCGTACTCCAACAGGGCGTCGATCACCTGATCCAGATCTCCGGCGATAATTGCGTCCAGCTTGTACCAGTCTTGGTTGATGCGGTGGTCGCTCACCCGATTCTGCGGGAAATTGTAGGTGCGAATGCGTTGACTGCGATCGCCGGAGCCGATTTTGCTCTTCCGTTCGTCGGATCGCTTCTGATGCTCTTCCTCGCGGCGCTGATCGTACAGCCGGCTCTTGAGCACGCGGAGGGCCTTCGCCCGATTCTTGTGCTGACTCTTCTCGTCCTGACAACTGACGACGATGCCTGTCTCGAGGTGCGTCAGGCGGATGGCCGAAGCCGTCTTGTTGACGTGCTGCCCGCCCGGGCCGCTGGCGTGGAACACGTCCTCGCGATAGTCGTCCGGGCTGATCTCGATCTCGACATCCTCCGGCTCGGCCATCACGGCCACGGTGGCCGCCGAGGTATGAATGCGTCCCTTGGCCTCGGTCTCGGGCACGCGTTGCACCCGATGGCCACCGCTCTCGTACTGCAAACGCTGGAAGACGCCGTCACCCTGGAGCGACAGGATGATCTCCTTGAAGCCCCCCATCTCCGTTGGGTTGGCGTCCAGCACTTCCATTTTCCAGCGGCGCCCCTCGGCGTAGTGCTTGTACATTTCGAACAGATCGCGGGCGAACAAGGCCGCCTCGTCGCCGCCCGTGCCGGCGCGAATCTCCATGATGCAGCTCGCCCGATTGGCGTCCTCGCCACCGACGGTCATGTCCAGCAGTTCCGACCAGAGTTCTTCCCGCGTCTGGCGCAGTTCGGGCAATTCGGCCTCGGCCAGTTCACGCATTTCGTAGTCGTCGGCCCCCTCGGCCAATTCGCGGGTTTCGCGGATCTGCTGGTTGATGTCCTTGAACCGGCGATACTTGGTGGCCAGCTTGGCCAGCGAGCCGTGCTCCCGCGCGACCGAGGTCATGCGCAGACCATCGGCCAACACGTCGGGGTCGACGAGCATGCCCTCAAGCTCCTCGAACCGCTGGAGCTTCTGTTCCAACATTTCGCGCATGGGAAACGAGTACCGTAGCAGCTTGGATTGGCCTTCGCCGTGGCAAAGGTGAACGATCGGCCGAGACACACTTGGCGCTCCGCCGACGCCGGCCATCGCGATTAGCGGAGCGTGGATGGCCCGAAGCGGGACGGACCACAAGAGGCGTACGCTCGCGGCTCGCCTGGCTTGTGGGGTGACGCGTTTCGCACGCCGACCAGCGAAACAACACCGGCGCGTCGACGCAGCCCCCGGGCACGCGGATCCCCCCCGGTGGATCCAGCACGTGGGACCAGGCTAGCCCTCCGCGCCCGCGTTCTCCTCGGCCGGCTGTTCGGCTTGCGCCTTCTTGCCCCGCTTGAGGCTCGTGTAACCGGTCGTCGCGAACTTTTTCTGGAATTTCTCGATCCGACCCGCCGTGTCAACATACTTCAGCTTGCCGGTGTAGAAGGGGTGGCAAGCGTTGCAAATGTCGACCTTCATTTCAGGCTGCGTGCCGCGGGTGACGAAAGAGTTGCCGCAACCGCAGGTCACCTTGCTGGTGGTGTAACGGGGATGAATGCCGCTTTTCATGACTCGGTCCTCGAAGACGGTTCCGCGTATCGACGCCGCTGATTGGCCAAACCAGGAATTGTAGCGTCGCCGATGGGCAGCCACAAGGGCCGAAGACCGCACCCCAGGAGGATTGCAAAGTCGGGTGCAGCCGGCGTTGAGCCTCCACACGTCATTCCCGCGCACGCGGGAATCCAGAGAATCGAGACGGATCGCTGGGTTCCCGATACCCGCGTTCGCGGGCACAAGCATCTCGGGAAGGACGGAAGAAATCGACTTTGCAATCCGCCCCCCCTCCGACAGGGGATTCCGCGTGAAGCTCGCATTGACCGTGGGCGGTTGGGCTTTCGAGCAGTGTCTGCCAAACCGGCACGATACCAGCGACACGTACGATTGAGCCAACCGGCCGCCCTACGGACTCCGCTCTGGTGGGGCCGGCACCGGGACCTCCGATCCGTCTCCCTCGCTCGGACCCGTCTCGCCTGGACCCTCTTCGGCCGCGGGCGACTCCTCGGACGAGGATGGGTCCGTCGGCCCAGGCCGGGAATCTCCCGCCGATGGCCCCCCGGGCTCCGCACCGGACCCGGCGGCGTCCAATTCGGCGGCGTCCAATTCACTGAGCCAGCGGGCGCGCAGCAGGTTTCCATAGTGCGACGGCGAGAGGGGATCCGAGATCAGCTCGCCGACGGCACGGCCGATTTGTCCCTCGGCGGCGAAGGTGCGGCCCAGATTGTAGTGGGCCGCATGGCGCCAGGGGCCGTCCGGCCAAGGTGCCAGGACCCGTTTCTGGAAGTAGTCGATGGCCGCCTCGTACACCCCGCGCTCATAACTGATCAACCCGAGCCAGAAACTGGCATCCTGCTTCGCCCGCACGTAGAGTGGGTACTCCGCCTTGGCCCGCCGTTGGGCCATGTCGCGCAATTCCAATTCGCTCTGCTCTGGCCGAACCTGTTTCATTCCTTGGTAGTAGAACTCGGCGAGCTGGTCGAGATCGGCGTTCGACGGCCGCGCCGCCTGATAGTAATGAGTGGCGCTGTTTTCGCCGACGAACTTTCCCTCGAAGTGCAGGATCCGGCCTTTCCACAGCGGCTGATCCACCCCGACTTGATACGGTGCGAAGTCGTCCAATCGACGCCTCACCGCCTCGGGCCGCTCGCTCGACTCCATCTGCTGGGCCAGCACCACGTAGGGATATGTCCAAAGCCGCGCCGCGGCGATGCCGTCGACCGCCTGGAACCGCTCGGCCAACGACGAGGGATCCACGGTCAGCACCATCCGCTGGTCACCCACCAAATACGACTCGACCAGCAGCATCCGCCGCGACAGGGCCTCCGGCGACGCCGGGATCAAGGCCACGAGTTGCTCCAATCGCTCGGGCGCAACCGGATAGGGTGTGTCCTCATCGAGATCCAACCGCGAGAGCACCGCCGGGCTGGTTGATGCCTCGGCAAGCGTGGCCGGCGGGATCGCCAAACCACCGCGGTCGGCGGCTGGCTGCGGCCCCTCGGGCGCTGGAATGGGCAGACCCAAGGCGGCGTCGAACAGGTACACCTCGCCCTCGATCAGCACGCCCACGGCCCATGCATCCACGGAGCTGAGCGCTCCCGTCGATGCTTCCCTACGTGCATCGTTCTCCCTCGTAGGCGAGCGGGTCTCGGAGGCTTCATTCGGGATGCCCAACAGGGCGGAGGGGATTCCCCGCTGCCGCAGCAGAAGCATGAACACCCACGCGCGTTCGATCGACGTGCCCCGGCCGAGCATCAGGGTCTCCCAGGGTTGTTGACCCAGCCGCGGGTCGTCCCTGGCGGCGCCCGCCACACCGACGCGCTGCCGGTCCAAGGCGACATTGCGGACGGTCCAATCGAACAAATGCCGCGATTGGGAGAGCGGGTCGACCTGATCGCCGGCGGCCCAGGCAGCCACGTCGCGCAACCACACGGCCTGTTGAAGGTAGGCCCCGTCGGTCCGCTGGAAGTCCATTCGCCCTATTTGCTCCACCGGCGGCAACTGGCGTAGCGCGGCGGGCAACGTTTGCAACATGGGGTCGGGCGCCCAACCGGGCGGCTCCGGTTGCTCCGCGATCCATTGGTCCAGCCGATTCACGATTTGGGTGAGCATCTCGGCGGAATTGTAGTTTTCCAACTGATTGAGGCTGTCGATGGCGTAGGAAAACAGTTCCTGTTCGATCCCCGCCGCCCCCTGGCGCCCACGTTGGTCGTCCAGCATGGGCGTTTCGTCGCGGCAGCCACAACCGGGAAACGCGACCAGGGCCAACAGCAAGAGCATCAAACCGAAGCGCCACATGCCACTGCCGTCTCGCCAATGCCCGGCTCGACTGGAGCCTTGCCCTCCCGATGGAAATGATGCACGTTTCACGAGCTTTCCTCCACGGCTTGACGGATGGCTAGCAGTCGCCGTAACAAGGGACGCACTTGGCCGAGTGGCACCATGTTTGGCCCGTCGCTGGGCGACTGCTCCGGCTGCGGATGTGTTTCGATGAACAATCCGTCCACACCCACCGCCATGGCCGCCCGAGCAAGCGGCTCGACCATCTCACGGTTTCCGCCGGTGGCCGCGCCCAGCCCACCCGGCTCCTGCACGCTGTGCGTCGCGTCGAACACCACCGGCGTGCCCAGGGCTTGCATCGCGGGGACGGAGCGAAAGTCGCTGACCAACCGACCATAGCCGAAAAAGGTGCCTCGTTCGCACAGGAGGATGTCGCGGCAACCGCCGCTCTCCAGCTTCGCGACCACATGACGCATATCGCCGGGGGCCATGAATTGGCCCTTCTTCACGTGAACCGCCCGGCCGGTGCGGGCGGCGGCCAGCAACAAATCGGTCTGCCGAGCCAGGAAGGCCGGAATCTGCAACAGCGTGCAAACCTCGGCGGCGGCCGCGGCCTGGGCGGCCTCGTGGATGTCGGTCGTCACCGGCAGGCCAGTCGCCTGGGCGACGAAGTCGAGGATCGCCAGGCCCGACTGGAGCCCCGGTCCCCGATACGACTCCACGCTGGTGCGATTGGCCTTGTCGAACGACGCTTTGAAGACCAGTTGCACGGGCAACCCGGCGCAGGCCACCTGCAGCTCCTCGGCGATCTTCAGCGCGCCGGCTTCATCCTCCAGCACACAGGGGCCAGCCACCAGCAGCAGCGACTGGCCGTGACCGCAGCGATATGGTCCGATTGTGGCGGGATTGTTGGGCATGATGAAACTCTCTCGCCGATTCGGGGAACTCGTTACGGCACGATCAGCGACAGCCGCGCGGGCAGCACCTCGATCGTCACCGGCAACACGCCGCCCGGGTCGCCATCCAGCTGATACGGGACTTCCTCCCCCTCGGGCGCGCTAATGGTTAGCCGCGGCGTGCGACACAGCGAGACGTCGCGCATTCGGGCATGTCGCCCCAGCGCAATGCCGCCCGCATAACGCAGGCCGTTCCAAAGGGAACCACCGCGGAAGCTGATCACGTCCAGTTGGCCATCGTTGGCCAACGCATGTGGAGCAATCCGCAATCCTCCACCATAGCAGGGGAAGTTGAACACGAACAGCCAGCGACCTTCCACGCCCGGGTCGATCTCTTCGCCCGCGGCGTCATCGGCCGCCTCGATGGCCGCGCGCAATAGGGGATACTTGTAGCTACGCACGGCCTGCAGAACCGGTTTGAAGTAGTGACTCGAACGAATGTGGCCGGTCCGCCTGGCGTGCACTTGACGGACCACCTCGCCGTCGAACCCGCAACCGGCCATGAGCAGGAACAATCGGCCATTGGCCGCCGCCGCATCCAGCCGCACCACCCGGCCACTGTCGAGCATATTGGCCAAGGCGGCGGGATCCCGAGGCCAGCCGACATATCGCGCCAAGAGGTTCTCGTTGCCCGCTGGAAGCATCGCCAGCGGCAGCCCCTCGGGCGTGCGGTTGGTCAATTCGGCGGCCGTGCCGTCGCCGCCCACACCAATCAATGCCCGTAATTCGCCGGCGGCGTACAGCGCGCGGGCATGCTGCTCGACGGCGTCGAGGTCGGTATCGATCGTGACTTCCAGCCCACGGCGTTGCAGATCGGAGGTCAGCGTGGCCACGCGATCGGCGGCGGATCGGCGGCCCGATTTCGGATTGACGGAGATCACCACTCGGCCACCCCCGCCATGGAGGGGCACGGTCGGAATTAACTCGGTGTTGAGTTGGGCCATGGGGCTGCCATTGGTTGATCAGGGAACGATTGCCGCGCGAAACCGCCACAATCGTAGCGAAATGATACACTCGCACCGCCGACCGCGATAGGGCCGCCCCTCGCCGCCGCGGAAGAATCAAAACGACCTAAACCATTTACATCAATACACTTGTGGAATATCGCCAATTCTGGCCCTCGAAGAAGTGCGAATTGGCACGCCGTCTGCGTATGAAATGAGGCGTCATTGTCAGTTCGCTGACACCAAGCTGGCCCGTGGGGCCTCTGACGGAAATCGGCCGGGCGGTTACCTTGCCCTTACCGCTCGGTCAGCCACCGTGGTGGTGGCACGTCAGAGGCCCCAGTTTTTTTGCGCGGTGGGCGGGCCGGCCACCCGTGGGGCCCGTGCGTCGCCGGTTGCCGAGCATGGCAGTGAGCTAGATTTGAGTGTCCAGCGTGCAGTTTCCCCCACAAGTCGCACCGGGGGGCGATGCACGTGGCCGACCCCCACTCGAATCACTCAGCCACGCAAGCAGCCATGCTCCAGGAAACCGACCACCCCGCCCCGGCCGCCGACAAGCCGCGCCCGATCAGCCCCAACGACGCCTCGCACGGCGGTGATCAGGATAACGCAAACGGCAAACAGAAGCGATCCGGGACCCCGTTCTGGAAAAAGCTGGTTTCGCCGAAAGTGATCATCGGGATTGTGGTGGCCTCGGTGCTGCTCCACGGCGTGCTGTACCTGATATTTGGCGGCACTACGAGATCGGTCGCCAGCCAAGAGCAAACCATCGATGGTCACGAGATCACTCTCGGCGAGTTCGGCTTCAAGGCCGGGCCGGACGAACAGGGGCAGATCGAGGCCGCGCGATTCAAGTTGCATCTGTCCTTCTTGCCCGAAGTGGATGCCGCCGCCCGGTTGCGACTGACCAAGCATCGATTTCGCGTGGAGCAGGACATCGAGCAGTTGATGCGCCAGGCCCATGGTGGTGATTTCCAGGACCCCATGCTCATCGAGTTGAAGCGGCAACTGCAAGAGCAAATCAACGGCACGCTGGGCGTCCGCGCCGTGGCCGACGTGATCATTACCGATCTGCGTTTGACACGCGTCCCCGACGGAGACACGCCCACGCCAAGCACTCCGGGCAACGCCGTGGCCGAGGCCGCCGGCTCGCTGCCGTGGCTTGACGACTGACCGTTGTTCCAAGTCCGAAAGGGTTTCACGCCCGCCGAGCCGCCGTCTCCAACCCGAAGCGCGGCCCAGCGGGGGCTTCGCCCCGCCGCCGCGCCAGAGCCGGGTGCTAGCCCGGGTTCGTCTCAACCTCCTCGGTGTCCGGCTGCTTGCCGGGCGGGGCCGTGTTCTCGCACTCTTTGCAGATCACTTGCACGTATTCCGCGCCGAAGTAGATCACGCTGGCGGCGAAGTAGATCCAGAGCATCAGGATGATCATCGAGCCGACCACGCCGTAGGCCGAATAGCGTTCGCCGACGAGAAAAGCGGCCAGCAACTGCCGGCTCACCTCCCAAAGGATGGCGGCAATCAGTCCGCCCTGGGCGGCTTCGCGCCAGCGGACCGGGGCTTTCGAAAGCGACCAGTAGATGGTGCTGAAGATTAGCCAGTAGCCAGCCACCGTCACCGCCGTCTGCAATACGACCCAACCGAAGGTCGTCCCCGGCAAATCAGGCAAGTATTCCCGAACAGCCGAAAGGGTCATGCTTGCCAGAAACAGCAGGACGACAAACACCCCCATGGCGAGCAGCATCAAGAAGGCCTTTAGCCGCTGAAAAAGCAATTGGCGAACCATCACCATGAATCCGTGCGAGGGGCTCTCCACGTTCCAAATGCGGTCCATGGCCGCCTCGAACTGCATGAAGACCCCGATCGCCGTGACGATCAACACGGCAATGCCCAGCGGCCCTCCCACCGCCGCTTTCCGCCGCACGTTGGACATCGCCGTGGCCACGTGCTCGGCCAACTGCGGCGAGGTGTTCTCCGCCACCACCTCCAGCAACTCCGCTTGGGCACCCTGGGCCGCCGAGGAAAACTCCAGCACGAACCCCAGGACCGAAATCAACAGCAGCATGATCGGGAAGATCGAAAGCGCGGAGTAGTAGGCCGTCGAAGCGGCCAACATGTTTCCGTCGTCCTCGAACCACTTATCGACCGCCTTGCGCAGCCTGGGATAGAGATGCTTCAGAACCCAGTGGATCATTGTCTCCCCCGTGGGGCGGAAGGAATGCAGACTTGCCCGGTCCACGGTCGCGGGCGCCATGGATCATGCCGATCCGACCCTCCCATCCGAATCTGGGGCGCACGATGGCAGCCGGATGGATGGCCGATTACCTGCCAGCTAATCGCGCCGGGACGATCTGGTCAATGGGCACCCGCGCCAGAGAAGCGTTAGAAGCGGGGCCAGGGCCGCGCCGGCGGCCATGCCGGCCACCGCGCCGAGTAGCTGCCAAAGGGGATGCCCGCGCCCCAATACGGCCCCCACTACGCCCAAAAGGGCCGGCATCAGGAAAAAGCTGATCGACCCGAGCAGCGGCCAGGGGCCCACCGGGTCGGCCCCGGACAATCTGTCGCATGGAGTCTCGGCGGCCAAACCAGCGCGGTCCCCGCCTCCCTCGTCCGCGCCACATCCCTCGCAGCCGGGACAGCCACCGGAGACGTGGTTCAGCTTGCCATGGTCGCTGGGCATCTCGGTCGCTCCCGGCAGTGGGAACCGGATCGACCGTGGCCAGCAGCGACGGTCGACTATTGATCGGAATACACCCGCGTGCTCTCTTCCTTCGTGACCGGCACGCCTCGCATCTCGTCGGTCAGCAGTTGCACGCGGACGCGGAGGTCGCCCGGTTGGGCACCCCGCACTCTTACACGATACGTCGTATCGGCCTTGGGCGCCAAGCGGGCGAGCCCCTCGAAAATGACTTGCCTGCCGTGGATGGCATGACGCGTGGGCCCTTCGGCGGCGACCGCCTCCATCTCCGGCGGAATGTCGACCGCCAAACGCACGTTGGTCGATTCCTTCGAGCCCTGGTTGAGCACGCGGATTTCGTACATCGTCTCGCCGCCCACCTCGATCGGATCGGTCACGTCGCGGACTTCGAACATGATCGCCGCGATTCCCTCGATCCGTACCGGGTGCTTCTGCTCCGCTTCGAATCCACCGGCGGCCGAACCTCGAACCTCGATCTGATGATCGCCCGACTGTACCGGCAGGGCGACCAGTTCCACGCGTCCGGTCTCGCGGACGGGCAGTTCCTCCAAACGCCACTGAACGGCGTGATTGGCCTTGTCGTAATGGCCGGCGTTGTTCGCGCTGACGAACTCCAGCCCCGGTGGAAGTTGGGCCACCAAAGCGACCTGCTTGGCGGGAGCCGTTCCCGGGTTGCTGACAGCCACTTCGTACACGGCTTCGCGCTCCAGGAACCGACGGCGCGAACCGTCGACGTTCACTTCCAATGCCGGGGCGATGACTTCCCACTGAAGGCGATGCTCGCCCTGCAAATTCCCGGCCCCGCGCGCGACCAGGACGTTATTGACTTGCCCGGGCCGGTCGGCCACCATTTCCAGTTCCAGCTTGCGGGACTCGCCCGGCTTGAGCGTGCCGATCTCATATTCCAGATCGCTGCCGGCCACGTGCCGCATGCCGGGCGGAACTCGTTCGGCCAGCACGACATCGCGCGCCGTACCGCTGCCCGGGTTGGAGACATTGATCGTCAGTTGCAAAGGTTGGCCGATCAGCACTTGGCTGGGGGCCGAACTCTCGACCACTAGCTCCGGCTTCGTCGCCCGCACCTTGGCGGAAGCGGAAGCCGCGAAGTGGACCGACGCGACGCTGCCAATCCGACCTTCCTCGAGCGGCATGACTTGCATTTGCACGGTCGTTTCGTCGCCTGGCTTGAGCGTTCCCAGGCTCCAAACCAGCTCACCCGCGGCGCCGCGCGACGCCCGTGGCGTAGTGTTCATCAGTCGCGTGCCTTGCGGCACTTGATCGCGGATCTCGACATTGCTCGCCGCCACCGACCCGTCGTTACGCACCAACACGGTGAACGCGGCCGGTGAGCCGACCTGCATCGACTCCGGCGGTCGCTTCTCGATGACCACCCGCGGTGCCTGCGGCCCCTCCAACGATTCGCTACCCGGGCGTCCCGTCCCTTCCGTTCCAGCACTGGACGACGACTGGGCATCGGGCGGAGGGGCGGAGGGGAAATCGCCCTGGGGGAAACTCCCCGGAGGGGGGCCGAGCCTGCGCGGCATGGCCGATGCCGAGCCCGCCGAGGCGAACGACTCGCCCGCCCGGTCACCGCGCGCGAAGGAATCCGATCCCGAGCCTCCTCTCGCCGGCGGGAATTGCATGGCCGGTTGCCCGTTGCCGCCATAGGGCACGGCGCCGGTCGCCGCATCCTGTTGAAACCGTCCAGGGGCCACGTCATAACGCGAGTCGGCGGAACGGTCTTCGTCCGGCCCACCAACACGCATGCCCTCGGTGATTGGGACCTGGTCCCGGCCGTCGAACTCCGCCGGGGCCATGGGACCCGGGCCGGAATCGAATCCGGAGCCGACCGCGCCCGACGCGTCGGCCAATTCCAGTGGCTGCTCGTGCCCGACCGGTTGGACCGCGTGCCCGTAGGGCTGCTCACGCGGTGGTCGCGCGTAACGCGATACCCCGTCGGCGGATGCCATCTGATACCCGGCCGATTCATCGCCCGGCACCTCGCTGCGAAGCGGATTCGCGGCTGCGCCACGGTGATTGAACGGATCGCCGGACCGCGTGTCGTCGGCCCCAGGCAACTCGGCGGCCGAACCCAAATCGGCCGGGGCCAGACCGCCCCGCTGTTCCGACGATGAATCGCCAGCCAGCAGAACGCGTGCCTGGTCGTCCGAGCTGGGGAAGGACTCGCGCAAAGGATTGACCCCGGTCGGCTCGTCCGGCAATGGGGCCTCGCCACGTAAGGTGTTACCCTCAGCCGAGGGGCCGCCCAACAAATCTTCACCGCCCTCCTCGCCCCGCTGGGCTTGAGCGATGGCGATCACGCCGAGCGAAACAACCACAACCAATGCGCCGACACGCACCATGACCTGTTTCATGGAAAGACCCTTGAAACTGAATAGCTTGGCTAACTTGGAGAACATCTGCGAACCGTAATTCGAGTGAAGAGCACCCTTGCCAGGGAATCGAGGCGGTAGGTAACAAAAACCGGCCCACGATGGAAGGCCAGTTTATGAGCCTGGCGGGCGAAGGGGCGAAGGCGGGCGGACGATCGGCCGGGTCGGCCACCCCGAACCGGCGGAAAACCACCGCGTCGCGCGGGAGACCCCTTCGTCGTCAGGAGCAAGACGGCCTTACGCCACCGGTTCCGGTGCCGGCGGCCAGTTCGAGTCGGTCAAGATGACTCGGCCCTGGCGATACTCGAAGTGGTAATCAGCCGGATGATCGCCCAGACCAACGTAACGCACCTTGGGCCGACGCTGCGTGCGGTCCACGCCGTACTGCCCGACGACCAGTTCCGTGTCCCGGCCGGGGCGGTTGAGCGTGACACAGGGAAGAACCAGAAAGATCGTGGGCGAAGCGGGTCGGTACTCACCGATGTCGCGTACCGCGCGATCCGCCTGAATTCGGGCGCTGGCCACCGCGGCGTACAACCCGCACAACTCCGATGGCACCACGCGGTGGGAAGCCAACTGCGCCCTGCGGTCCAGGCCATCGTACGAAAGGGCTTCGCCCAATTCCAACACGGCCGGCAAGGCCGACCCTTCGAGCATGCCGCGGAGCGCCCCACAACAGGCCGAGGTCTCACCATAGCGATCGACCCAACCGAACTCAACGCCCGTGCCCTCTTCGACAACCCCCGCGTGGGCGTTGATCTTCGTGACCACCAACTTCACGCCTTGCCGCGCTTGTGCGTTGGTGACGTGCTCCTCGGCAACGCGCACCGACCCCCATTCATATCGCCCGCCCAGGTTCGTGGTGCGAAAAGGGGCGCGCGACCCGGGCTTCAACTCCGGGAGCAACTTGGCCACGAAATAGCGGTTGAAGGCGGAAGCGACCTCGGCCTCGGTTTCGTCGCTGCATGTGACGTGAAGAGCCCCAACTTGCGAAGATCCGAGCTTTTCGGCGAAGCGGCACAATGCATCGTCCACCTCGTTAAGCTCATGCTCCACGGCGATCAATCGGCCAAGAGAGTCCATGTCGATCCGTCAGTCGAATTTTGTCCGGGGCGAGTGTCCCGGTGGCCATCCTGCCCGCAATAGGGCCAAGCCCGTCCGCTGCGGACCGGGCTGAGAAAACAACGCTAAGCACCAAATGGATCATCCGCGGAACCGGCGGCCGGCCCCTCTTCCTGGAATGGGTTCCCGGCGGCGGGTTCGGCCGGTCCCCCGAACGGATCATCGTCGGCCGGGGCGGCCGGTTCAGCAGGAGCAGCCGGGGCAGCGCCGCCAAACGGGTCATCGTCGGCCGGAGCAGCAGGTTCTGCCGGGGCAGCGCCGCCAAACGGATCATCGTCCGCCGGAGCAGCGGGAGCGGCGGGGGCAGCCGGGGCAGCGCCGCCAAACGGGTCATCGTCGGCCGGAGCAGCCGGTTCAGCAGGAGCAGCCGGGGCAGCGCCGCCAAACGGGTCATCGTCAGCAGGAGCAGCGGGTTCGGCGGGCGCGGCGGGGGCAGCGCCGCCAAACGGATCATCGTCCGCCGGAGCAGCCGGTTCAGCAGGAGCAGCCGGGGCGGCACCACCAAACGGATCATCACCGGCCGGGGCGGCAGGTTCAGCAGGGGCAGTCGGGGCAGCGCCACCAAACGGATCATCGTCGGCCGGAGCGGCAGGTTCAGCGGGTTCAGCAGGGGCCGCGCCACCAAACGGATCATCGCCGGCCGGAGCGGCGGGTTCGGCAGGCTCAGCGGGGGCAGCGCCACCAAACGGATCATCACCGGCCGGGGCGGCAGGTTCAGCAGGCTCTGCCGGGGCAGCGCCGCCAAACGGATCATCGTCGGCCGGAGCGGCGGGTTCAGCAGGAGCAGCCGGGGCAGCGCCGCCAAACGGATCATCGTCCGCCGGGGCAGCCGGTTCAGCAGGCTCTGCCGGGGCAGCGCCGCCAAACGGGTCATCGTCGGCCGGAGCGGCAGGTTCAGCAGGGGCAGCGCCACCAAATGGATCGTCGTCGGCCGGAGCAGCGGGTTCGGCGGGCTCAGCGGGGGCAGCGCCACCAAACGGGTCATCGTCCGCCGGGGCGGCAGGTTCAGCGGGCTCTGTCGGGGCAGCGCCACCGAACGGATCATCGTCGGCCGGGGCGGCAGGTTCAGCCGGAGCAGCGCCACCAAACGGATCGTCGTCGGCCGGAGCGGCAGGCTCGGCAGGCTCCACCGGGGCCACGGGTTCAGCAGGTTCAGCAGGCTCAGCCGGTTCCACAATCGGCTCCTCGACCGGAGCTACTGGCCCCTCGTCCAACAACCCGTCCGGAATGCCGTCGTCGAGCGGCTCACCCGGCAGTGCCGTATCTTGCTCGCGTAGTTCTTCGTACCGGGCACGCTGCAACGATTGGGCTTCCTCCAGGGCGGCCATGCGGGCACCCACCCGATGCTGTTCCAACTCGAGCCTGATTTCGCCTTGCACGCGTTCCAGAGCCTTGGCCACATTGTAGGAACGGTTCAAACGCTGGGTTTCCAGTTCGGCCCCGCGCTCGAAGTCGGCTTCGCCTTGCTCGGGTCGCCCGAGGTGATGCAGGGTCAATCCTCGGAAATAGTACACCCGCGGGTCTTCGGTGCCCGCATCGACCGCTTTACTGAACAGGTCGTACGCTTCGCGATGATCGTTGGCGAAGAATGCGTGAACGCCTCGGCCGTATATCTGCTCAATCACGGCGTCCTGCGCGGCGGCATGACTCGCGATCGAAGGAACAAACAGCCCTAGAAGTCCAACAGCGATGGCGGCTTGGCGAAACATGTGAAGAAGACTCCTGCGCAAAGATGGGGTAGCAGTAACGGCCCTTGACAATGCCGCGGGGATCAACTCGCGACACTGGGCATTTCGAATTCGTGGCAGCTTGTTCGTGGTAGCTCGACTTTGTTCTAGCAGGATTTCAGCTTACGCCGGGTTGGAGGCAACAATGCCGAACAAGCGCTGCCAAAAGAGCGCTGCCCAACAAGCACTGCCGGATGGCCGCCATTGACGATGACCGGGCCGCAAGCGGCGTCGATCGGGAAGCGAGGGCCAGCGACCCAACGCTTCCGTTCCAACTCCCCTCGACACGGCGTCACGCCCACGGGCCAAGCCGAAGCACGGCGAGCACGCATCCACCCCCAGGGAACAATTCCCAAACGGCCGCTTCCCTGGGGCATTCGACGTTCACCGAATCCGCTAGATTCCCTCACTCAACCCTCATGATAATTGGCAGGTTAGGGAATTTCAAGCGGCCGGCCCACCGCCGGATTCTTCAATCGTCCCAAGCTCCGGCTTCCAGCTCGGGAGTCGGCGGCGGCTCGTCGGCCGATCCGCCCACCGTGGAAACCACGCCAGGTTGCGGCGATCGCTATAATCCCATGACAAGGCGAGAGTTGCGCCGAATACTCCACCCGCCGGTATCCAACGCGCGTCCACCGAACCCGACCGGGCGAGAGTCCCCTGCCGCCCGAGATAAAAACCTGGCTCCGGCCCTTGCGACCGGCCCTTTGCATCGAAAACCACGTGCGTCATGGCATCCCGCCGGATGGCGATTGGGCGGTTATCGCCCTGTCCGCGCGCTTCGATCGGTCTCCGCGCACTAGAGTTTAATTGATACGCAGTATGTGGCGTGGGTGTCTGGTCCCACGCCTCCGCATCTCATCCACCACGTCGAGGAGAACAATGAAACGCATCGGCCTCTCGGCAACCGTTGCCCTGCTCAGCCTGGCTTTTCTCACCTGCGAACTCGGCCTCGTCTCCCAGGCCTCCGCCGGACCACGCGGTCGGCGCGGACCAGCCCGCGGCCCCAGCGGCCCAGGCATCGGTTCGATCCAGCCATCTGGCAACAATGCGCGGATTGGCACATTGCCCTCAGCCGGGCAACCGGGAATGGGCACGCTGAAGTCGGGAGGGAGTTCTGCGTCGGGGCTGGGGTCGATTGGTTCGGGTTCGAGCGCGCAGCCGAAGAGTGGCACGCTGCAAAGCCGTCCACCCGGCATGGGAACATTGAAATCGAATCAGGGAAGCCTTTCCCATATTCGCGTCTTGCAGCCTGGCACAAGCGGTCAACCGGGAATCGGCGTGCTGCAAGGCCAACCGTCGATCGGGGCGATGCCGCCGGGCAGTTTCGCTCCTCCGGCCGTCCACGCGCCACCGCGTCTGCCCGGTTCGAACGGCCGCCAGGGCGGCAACCGCGGAAACAATTGGCAACCTGGCGCGAATGGCCGAGCGCCCGCCGCGGGCAATCGTCAGGCCGGCGCGGGTGGGGGAATCCCGCCAAGCCTGCAAGGTTTCCTCGGCGGAATGGCCGGCAGCATGGCGGGCAACATGGCCGGGCAAATTCAGCAACGGTTGGGTAACCGCTTGCAGCAATTCCAAAGCGGCCCCGATCCGTTCACGCCGGCGTGGTACAAAGACCATCCGAAGGCCTGGAAGGCGACGCACCCACACGCCCACCCCCGCCCTTGGGCTTGGGCGTCGGCGGCCGCCGTGGCGGGATGGATCGGCTTGTCCTCGCAGCCGGTCGTCTACGACTACGGGGTCTATCCGGCGGAAACGAACTACACCAATGCCGCCACGCTGGCGAATCACGAACAGCGATTGGCCGCGCTGGAACAAATGGTCGCCGCGGGGGCGAAGTCCACGTCGGCCGGTCCCTGGAATCAGATTGGGGTTTACACCTTGCTGCCGCCCGAGCAGACCAACGCCACCGTGGCCCTGCAACTGGCCGTTGACGCGCAGGGCACGCTTCGCGGCAACTATTTCGATCTGCTAGGTAACACCAGCCAACCCCTCGTCGGCGCGATCGATCCACATTCGCAGCGCGTCGCCTGGCGGGTGGAATCCAACCCCAACGTGGTTTACGAGACGGGCTTGGGCAACCTCACCCAGCCGGCCACCCCCGTGTTGCTTCACCTGGGCACGCAACAAACGCAACGTTGGTCGCTCGTGCGATTGGAAGGTGAATAGACCGAGCGGGAGTGCCGCCTAAGGGAGTGCCGCCTAATTGGGCAGCATTTCGCGGAACCGGTCGAACAGGTATCGGCTGTCGTGTGGACCGGCCGAGGCCTCCGGGTGATACTGCACGCTGAACGCCGGCACCTCTCGGTGGCGCACCCCCTCGACCGTGTCGTCGTTTAGATTCATGTGCGTTACCTCGAGTTCCTTCGGCAACGTATCGGCATCCACGGCGAAGCCATGGTTCTGCGTGGTGATTTCCACCTGCCCCGTTTCCTGATTCATCACCGGCTGATTGGCGCCCCGGTGGCCGAACTTCAGCTTGTAGGTTTTCGCGCCACAGGCAAGCGAGAGCAGTTGATGCCCCAGGCAGATGCCGAAGACGGGCACGCGACCGAGAACGCCACGGATGGCCTCGTGGGCGTAGGTAAGCGGCTCCGGATCGCCCGGTCCATTGCTTAGAAATACGCCGTCCGGCTTGTGCTGGAGCACCTCGTCGGCCGTGGCCGTGCCGGGCAGAATCGTCACGCGGCAGCCGATGTCGAACAAGTGACGGGCGATGTTCCATTTCAGGCCGTAGTCAAGCGCAACCACATGCGGCGCATCGGCCGGCACCTCCTGCCGCGGGAGGTTTCCCAACTGGGCAAGGTTGCTTAACGGCTCCCGCCAGTCGACCGGCTTCGGCGGCAGGACCTCGCGTACCAAGTCGCGCCCGACCAGTCCCGGGCTGGCTTGGGCTTTGGCCACCAGGCTGGCGTCGTCCAAATCGGCGCTGGACAACACGCCTTTCATCGCGCCGTGGATCCGCAGCCGGCGCACCAGGGCTCGGGTGTCGATCCCCTCGATCCCCACGATGTCGTGCCGGTCCAGATATTCGTCCAGCACGTCGTCCGCGCGGAAGTTGCTCGCCCGACGACTCCGCTCGCGAACAATAAACCCGGCCAAGTGCGGCTTCCAGCTTTCGACATCCTCGGCGTTGATGCCATAGTTGCCGATTTGCGTGTAGGTCATCGCGACAATCTGCCCGCGATAACTCGGATCGGTGAGAATCTCCTGGTAACCGGTCATCGACGTGTTGAAGCAGACTTCGCCGTCGACTTCACCACGGGCGCCGAAAGCCTTGCCCGTAAAAACCGTACCATCTTCGAGTGCGAGCTTGGCGACATCATGCATGTTGGTGTTTTCCACAATCGTGATGACTGAAGCGCACGCGCGCTTGCATTGAAGGGGAAAGATTCGCGAACTTTTTGTTAATGCGAGCGAGTAAACTCGCGCGCGAAACCGTATTTGTATCGTGGTTAAAGTGAACGCCGTTGGAAACCCGATTAGCCCATATATTGGCTGTGGGTCTCCGAGCCTGGAATATCACTCCGCGTTCGGTCAGCCACCTTCGAGGGCCCTTGTACCGGCGAGCAAGGGCCCTCATTTTTTGCGCTGTCAATGCGAATACGCATGTCACTTGCCCACACGCTCGCGGCTTGCCACGTTGCTCGCCGCTTGGCGGCTCGCCGCTTGGTGGCGCGAACGTTGCCCGGCAGCGCGACCACCGCTTGGCGGCGCGCGGCGCTTCTCCGCGCGTCGAGCCCGCTTCCTCGTGACGGGGGACAGGGCGCAGCTTGCCCTTGCGCGATCAACTCTGGCGTGAACAGCGCGGTCGGCCACCGGCCGGGGGGGGGAGTCGCCGCAGTGGGAGTCCCCGGTCACCCCATCCATTCTAGCGTCGCGGCCGGGGCGGCGGCTAGGTCCCCGCCGCGCAGAGCATCTCGGCGGCGGGCGGAGCCTGGGGGTGATCCGCCGGAGCTTCCGCCGGCTTCTCGCGGGCTTCGATCGATGCCGGGCCCCGCCGCAGAACGGCGATCAGGCTTGCCCCCGCACGGTAGGGCCTCGCCCGCTCGCCGTGCAGCAAGCGGACCAAGCGTCCCTGCTCACCGGCGAAATACCACGTCAGCAGGCCGTTCAGCGGGGCCGGCGGAATCCAGAAGTCGGTGCCCGACGCGCCGCTGGCTACACCCTTGCGTCGCCCACGGGCACGCACCCAGCGGATTACCGGCAGCAACCGCGCGTTGTAGGGTGAGAGGAGTCGGGTCTCCACGGAGAGATCCGCCCAAAGGGCGGCCAGCCGCTCCGCATCGTACCGACGGTAGTGGCCGAACGACACGTCGTGTTCGCTCCAAAGCGATTCGTCCGCGGGAACCGTCAGCAGCAGATGGGCCCCAGGCGACATGTCGGCCAAGATTTGCGAGAGCATCAGGTAGTCGTCCGCGACGTGCTCGATCACGTCGAGCAACATGACCAGATCGGCCTGTCCAACGAGTCGGGCCGTCGCCTCGCGCGAGGGCATGGCCACCAGATTCAACGCGGGATAACGCTGCTTCGCCAGGCCGATCGCCTCCGGCGAGATATCCACTCCCGTGCAGTCATAATCCCACGCCAGGGCGGCCAGATTGGCGGCGGTCCCGCAGCCGATGTCGGCAATCGCGGCTTGTCCGTCCGGCGGCAGGATTTCCCGCACCAGACGGCCGACGATTTGCCGACGGCCAACGAACCACCAGTGACGCTCCTCAAGCCGGGCATGCAGTTGGAATTGGGCCGTATCCATGACCAAGTGTAGCACGCCGGCGGGCCCCGGGCCGATCGCTCAAAGCTCGACTCGCAACGCCTTGAGCCGCTCACCCACCGGCCCGATATCGTCGCGGCAGGAGAGGTCCAACACCGGCTCGCGGCACTGGACCACCTCGAACCGCTCACCCAGCTCCCGCATGGCGTAGGTCACTGCGTCGGGCAACTCGAGCTCGCCGCGTGGCGAGGGCTCAATGTTCCGGCAGGCCTCGAAGATGGACGGGCCAAATCGCCAGCAGTTCATGCTCACCCAGTGCGGGGCCGGAAGGGCGTCGAATACGGCCTTGTCGGGCTTCTCGATGATCTCCTCCAAATTGCCCTCGGAATCGCTCCGGCCGATGGCGAACTTCAGCAGCCGGTCGGCCGGTACGTTGCTACCGGCGAGCATCGCTTCCTGCTCGAACAGGGCCACCCCCGCCCCCGAGAGTTCGCCCAAAGCGGCCAACGCGCCGGCCGGATAGAGATTGTCGGAATTGAGCACCACCACATGGTCCCCGTCGGCAAAGTCCTCGGCCGCCGCCACGGCGTCGGCCGTGCCCCGCGGCTCCTCCTGCACGGCGAAGTGGAAACTCAGCCGCTTGGCCTCGACCTGTTCCCCATAGTAGCGGCGAAGGGCGTCGTGGTCGGGGCCAATGACCAGGCAGATCTCCCGATAGCCGGCCTCCGCCGCGTTGCCGAGCACGTAATCGAGAAACGGCCGGTCAAAAGGGATGAGGGCCTTCACGCCCGAATCGGCCGCGGCCGCTTGCTCGCCGGCAACGGACGCCTCGCCGCTTTGTTTGCGCATCCGGGTGCCGAGGCCCCGGGCGAGAATTACAAGTTTTTCGATCATGCTTGTGCTGTATTGGTTTTTCGGGAAAGGGTCGGCAGATGGTTATCGAGTCATCACTTCAACAGACAGGAAATCGCCATCCAGTCGGGCTGTTCGCACCACGCTGGCCACCTACTTGCGACGATATGTCTCGCAAGCATAGTCCCCGTACGGATCCAACGCGCGAGGAACCCGGCAAATCGAGGGGACGCGGCAAGTATAGGGCCCCGGGGCGGACAGCAAGCCGGGGCGGACAGCAAGCCGGGGCGGCCAGCAAACGGGCGGCGGAAACGACGATCCCGACGACGCGGCGTTGATCCTACCCACCTTGCAGGGTGATGACAAGCCGGCGCCGGCCGCCATGGTCACGGTGCTCGCAGAGGCATAGCCCCTGCCAGGTGCCCAGCCGCAGCCGACCATCGCCGACTGGGATCGAGACCGAAGCTCCCATCAGCGAGGCCTTTCCATGGGCCGGCATGTCGTCGGGCCCCTCGCAGGTGTGGCAGTAATGGGCCCCCTCGGGCACCAGTCGCGAAAGCACGGTGTCCAAGTCGACCAGCACGTCCGGATCGGCGTTCTCGTTCAACGTTAACGAGGCCGATGTGTGTTGAATGAAGACGTGAAGCACGCCCACGCCCACCTGGGCGATCTCCGGTACGGCCTCGACCACCGCGTCGGTGATCTGATGGCATCCGCGCGGCATGGCCGGCAGCAGCAACTCCCGCTGTATCGAGAACATAGAAGATTCTTCCCCGTTTCGGTGAACCAATCGAGTTTGGGCAACGTAAGGGCAACCAACGCCCGACTGCCAAAATACATCAATAAGTTGGTAAACTAAATCGACTGAGCAGGATAGAGAGTCGAAAGCCCGGTTTTCCCGCGGTTTTTTGCGGATTTCTTGTGTCCGGGACTTGACCGACACCAACGGGATGCCGATAATTACTATCTTAACGCGTATTAAACCATCCGCGTTGGGTGCGGGAAAGCGGTTTACCCTGGCTGGCATTTACCCCAGCTGGCGATGGCGTCACGGATGCGGATTCAGTTGAGTGGTACAACGTTTTCGAGCCGGAGCAGCCCGTGGCGTGGCCCTCCGCCAACAAAACGAGCGCGAAACCAACACCCGGTAACGCGAATCGGATTTCGTTTTATTTCAGCGGCAACTGCAAGTTTTCGTCACAGATCGACGGAGTGATTGCTAATGCGGAACGTATTTCAAGCCATCTTGGAAGCCGGACATGATGAAGACTTCGTGCCGGTGGAGACCAACGATTTCTCCCCAACCGACGCCCCGGCCGGTTCTCGGGCAAAGATCGACATTCTGGCCGAGCGCGTGCGCCGAGGCGAACCGTTGTGGCATCCCGAAGACCGCACCGATTATAGCGGCCTGACCGGCGCGATGCGACCGCGCACCTGACCCCCTCTCGTCGGCCGTGCCGTTCGGTCGAGATATCGCGGTGCGCTTGACGCGCCCGCTTGGTGATCACCCCGGTTGATATCGCCTTCTAAAGCGCTAGCCTTTGCTGGGCTGCGTGCATTGCGCGCTGATTGGTTACGAAGTGCAGCGCTCAGGGGTCAAGAGTTTAGTTCCAACTGGGCGATTGTTGGTTTGAAGGAAGGGGTTTCCTTCCCCAAGCTTCGTCGTCAACCGCATCGCAAGAGACACCGCGGGCTTAGGCCCCCGACTCGCGCTCCCTTGATTCGGCTGAATTGATGGCTAAATCGTGCTCAGCTTCGCAAAGCTGATCGACGAGTTCAGCGGGAAGACGCCGTAGATGCCGCGGGTGAACACCAGGTCGATGAAGTCGGTGGCCCGAAGAATGGGGCTCTTCGGCACGATGATCACGTCGGAGTCGGCGATCCAAATCTCGCCCGGCGGGCAAGGGGCATTGCCATAGAGGGCCGCTTGCAGGTCGACCATCGTGGCCAGCAGTCGCCAATCGTCGCCGCGTCGGAAAACCACGATCTGATCGATGTGCGCGCCCACGTTCCAACTGCCAGCCATGCTAAGTGCTTGCAGCAGCGTGGTCGGGCCGGTCAATTCATAGCGTCCAGGGACGGCCACCTCGCCCAGAACGTAAACGTAACGCGGCGCGCGCTGGACCAACACGGGCGTGACCTCAATGCCCGGGATCTCGGCGTTGTACCGTTCGTTCAGCTCGCGGCGGAGTTCTTCGAGAGAGAGCCCCTGCACGAAGACGGAGCCCAACACGGGTAGGCCGATGGTGCCCTCGGGCGTGACGCGGGCAACCCGCTGCAAACCGCCCTGGCCGTAGCGGGCATCGACCGATTCCCGCAGGTCCTCCAGCCGGGTGTTCACCTTCAGCGGCGTGACGGTGATGGCTGGGATCTTGTAATACTTCTTGTAGAGTCGCTCCAAGTCGTCGGTCAACTGCTGAACGGTCTTGCCGTTGGCGTGGACCTGACCGAGCAGCCGCAGGGTGATCGTGCCGTCGGGTTGGATCAGCAGTTCGCGGTTGAGTTCCGGATCGGTGAACGACTCCACGCGAACCTCATCGCCCACCTCCAAACGGTAGGGACCGGACGTCTGCTCGCGCGTGAGCCGGTAGACCAGATCGATGTCGTCGCCCACCCGCAGCCGATACTCGGGCACGTGCGGCAGCCGGGCCTGACCGCAGTATTCGCCCTGGGCGTACTGCTGCCAGCGGATCATCCGCATGTCTTCCCAACCCCGCCGGGAGCAGTTGCCCGCGGCGCAATCCACGCCGCAAATGGGCCAGGGGGCGGCGGGGCCCAAGGCCTGGCAGAGCATCACGTCGTCGGACTGCTCCGGCGAGAGCGGCCCGAGGGGATCGCTCGCATGGCCAGCGTGACGAACGCGGACGTCGTGACGCAGAGCGCTCGAGCCTTCGGCGGCGCGGCCATCCTCGGCTCCGGGCCAGAGGGTTTGCCGGGTCCTGGCCTGGTCCAAAGCGCATCGTTCCCGGAAAGTGGCAGTCGAACGAGCGAGGGCACAATGGACGGCGGAACGATCAGAGGCGACGCGCGCGCTGCCACCTTGTAACGCGGTTTCGCTCGGCACATCGACTAGGCTGAACAATACGCCGGCGAGCGCTGCCAGCACCATTCCCAGCGAAATCAGCAGGGCGAAATGTTGACGGCGCTGCCGGGGCGTCATGGTTGCGTGGTAGGTCATAGCTGGTTACCTGATCGCTCGTTCTTGTGTCGGGCTGGCCTGAAACATCGGTTGACGCGGCTGCTGGAATTGGGTCGGCACCGGGTCGCGACGCATGTGCGTTTGGCTGAAGTCAGTCGGCTTCATCCAGACGATCGACGGCGACTGCCCTGCCGCGCGGCCAGCCTGACCGCGGCCACCACCCCGCGGCACCGGACCGTTGAGTCGCGCGACCATCCGGCGGGCGTGCTCCGCTCGGGCGGCGTCGCCAACGTGCTGGTAGACCTTCATCAGGTTCCGCCAGCTTTCCGATTGCGGATTGACCGCCACGGCATGTTCGAGGAACCGCCGTGCCTGCTCCCAGTTACCGGAGCGGGCTAGCAGGACGCCCAGGTCATTGGCCGCCATCAGGTTGTTGGGAAAGGTGAGCAAGGCGGCCTGGAAGTAGGCCATCGCCTTGGGCTCCGCGGCCACGATCCGCGTGTTCGGCTCGCGGGCCAACGCGGCGTGCAGTTTGCCCAGGCCGTGCAGGGCCATCGAGCCGGCCAACTCGCCGTCCATCGCCTCTGCCAGACGTTGCTGAGCGAACGTGAAATAGGCTCGCAAGGCCGCCATCGGCGCCATCGCGGTCAGCTCGGCTTGTTTCAATGCCGGCGTACGGTGCGACTTGACAATCACGGCCAGATTCAAGTCGGCCTCCAGTCGGGAACCGGAGGGAATGAAGTCGTCGGCTTCCTCGATGGCCGCCAGCCCGGCTGCCAGGTCTTCGCTATGACGGCTTCCGCCGCGCTCGGCATCGAGCGCCTGGGCAAGCATCCGCAGGGCGATGATGAACTCCGCCCGCGCGGCGAAATAGGCCTTGCGACCGGCCAATTCGAAGGCGTGCTCGGTATGCCGATCGGCTTGCCGGGCAATCCGCTCGAGTTGTTCGGAGCGAGCCGGTTCCGGTGCCGCGTCTGCAATCGCCGACGGCTCGCCGCCGACCATCCCAGTGGAATCGTCCGACACATCTAGTCGCGGCGAATTGTTCACTAGGCCCTGCGGGTAGTTGATCGGCCGGCCATTATCCGGGGGCGACAAGCTGGTGCGGGAAGTAGCCGCCTCGGCCGGGGAGGATTGTGTATCGGGGTCCGCGCCCCGCGCTCCGACGTCCGGCGCCGGCTTGCCGGAGGCCAGTTCTCCATCGCGGGATTGGGTCAGAAACGGCTCGTGCAATTCGGCCAATGTCCGCTCTCGGCTCACCGGGGGATGCGGCGTCGGCGCGTCGGGCAAATCCAGGGCCCCGCTCGTTGTGTCGTGCTCCGACAGAATCGCCTCCGGCATGGCCCCGGCGGGCGAGAACAATCGCGGACCGTCCCCGGGCCGTGCCTCGCCGGCGATCTCGCCCGTACCGATGGCGGCGGGCGAGCGTTTCGCGCCGGCTGCCGCTGGGCCATCCAGCGGCACATCGCCGCCGAGCAACTCCAGCGGCGGCAATCGCTTGACCCGCTGGCGGGCGAGGAACAACCGCGGCTCACCAGCGGTCGGCCCGGCTGGAGGGCTGCCCGTTCCGGTGACGGCCACCGGGGGCGGTGGCGGTGCGGGAGTGGCCGTCGCTTGGGAATCGGCCACCCGCGCCGACGGGGCATCACCGGTGGCACCGCCGCCCTGCTGGGAGGCGGAGAGGGTGGTCCAGATAACGATGGCGGCCACGCCGATCGAGATTAGCGCAAGCCGAAACCAGAAATTGTCGAGGCGATCCGTCATGCCGTCCATTCCAAGTCCGTGGCTGGCCTCCCCGGACGTTCCGTGCCCAGGGGTGGTCGTCAATGAAACGATCGTCCCGGTTTTGCCACGGCGCTGAGCGAAACCGCTTGTGCGGACGGTCCGGCGAGACGGGTGGGTTGTACAGCCGTCAAAGGCCGATCGGGCCGCACAATCGGGCCGTCATTGCCGGTGCAACCCAACCGAACCACAAAGTGAGTTCAAGCCGAAAATCGCGGATAGTTCGACCGGCCGAACGGCTTGACGGCTCCGCCTCCGGCCTGATATCAAAGGGAGCATCGAGATCCGGCCGGGGCCGCTCGGGCCGCCAAGGCCCCCCAACACCCTCCAGCGATGCCGTCATGCTGCTATTCAAGAAGAAGTTCCTGCCAGCCATCCGCGACGGCGAAAAGACCCAAACGATCCGACTATGGAAGCATCGCAAGATGCGGGCCGGACAGCGGAGCTACATTCCTGGGGCTGGATACATCCGCGTGGACGCCGTCGACGAAGTGCGGCTGGAAGAGTTGACTGATGCCGACGCCCGACCGGACGGTTTCCCCACGGCCGACGCACTACGGGCGGAACTGCACGAGCTTTATGGCGAGAAACTGGCCGACGGATATCGGGCCTTTCGAATCGTCTTCCACCTCAGCGGCGAGGGGAAGGAGAAGAGTGAAGAGTGATCGGGGCTAGCCGTGGCCGGCCGGGGCGGATGCGCGTTTAGCTGCGGGGGCTTGGCTCTTATTGAGGGTTGCATTGCTAATGAACGGCTAAGCGGGGTCGGGACACGTAGACTCAGCGGAAATCTCCGGTCCAGGGTCCAGCCCAATCGTGCCCCTTGTGTCCTCGGAAGCGCGAGCATTAGCTGTGTCGGCATCATTAAGCGTCGCCGCCGCTCTCGGGATGCTCCTCCAGGTCGGCCATCAACCAGCGGTGTAGGCCGTGGTATGCCAACATCAGGACGAGCGCACCAGCGCAAGAGGCGAGGAAGCCGACCGGACTGATGGGATTCATTGCGGGGGCACGGACCATGCCCGCCAAAACAGCGAGCCCCGCCGTGCTGCCGAGGATGCCGATCACCAGTGTACCGGCGGCCGAGGAGGGCTCGCGGACGGGCAGGACGAGCTTGGCCGTCAGCCCGGCCACCGCGCCCAGCCCGATCCAGATCAACACCACGTTGACCCAGTGTTGCGCTTCGGCGGAGAGTTCAAGACCGGACATGGCGGGCTGATGGGGCTAGCGATTGAATCGACGCGTGGGAAAAATGCCTTCGCCGCCGGCGCCCGAGAGTCCCTTCCGTCCGCCGGGGCGCTGGCACCGAGGCGGGGTTTCTCCGGGACGCCGGTCGGCGAAGGATGCCGTCCCCCCGTTGTGTGACCCGCGGCCTGCTTGCGGCCATCATCGCCCGCGGAATGCTGGAACCACGGACACGATGTCGGCCGGATGGCCCTCGGACCACGCGCGGCATTGATCGCTAACGAAGCATGGCCTCTTCTTCGGCCTGTGCCTTCATGGCAGCCGCTTCATTGGCCAGGATGAACTCCGGGCCAGGCGCGAAATACTGCACATCGTCCTGGAGGTAGTAGGGGCTCGGCAGGGTCTGGCCGTTGGTCGAGACCTGGCAACCGGTCAGCGGACCAACCGCCAGTAGGGCCCCGGCCAGGGCGAGAGTTGGCCCACAAAAACATCGCTTCATTGATTTGAGCATGGACACCTCGGCGTCGTTGCGACGCGGTGCTGGATTGCGGATGACGGTGCTCCGTCGCGGCTTACCCCGCCCGGATGGATAACTGCCTATTCCGCCTCGAGTTACAACCCCGGCAAGAGCCCGATCGCCCCCTACGGACGGCAGCCTGGGCACCGTCGGGAAACAGGAGACACTTCGGGAACCCTATACAGTACAGTTCTTGTGCGACGCCGTTCGCCGCGCGGTTTCGCCGGCGCGATCGTCAGAACCGTTATCGTCCGAATAATCGGCCAACTTTAGCAGCGTCGCGGCCTCGCCATGCGAAAAACGCCCCGGTCGTGGCGATTCCTTGGCCTCCGCGCCGGTGGCAGATATGATGGAGAAGAGGGAATCGGCGCAAACGCGGTGGCCTTCGCCCGCGGGCGCTCAAGCGATGCGCGGCATCGCCCGGCCCGCCGCGTCCCGGCGTCGCCCCTACGTCGCCCCTACGCCCCCGTCCTCCCGAAACCCAGTGCGCAGCCACGCGGTGCCCAAGGAGTGGAGATGAACCGGAATCAGATATTCGCGGCACCCGTGCTGGTGGCCCGACGCACCGTCCTTCTGGGTGGAGCGATTGCGGGCATCGTGGCGGCTTTGATCGCCGCTGGGGGGGCCAGTCCGGCGGCCGCCCAGGACTCCAGCATCCCCAGCGTGGCCTACCAGCGCACTTTTTCGGCCTTCTATTGGGAAGGGGATTACAAGGACGCCTTGCGTTCCTTTCAGACCGAGGGCCGCGGGGCCATCAAGACGCCCCAGTCGCGCTGGATCGATTCGATCTGCTACCACACGATGGTTGGCGAGTGCTACTACGAGATGGGCCATCTGAAGGACGCCCTGGAACAATACACCTCGGCGCTCCAGTTGTTCACGGCCTTCAACGGCTGGATGATGCGCGTGCAATTCCCGCCCGGCATCCGGCCCTCGAACACGGCCTCGCGCGTGCAGATCCCCTGGGGAAACAGAACGCGGCGATCCCAGTTGGGCTATTACCCGTCGAGCCTTTTGATCGGCCAGGGCCAGATCAATCAAAACGAAGTGGTCAAACACGGCGGGGTCGTTCAACAGGCGATCCTCAAGCCGATCAACGTCCAGGAGATCGTCCGCTGCACGATCCTCGCGATGCGCCGGCGGGCACGGCTGCTCGGCCCGGTGGCGGAACACGATCCACTGACGCAGAAAGTGATGGCCGCGCTGCTGCGGCGGCCCGGCCCGCCGAACCACTGGTCGGAGGCCTGGATCGACGTGGAGTTGGGCGTGGCCCTGATCGCCGGGGGTCGCGCGACCCAGGCCGCGCAGCACTTGCAGCGTGGCCTGCTGGCCGCCGGCCAATACGATCACCCCTTTACCGGCGTGGCCCTGTTCGAGTTGGGCCGACTCGCCCTGCAACGCGGCGACATGCCCACGGCCGCCAAGTTCTTCAACGAGGCCACCTTCTCCGCCGTTCACTACACCGACTACACCTTGCTGCGTGAGGCCTTCCACTACGGAATGCTCACCCACCTGCTCTCCGGGGCCAAAAATATCTACCCGCCCTTGGAGCCGGCCACGGCCTGGGCGAATCGCAAGGGATTGCGGCGTCTGCGGGTTTCGCTACTGCTCGACGCGGCCGAGAATCTGGCGGCCCTCGGGCAGACGGCCCCGGCCGCCGCCGCCCTGGACCAGGCCCGGGGAGTGATCGGTAATCGCGACATGGGGGCGGGCTACGTGGGGGCCCGACTCCAGTACATCGCATCGCTCGTGCAGTTCCAACGCGGACGTCTGGCCGACGGCGACGCCGCGTTGGCCTCGGCCATGCAATACATGCGCCGCGGTTCCCACTGGCTACTGCAAATCGCCATGGCCGACAGCCTCTACACCAGCGGCCAGGCCACGCCCCGCACGGCCATGGAACTCTACGGGCAGGTGCTCCGCGACCCCCAGCCGACGGATTGGGCCAGCGACCCGATGGAGGCCATGGCCTCGCTCCTGACTCCGCATCCGGGGCCCATCGAGCGTTGGTTCGAGGTGGCCCTGCAACGCAACGAGCACGAAAAGGCGCTCGAGATTAGCGACCGCATGCGTCGGCACCGGTTCTTCAGTTCGCTGGCATTCGGCGGGCGGCTACAATCGCTGCGGTGGATCCTCGAAGGCCCCACCGAATTGCTCGACGACCAGAGCCTGCTGCTGCGCAAGGACCTGCTGTTGCGTTATCCGGGCTACGACGCCCTGCGCAAGGAAGCCGAAGCCCTCACCGCGGGACTCCGCGCGGCCCCGGCCGTGCCCGAGGACGCCGAGCTGACAAACCGTCAGCGGGCGGCCCTGCAGCGTTTGGGCGAGTTGAGCATGCGTCGCGAGGCCATCCTGCGCCAGATGGCTGTCGGTCGCGAGCCGGCCTCGTTGGTCTTCCCGCCGCTGTACGACGTGAAGCGAATTCAGGAACGGCTGCCCGAGGGCACCGCCGTGTTGGGTTTCTTCGCCACGAGTCGGGGGCTCTATTCGTTCCTGATGAACCGCGAGCGGTATGCCAACTGGCCGATTCGCTCGGCCGCCCGGCTGCGCAGCGCGATCGTCGCCCTGCTGCGGGAAATGGGACACAATGCGGCCAATCAGGAACTCGATTTGAAGCGGCTCTCCGACCATTCATGGAAGGACGAGGCAACCGAGGTGCTACGCCTGATCACCGAGGGCTCCCAAGCCGACTTCTCCCGGCCGCTGAAAGAGTTGATCATCATCCCCGACGGGCTGATGTGGTACGTTCCCTTCGAGGCGTTGCAAGTGGAAGTGGACGGCCAGCGTCGACCGTTGATCTCGCGATTCAAGATTCGCTATGTGCCCACTGTGTCGCTGGCCGTGCCCTGGGGAACCCAGCGACGCCCCTCGGGGACGACCGGCGTGGCCCTTGGCAAGCTCTTTCCCCGCGATGAGCCGGAAGTGGCTCAGCAGGGCTTCGAGGAGATTGCCCGCGTGCTGCCCGGCTCGGTGGCCCTACCCGCTCAGCTACCCGGCCCGGCGGCCACGTACTCCACGCTGTTCAACCGGATGATCGTCTTGGACGATCTGCCGGATGCCGAGAGCGGCCCCTACGCGCTGTCGCCAGTGCCCATCGAGCGGAACAAGCCGGGCAACTCGCTGAGCGATTGGCTGGCCCTGCCCTTCGGCGGACCGGATGAATTGATTCTGCCCGGCTACCACACGGCGGCCGAGCGATCGCTGAGAGACATCTCGCCGGCCGTGGCCGGTCAGGAGATCTTTCTGAACGTATGCGGGTTGATGTCCAGCGGCGTGCGTACCATCCTCCTCAGCCGCTGGCGCACGGGCGGGCAATCCAGCTACGACTTCGTCCGCGAATTCGCCCAGGAGTTACCCCACACGACGCCCCCCGACGCATTCCAACGGGCCGTGTTCCTCACGGCCCGTTCGCGCATCGACCCGGCACACGAGCCCCGGGTCCGCTCGGCCGTGGTCGATGAACTGCCGCAAGCGAACCACGCGTTCTTCTGGGCCGGCTACATGCTGGTCGACTCGGGAACGCCCGTCCTGGAGCCGGAACAACCGGAGGACGGCGGTCAGGCGCCGGCCGATGGTCAATGAGCAGGGAAGCTCGAACGGCCAGTGCAAACGACCGATGCCGAACGACGGATCGCCGGGGAGACCATTCGATCGAACGCAAACGGGAGGGCGAAGATCTTGCCTAGCCCCGAGTCCCGGCGGATGCGGCTCGGCGGGAGGCTTGCCCTTTCCGAGTGGAGGCTCTCGTCACCCTTCATTCTGGCCCAGCGTTTGCGCGATTGCCTCGAGCAGTTCGCCCGGGGCGAGTGGCTTGGCCAGACAGCGGCAACGCGGGATGCGGGCGATCCGTTGGCTGACCCCCTGTCCGGGAAAGCCGGTGATCAGGATGCTCGGCAAGGGCGGTTCGGCTTCGGCCAGTCGCGCGGCCAACTCGATACCGTCGACCTTGTCGCGCAACATCCAGTCGATCAGGGCCAATTCCGGCTGAAAGTCGCCGATCGCCTCCAACGCGTCGGCGCCACGAGCCACGGCGTGGACCCGATGGCCGTGGGCCGTCAACAACAGGGTCGTCGCATCGCGGCAGGCCGCTTCATCATCAACCAGCAGGATTCTAGCCATGGCGGGCGGGAAGGGTCGGTTGGGAGGGGGTGTCATTCTCGGCAAGCCAACAGGAGGGAAGCCGGGCGCGCCGGCGAAATGTTAGACTCCCGAGGACGGTGTTGGTAGCCAAATCTGAAAGGTGGTTCCCTGGCCGGGCGAGCTTTGAACTTCGATGGTTCCGCCATGCTCGCGGACGATGCTGTAAGCGATGCTCAACCCCAGACCCGTCCCACCCGATTTCTGCCGCGTGGTGAAGAAGGGGTCGAAAATCCGTTTGGTTTGCTCGGGTTCCATCCCGCAACCCCGATCCTCGATGCGGATGCCCAGGCGATCCCCTTCACGCGAGGCCACCACGCGCACGGTCTCTCCGGGCGGGGAAGCCTCGGCGGCGTTGTTGAGGATATTCACGACGACCTGCTCGATTTCCGTTGGGTTGACAGACAACCGAGGCAGGTCGTCCGGCACCGACAGATCCACGGTCACGTCGTATCCTTCGGCGAGCTGCCGGGCCAGATCGCAGGCCTTACCCAACAGTTGGCCGACGTGGCATGGCCACTTGTGCGAAGGCTCGCGGCGGCTAAATTGCAACACGCTGCGAACCAACCGGCCGCAACGCATCGCCTCCTGCTGGATCTTGACCAGCAATTCGTCACGGGCATCGTCGCTGTCGCCCTTCATCAGTCGGGCGGCTTCGCTGTAGAGGACGATCCCATGCAACGGGTTGTTCACCTCGTGGGCAATGCCGGCGGCCAGCGTGCCGATCGACGCCATGTGCTCCGCGCGGCGCAGGGCTTCTTCGGTGCGCTTTCGCTCGGTGATATCCTCGACGAGTGCCAGCCCATAGTTGAATGCGCCATCGTCGGTGCGGATGGCGGTGGCCGTCACGCGTACCCAGATATCGTGCCCCTCTTTGTGGACGTATCGCTTTTCGAGGTAATAGTGGTCCTGCTTTTGTTCCTCGACCGTCTGCTTGGCTTCCCGGTCCATGGCCCGATCGTCGGGGTGGGTAAGCTGCTCGACGGTCATCCCCCGCAGCTCGTCGCGGGAGTAGCCCACCATTTGGCAAAGGGCCGGATTGGCGTCGATCATTCGCCCATCGCGGGCCCCCATGCCCATCCCCAGGGGACTGCGTTCGAAGACGACGCGGAAGCGCTGCTCGCTGCGGCGGAGTGCCTCGGCCTGTTCCTTCAGTTCGGTGACATTTTCGTGGGCGACGATCACCCAGGACTGATCACCGTGCGTGAAACGGCTTGCCCGCATCTGAAACCAGCGTTTCTCGTTGGGCGAATGACAGGGATACTCCAGATAGAACGTATCCCGCTGGTGGTTGATCACTTGCCGGATGCCCTCGGCGGCCTCTGGGCCCTCGGCCGAGTAATCACCCTCGGCGTTACGCGCCACGTCCAAGTAATTCTCGCCGATGCAACAATCGGCGTTGTTGAGGTCATTCTCGGCGGCGAAGCGGCGCCAAGCCCGATTCACCAACACAATCCGTCCCTTGCTATTCAGCACCGCGACGTGGGCGGAAATGGCGTCCACCACCGATTGCAGGAATTCGTGGGCCTGCCGCTGATGCATCTCCGCCTCACGGCGTTGCCGGACCTCGTCCTCCAGTTGAAGATTCGCATCGGCAAGCTGCCGCGTGCGACGGGCAACCCGTTCTTCCAAATGGTCGTGGGCGGCCTGCAGGGCCTGCCGATTGTTCTCCGCCTGCGTGATGTCGGTCACCACGGCCACGAATCCGACAAGGTTGCCATCGGCGTCGCGCTTGTAGTCCCAGTCCACCTGGATCTGAATGTGCCGGCCGTCACCCGTTTCGCTGGCCGCCCGATAGGGCTTCGGCGGGGGCTGCACCTCGACCAGATGCTCCACATAGCGCCGCAGCTCGTCCCGGCGATCCGGCTCAACTTGCAGCTCCCAGACATGCGTGCCGATGAGTCGCTCATGCGGGTGCCCCAGGATCTTGCCCAGCGCGCGATTGGCGAACACCACGCGTCCCTCGAGGTCGACCTCCTGCATGCCGTAAGGCATGGTCTCGACCAAGTGTCGATAACGCTGCTCGCTGTGCCGCAGGGCGTCGGCGACGGAGAGCGAACTGGCCGAGCCGTCGACCGAATTCCCTCGGCCGCTGCCGTCGCCACGGTCGCCCTGAATGCTTCCCATCACCGACCCCCGACCTGACGCCATGACCATGACACATCAACCTGGAACTTCGGTGTGCCACTTTACCAGGAACGGCATGATCCTACAATCCAGGCTGTCGTGAAGCAGGGCAGTGTCCCGGGGCTGTACCATTGGTCGCCTGGAATGCCGGCGTTTCGGAGTTTCGGCGTCCCCAACCGGTAGGGCACCGGCTGCCCCGGTACCCCGGCTGGCGTCGCCCCCATCCTTCAGCAAGGGAAACAGTCATGGCCCATGCCGCATTACAGATCGTCACCACCACCGAGCAAAAAGAAGAAGCGGTAAGAATCGCTCGCGCGCTGGTCGAGCGTCGGCTGGCCGCCTGCGTGCAAATCGTCGGCCCGGTGACGAGCATCTACCGATGGCGAGGCACGATCGAAGAGGCCCAAGAGTGGCAATGCTGGGCGAAGTGCCAGGCGGACGATTACGGTGAAGTGGAGTCGGCGATTACGGCACTGCACCCCTACGATGAACCCGAAGTGCTGGCCACGCCGGTGGTTGCCGGGAGCGGCTCCTACCTGAAGTGGCTGATGGAGGAGACCACCCGGTCGGCATGATCGGCAACACCCGGTCAGCCGGCCACCCCACCCTGTCAGCCGGCCACCCCGTCAGCCGGCCGACTCGGGCCGCCACGTTCGGCCCGCCCGTTCCCGGTCGTCCCACCCGCGGCGTCGCTCCCGCGTCGCGTCGCTACTGCCCGGGGCCCACACAGCAACGGTCCGATATCGGGCATCCGGCTCGGCTTTTACCCAGCACCCCCCGTGGGAGTGGTCTTTCGTTGACACGCACCGGGTCGGGCAAGTATGATTGAGAATAGGCGACCGCCCTATCGTTCGGCGGCTGGAACCATGGTTTCGGGCTGCTCGGCGTCGCCCACTTGACGACGACGGGTGCTATCCTCGTCACCCTTCCCCATCCCCTGGGTCTCGACACGGCCCGACGCGAACAGAGAACTGGCGAATCGGCAATGCATATTCTGAACAAGATTCTGATGGGTTTGATCTTCGTTGCTGCCGTGTTCTTCGTGTACGTGGCGGCCAAGTCGCTCAAGGCGCACCAACATTGGCGCGAGAAGGTCCAGGGCTTCGAAAGAATCATCAGCGACTACGACGAAGAGATTTATCAAGCCCAGTACGCCGAGACAGACGACGGCGTGATCGCCCAGATGGGCATCGAGCAACTCCGCAAGGAACTGCACAAGGTGCTCGTGGATCGTGGGCGAGTTTGGTACGCGACCATGCCCGAGCAGATCGACGCCGACACCGGCACGGTTCGCATCAAGGTGGACAAGCCCTCGGAAGACAACCTGGTGGGTCGACACGGCATCGGCCAGAACACGGTGCTTTACATCTTCGAGGAAGGCGAGGTGGAGGCCCCGCTCAACCAGGGCGGCGCCCGTTATCTGGGTGAGTTCCGCGTGACGGAGGTGCCCGAGGGGGCAATCGTCGCCAGACCCACCCGACCGCTGACCGATCGCGAAATGGATCGCCTTGCTAACAGCATCACCCCCTGGAGCTTGTATGAGGTGATGCCGATCGATAGCCATCACCTGCTGGCCGACATGGACGACGAAACCCTCCGCCGCATCCTGCCCGAGAGCGTCCTGCAGCAATACCTGTTGGATCGTCAGCCGGCCACGCCCGAACAAATCGAGGAATTGGGTTTGCCCGGCAAGGTGGTCAACGCTGAAGGGGAACCGGTCGAGCCGGGCGAAGAGGGCATCTATTTGCGGCCACTTCGCGACTACGAAGTCATCTTCCGCGACTTCCATCGTGAGCGGACCGAATGGGCCCAAAAGATGGCGGCCGCGATGAGCGACAAACAATACGCCGAGGAAGCCCGCGACGAAGCCCTGCAAGGACTCGAATTCCGCAAACGGCAGTCCGAGGCGTTGGATAATGTGCGTCAGCGGGTTGCCCGCCGGCGCGATTTGATGCAACAGCATCGTCAGGCCTTGGAGCGCAAGCTGGCGGAATTGGAACGAGCGGCGGCCGAACTAGAGGCCAACAATCGCCAGTTGGCCAGCCAGATCGCCAAGGTTCAGCTCGACGCTCAGCGGCGGATCGACGCGAAGACGCGGCGGATGGCCGGCCCCCGCGCCGGGCAGTAATCGGCGGCCTGGCATCGCGACGGCCCCGGCAGTACCGCTGATCCGCTCGGTCGCAAGCTCGCCGACGGTGGCAATCGTCCGGCTTGTCGCGCGGCGACCCCCGTCCGACGGCCGCTTTTCCACCCGCCACGGCGGTCCGCCGCTCCCGGTCGGATCATTCGATGAACGTCACTATTCTTTGACCGCCTCGGGCCAGGAAACTGCTTGGCTAAGTTGACGGGGCCGCCATCGGCCAGTACCTTAGGAGAATCGGCTCGTCTGACCGGCGGTGTCCCCCGCACCGCCTGGGGACCTGCTCGAAAACAAACGCGTGGTTGGAGCTTGGCCAGGACAAGGCTGGTCGGAAGGGCGAACCGGGCGCAATCGACTTAGCTGTCGATGTAGCCTGTCGCCGCCAGCCGCGGCCCGCCCAATGGTGCAGCCGTTTTTCGAGCGAGTCCTAAACTTCGCGGGCTGCCGGGTTCACCCGGCTCGGAATACAGACTCCCCTCGCTGCAGCAACGCTTGCCCGGAATCGGAGAAGCCATGGCCACACGTCCCAAAGAAGACTGGACCGCGATCCTCATTCGCCAGGGGGTCATCAGCCCCGACCAACTGGCCGAAGCCGTGCAACTGGCCGACGAGTCGGGCAGTAAGGTCCCCGACGCCTTGGTCCGCTTGGGCTACGCCACCGGCGACGACGCCGCCCGCGCCATGGCCGAGCAACACGGTTTCGACTACGTCGACCTGAGCGAAGTGGCGGTGCCCCCCTCAGTCGTAGAGCTGGTGCCGGAGTCGGTCGCCCGAGAAAACGTCGTGCTGCCGCTGACCGAGAGCGACGGCGAATTGCGGGTGGTCGTCTCCGATCCGAACGATTACGAGACATTCGAGAAGCTCCGGTTCATTCTCAACCGGCGAATCACCCCCGTGCTGGCCCCGCGGGAATCGATCCTCGAATCGATCAATCGCTACTACGGCCAGTCGATGGGCGAAAGTGCCGACTCGATGCTCCAGGAGTTCACCGACACGGCCATCGACTTCACCGAAACGATTTCCGACGACGAGGGAGGCGAAGAGGAGGTCGACGAAAGCAGTGCCCCGATCGTCCGGCTGGTGCAGCTAATCATCACCGAGGCGGTACAGCTTCGGGCGTCCGATATCCACATCGAGCCGTTCGAGGATCGTATCCGGGTGCGATATCGGATCGATGGCGTGCTGGTCGAGCGGGACAGCCCACCCAGGCGGTTGCTCGGGGCCATCCTCTCCCGCATAAAGATTCTCTCGCGGCTGGACATCGCCGAACGCCGCCGCACCCAGGACGGCCGGATCAAGGTGACCGTGGGCGAGAAGGAACTGGACCTCCGTGTGAGCGTCATCCCCACCAACCACGGCCAGTCGGTCGTGATGCGGATCCTCGACAAGGACAGCATCAAGGTCGGGCTCCGCCAATTGGGTTTCTCGGAAAACGACTTCCGTCGGCTGAACAATCTCATCCAGCGACCCAACGGGATCATCCTCGTGACCGGGCCGACCGGCTCGGGTAAGACGACGTCGCTGTACGCCGCGCTGAACGAATTGAACACGCCGGACCGGAAGATCATTACTGCCGAGGATCCGGTGGAATACTACCTCCAGGGGGTCAACCAGGTCGAGATTCGCCACGAGATCGGCTTGGACTTCGCGCGGGTGATCCGGGCCATGCTGCGCCAGGCCCCGAACGTGATCCTGGTGGGTGAGATGCGTGACCTCGAGACGGCGCAGATGGGTATTCAAGCATCTTTGACAGGACACTTGGTTTTCAGTACACTACATACGAACGATGCGCCCAGTGCTATTACACGTTTGATGGACATGGGTGTCCCCTCCTATTTGGTGGCAAGTAGCGTCGTGGCGATCATGGCCCAGCGGCTCGTGCGTGTGGTTTGCCAGAAGTGCAAGCAGCCCTACACGCCCAGTCAGGCTCAGTTGGAGGCGGCCGGCATCACCCCCGAGATGGCGGCAAACGCCGAGTTCGCCCGGGGTAAAGGATGTGGGGCCTGCCAAGGCAGCGGATATCGTGGCCGGCTCGGAATCTTCGAGTTGCTGATGATGTCGCCCAAAATCCGCCAGCAGACGTTCGACGAGGCACCGACCGAGGAAATTCGCCGCGTCGCCCGCAGCGAGGGCATGAAAACGCTATACCTCGATGCCATCGACAAGGTGATGAAGGGGGTGACCACGGTTGATGAGGTGTTCCGCGTGGCGAAACGGGGCGACGACGAGTAGACGGTGCAATAGCCCGGAGACGGATGCGGGGCCTTACGCCCCCCATAATGACGTTGACCGCAATCAACGCGGTTTGAGCATTCAACCAACAATCTACTTGAGGTTTTCACCCGGCACCGCAATAATCAGAGTGCTTGTCAGGTTTTGCGTCCAGTAGTTGATGTGAGACGCTTGTCTCGGCGCGCCTTGACCGCCGGACGATTCAACCGGACGCAGCCGGCCAATCGGGCCAGCCGGCCATTTTGGGGCACACGGAACAGCTAGCAACACGAAAAGGGACCAGATTCATCGACAACGGGCGGGGAGTTCGTCCCGCGCGGCGTTGGAAATGGTCAGCTTGAGTTGCGCGAGTCGAGTCGCGGAAGAAGCCCGGCGGCGACCACCCGCCCCGCCCTTCCGCCCGAAAGGGGCAATGAACCGGCTTATCGCGGAGGTTTTTACCCGTCCAACGGCCCGAGCGTCCGAGGCGACAATCACTCACCGGCGTTCTTGCGGAGCCGCATCGGCCGATGTGCCGGCGTTGCTCCGTGGGGAGCGGTAGACCGGCGAGGATGTCGCATTGATCGGCAGGTCCAGCCTGATTGGCCGGCAAGGGGCACCACGTCCCGCCGCCGTCTGGCCGCCGGTCGAGCTTCCGCCTCGCGACACTCTTCGCGACTGCCCCCTGCCGAGGGTCAGTCCGTCACGGCGGCCCCTCAACAACGAACGGCCTTAACGACAACACTCGATATCCAGACAAAAGTCCCGTCCTACTTCAACAGCCTCGAACAGCGACCAACCGATGGCCAACAACATCCTCATCGACAAATTGCTGCAAACTTGCGTCAACCGCAAGGCTAGCGACCTGCACCTTACCGTGGGTCAGCCGCCCGTGCTGCGGCTGGACGGTCGGATGCAGAAGCTGGAAACCAAGGTGCTCGAGCCGGCCGACACGGTGGCCCTGATGAAGAGCATCTCGCCGGAGCGTTGCCAGCAGGAATTGCAGGAGATGGGTGGTTCGGACTTTGGTTTTGCGTTTGGCGATCAGGCTCGTTTTCGCGTCTCGGTCTTCAAACAGCGTGGCAACGTGGCCATGGTGTTGCGTCAGATCCCGAACAAGTTGATGAACTTCAAGGACCTCGGGACGCCGGCCGTGCTGGCGAAGCTCTGCGAGCGTCCACGAGGCTTGATTCTGGTGACCGGCCCAACCGGTTCCGGTAAGACGACCACGCTGGCGGCGATGATCGACTACCTCAACGAGAAGTTCGACCACCACATTATCACTATCGAGGACCCGGTCGAGTTCTATCACGAGCACAAGACGAGCACCATCAACCAGCGGGAGCTTGGCGTCGACGTGCCGACCTTCGCCGAGGCCATCCGCCGGGCGTTGCGCCAGGACCCCGACGTGATCCTCGTCGGCGAGCTGCGCGACCTGGAGACGATCGAGGCGGCCATCACGGCGGCGGAGACCGGGCACATCGTTTTCGGAACCCTGCACACCACCGGCGCCCAGGGCACGGTGAACCGCATCATCGACGTCTTCCCCACCAACCAGCAGGAACAGATCCGCACGCAGCTCTCCACGGCCATCATCGGCGTGGTCTCGCAGACCTTGCTGCCCAAGAAGGGCGGGGGCCGGGTGGCCGCCTACGAGATGCTCGTGGTCACCCCCGCCATTGCGAACCTGATCCGCGAAAACAAAACCTTCCGCATCACGTCCGCCATCCAAACCGGGCAGAAGCTGGGCATGCAACTGCTCGACGATCACCTCTTCCGCCTCTGGCAGGAGGGCGTGGTCGAGAAGAGCGACGTGCTGTTCCGTGCCAACGTGCCCGAGGAACTGGCGGCCAAAATCGCTCGCGCCGAACGCGGCGTGCTGGAAGACGAAGATGAAGCCCGCTCCCGCCTGGAGCGCGCGTGAGAACGCGAACACGAGAAGAATCCACTGCCGACTGACTACTAACTACCGACTACTGCCCAACGACGACTAGAACATCATGGCCATTCGCCGCATCGGACAGATTTTCGTCGATCTCGGTTTCATCGACGACGACCAATTGCAAACGCTGCTCGAAGAGCAAGAGCAGCGCGAAGGGGAAATGCTCGGCCAAATCGCCATCAGCTCCGGATTGCTCAACGAGGAGCAGTTGGCCCAGGCGTTGGGCGAGCAGATGAACATGGAGGTCGTGTCCCTTTCGGACATGGTGCTGGCCCCGGAGGTCGTGGCGCTGATCACCGAGCCGATGGCCCAGCTTTATCGGATCATCCCCATCGAATTTGAAGACAACGTGCTGACGATCGCCATGTGCGATCCACAGAAGCTGTCCATCATCGACGAGTTGCGGGGCTTTCTGGGCTACGAGATCCGGCCAGTCGTGGCCACCGAGAAGGAGGTGGAGAAGGCCCTGGACCGCTATTACGCGGTCGGCGGCGAAAGTGTGGAAACGCTCATCGCCGACATGGAGCAGGACGCCGAACTGGCCGCCGCCGTGCAGGCATTGGAGAAGGACGGACCGCTGGACCTCAGCAGCGCGGAAGCCCTGGCCGACAGTGCGCCGGTGCGGAAGCTGTTGAACATGGTCCTGCTGCTGGCCATTCGGGACCACGCCAGCGACTTGCACTTCGAGCCGTTCGAGACCGAGTTCAAGATCCGCATTCGCGCCGACGGCGTGCTGTATGAAATGGTTCCGCCGCCGCGGCACCTGGCCCTGGCCATCACCACGCGGATCAAGGTGATGTCGAACCTCGATATCGCCGAGCGGCGTCTGCCGCAGGACGGGCGGATTCAGTTGACCGTCGGCGGCCACCCGGTCGACTTGCGGATCAGCGTGCTGCCCACCATGTTTGGCGAAAGCGTCGTGATGCGAATCCTCGACCGCTCGGTGGTCATGCTCGACCTGAACGTCGTGGGCATGGACGACACCACGCTGGCCGAGTTCCGCGAGATGATCCGCCGCCCCAACGGCATCGTGCTGGTCACGGGACCGACCGGGTCCGGAAAAACCACCACGCTATACGGCGCGCTGAACGAGTTGAACACCATCGAAGACAAGCTGATCACCACCGAGGATCCGGTGGAGTACGACATCGACGGCATCACACAGATCCCGGTCGATCCGGTCATCGGCAACACCTTCGCGCAGTGCCTGCGATCGATCCTCCGGCAGGACCCGGACAAGATCCTCGTGGGCGAGATTCGCGACCTGGAAACGGCCGAGATCGCCGTGCAGGCCTCGCTCACCGGACACATGGTGTTCAGCACGCTGCACACAAACGACGCCCCCAGCACGGTCACGCGGCTACGCGACATGGGCATCCCGCCGTTCCTGATCACGGCCACGCTGGAGGGCATTTTGGCCCAACGGCTGGTCCGGCGGATTTGCCCCGACTGCCGCGAGCAAACCATGCCCGACACGGAAACCCTCGCCCAGCTGGACCTCACCCCCGAGGACGTGCTGGACAAGAAGTTCTGGCGTGGCCGCGGTTGCGAAACGTGCAACAACACGGGCTTCAAGGGCCGCACCGGTCTGTTCGAGCTGATGCCCATCACCGACGCGCTCCGCGAGGCGATCAACCGCAGCGCCTCGACTGAGCAGCTTCGCGACGTGGGCATCCAAAGCGGCATGCGTACGCTGCGGACCGCCGGCTTGGAAAAGGTGTTTGGCGGCACCACCACCATCGAGGAAATCATCCGCGAAACGGTGGTCGATTCGTAGTGGAGGGATTAGGGATTGGGGATTAGGGATTGGTGATTGGGGATTAGCATTTAGCGGCCGGGCTTGCCCGGCGTATTTCAGGAGAACCGTCATGCCGACCTATCAGTTCGAGGCGATGGACGCCACCGGCCAAGAGATCAAAGACGTGATCGAAGCGCCCAGCGAAGACGAAGCGACCGCGACGATTCGTCAGATGGGCTACTTCGTCACCAAGATTTCGGTGAAGAAGGCCCGCCGCCAGCAGGCCGAAAAGAAAGACGGCAAGAAGGCCGGCAAGACCTTCGCCCTCGGCGGCGTCAAGCAAAAGACCCTGACCACCTTCACCCGGCAGTTGTCCATTCTTCAGGACGCCGGCTTGCCGATTCTCCGCAGCCTGCGGATTCTCGAAGAGCAATCCAAGCCCGGGGCCCTGAAAAACGCCCTGATCGACGTCTGCGACGAAATCGAGGGCGGGGCCACGCTCTCGGAGGCCATGTCGCGCTCGCCCAAGGCCTTCGACCGCCTCTACGTCAACATGATCAAGGCCGGCGAGGCGGGTGGTGCCCTGGAAATTATCCTCAAGCGCCTGGCCGAGTTCCAGGAACGGGCCGAGGCCTTGAAACGCAAGGTCAAGGGGGCCATGGTCTATCCGGTGACGGTGATCCTCTTTGCCTGCGGCATCCTCACCTTCATCATGTACAAAATCGTCCCCTCGTTTATCGAGATCTTCGACGATTTCGACGCCGAACTGCCGCAGATGACCCAGGTGCTCATCTACGTTTCAGACCTCGTGGTCAACTACTTCTATCTGATCCCCGGTATCCCCATCGGCATCTGGCTGCTGATCAAGCTGATCCGAAAGATACCGGCCGGACGCATGGGTTGGGATATGTTCATCCTGAAAATGCCCATCTTCGGGCAACTGATCGAGAAGAACATTGTGGCCCGCACCATGCGGACCCTGGGCACGCTGGTGGCCAGCGGGGTGCCCATCCTCGAAGCCCTGCACATTACCAAGGAAACGGCCGGCAACGCGGTCTTCGAGAACCTGTACCAGAAGGTCTACGAGTCGATCCGCGAGGGCGAGTCGATCGCCAACCCCATGCGCGAGCATTCGAAGGTCGGGTTCCACCCCATGGCCGCCTTCTTCTGGTTCTTCTGGCCGCCGATCATCGGCGTGCTGCTGTACATGACCAAACTCAATCAGCGGAGCCTCGACGACATGGTCGTCAACATGGTCGACGTGGGCGAGGAAACCGGTGAACTGGATACCATGCTCTACAAAGTGGCCGACACCTACGACGACGAAGTCAAAGTGCTCACCGAAAGCCTCATGAGCCTCATGGAACCTCTGCTGATCATCGCCCTGGGTGGCGCCGTCGGGTTCATCGTCATCGCCCTGTTCATGCCGCTGATCAGCCTGATCCAGAACCTGACGTAAAGAGAGGGATTAGGGATTGGGGAGTCGTGATTGTGGAGTTATTCCAAGCCCACGGGCACCGCCCCGTGGGAATGGCAAAGTGCGACTGGCAAAGTGCGACTGGAGATTGGAGATCAGTTATCCAATAGCCGGCGGCCGGGCAGCCGCCGGTCCGGGAGCCGTTGGCTCCCGGCTAGGAGGTGCTACATGCACAACAAGAACCGAAACACGCACGGTTTTACGCTCATCGAGCTGCTCGTGGTGATCACCATCGTGATCATCCTGGCGGGCGTCACGCTCGGCGCCCTTAGCCAGGCCCGCGAGTACGCCCGCGAGTACCGCACCAAGTCGACGATCAGCAAGCTGGACCGCGTTATCCGCGAGATGTACGCCAGCTACCGTAGCCGCCGCGTGCCGATTAACATCCCGACGAGCGCCAGCCGGGCCGACGCCGCACGACTGCGCCTGGAAGGCCTGCGGCGGACAATGCTGATGGAGATGCCTGAGCGTTACGGTGACGTGCCCAATTCGGCCCCGTCAACCACAACGATCTCGGCCGGTTCGGCGTCGGCCCCGATGGCAGTGCCGGCGTTGGCTCACGCCTACGCGGCGATGCTTTCCTCGCATCGTTCCGGCCCGGCCGACAACAGCCACGGTGAGTGCCTGTATATGATTGTCGCCGTTGGCAATCCGCAACGGCTGGAGGATTTCCAAGCGTCGGAGATCGGCGATACCGACGGCGACGGCCTGCCGGAATTCGTCGACGGCTGGGGCCGGCCCATTTACTTCCTCCGCTGGGCCCCGGGCTTCGACCAGTCCGACATCCAACCGCCACCGGCTGCGATGGGCAACCAAAACAGTCCGCAGTTTCGCCATGATCCCTTCGACGTCCACAACGTCGAGCCGGCCGCCACCCTGTTGCTTCCGCTGATCTACTCCGCCGGACCGGACGGCGAGTACGGCATCGATGCAAGGGACGACCACAACTACACGGGCCAGCCGTGGGCCACTTCTGTCGGTGCCCCCGATCCCACACAGGCCAGCGCCAGATTCGACAACATCCACAACCACCGCATCGAGCAGCGATAGCCGCTTCACCCGAGCCCACGGGCACCGCCCCGTGGGACCCACAGAACCTCACGCCGAGGCGCCAAGACGCAAAGCACAAGTTCGCCATGAGACACTCAGCCGACAATCTGACACATCGCGAGATTCGCTGTCCTCGCCGTGGCGTGACCCTGGTGGAGATGGTCGTCGTCGTCTTCATCTTCACCATCCTCGCGGCCATCGCCGTGCCCCAGGTGCGGCTGGCCATCGAAGACCGCCGCGTCCGCGAAGCCACCCGGGCGCTGACCGTCGCCCTGGGCAGCGCTCGGAATCAGGCCATGGCCACCGGCCGCCCGGCCGGCGTGATCCTCCGCCGCTTCACCGAGGGCCAGTCGCCCAACGCCTGCACCGAAATCGAACAGACCGAAGGCCTCGCCCCCTATGCCGGCGATACGATCGCATCAAGGGCAAGGATCAGCTACACGGGCTACGACGGCACCGCCCGGCGACACCAATTCACTGTGGCGTTCACGGATCCAATCCAGGCATCTGCTGCATCTCACGGGGATCGCATCCAGTTTAACAACCAAGGCCCCTGGTATCACGTCTACGGAACGCCTACAACGGGTCAGCTTACTTGCAGCCTAACGAACACAGATGTCGCCGCAGGGCTCATGTGGCCTTGGCCAGATGCGCCTGATCAGTCCGTCCCGGTACCGTACCTGATCAAGCGTCGCCCACGCTCGACGGCGAACGACCCGATCCTCGGTTCGGCCAACCCGCCCATCCAGTTGCCCGACCGCGCCGCCGTCGACCTGTCGTCCTCGGGCGTGGGGCCCACGGGCGTGGAGTTCCATTCGAGCACGGCCGGCAACGTACCGGTGGTGATCATGTTTTCGCCCGACGGCTCGCTGGAATACATTACCACGGGCAGCGGCGGCGCGAGTGGCCGCCCCACGCAGCCGGTCTACTTCCTGGTGGGCGAGTTGGAACGCGTGCCCAGCCCCGACAACCCGGCCGGCCTGGCCGACGACGGCAAGCTGAACATCCAGCGTTTCGGCAGCTTCTGGGTCAGCGTCCACCCGCGAACCGGGCTGACCACCACCGTGGAACTGGCCGCCGAGGGCGACGTCCAGCAAAGCCGCCAGTTCGCCTTCGAAGGGCAAAGCATGGGAGGAGGGTAGGATGAATTGCAGAATGCAGAATGCGGAATGCAGAATGACCCGGGCACCGCGCGGGGCGATGAGGCCGGCGCGGATTCATCCGTCATCATTCATCACTGATCGTTCCCCCCGCGGCATCAGCCTCATGGAGGTGCTCATCTCGCTGTTTATCCTCTCGGTGGGTCTGCTGGGCGTGGCGGCGCTGATCCCGGTGGGACGCTTCGCCGTGGTCGAGGCCACGCAATCCGACCGCTGCGCCGCCTGCGGCCACGCGGCCACCGCGCGGATCAAGGCCCAAAACTTGGTCAACGGAGACTGGTGGGGGTTCAATCCGGACGGTCCCGTCACGGCAGGCGCAGCGTTCGCCGTCGATCCGCTGGGCAGCTCGAACTTTGGCGGCAGCATCGCCCGTGTCAACTACACCAACATGGCACCGGCCCTGGCCCAGCAGACGTTCATTTTTGGCGACGACCTGTTGTTCGACATCCCCGAGGACGAGTCGTCCCGCCCGCGAGGGCTGGGTATCGACGGCACGGTCGGCCCGCCGGTGAGCGAGGGCCGCTATACCTGGTTCCTCACCGTGATGCCCTCGGCCGCGGAGGACGCCGCCGCGGCCAACAACGGCTGGCAGGCGCGGAAGAATTTCACCGTCTCGGCGGCGGTCTGCTTCCAGCGCGACCTAACCGGCGGCGAGGACGTCCCCCTTTCGCCCGGCGGCGGCGACATGACGGCCAAGTTTTTGCAGTTCTCGGCCAACGCGGCGTCTGGCGTGGAGCGCGACGACTGGCTGCTCGTCTGCGGCCAACGGCAGGGCGGCATTCCCGTGGCCCAATGGTACCGCGTGGCCTCGGCCGGTACGGCGGGCGGGACCACGTTCGTCACGCTCCACGGCCCCGACTGGCCAAGCACTTACAGCGTCGGCCAAGTGATCTACATGCCCAGCGTGATCGGCGTTTACACCACCACCGTGGCACTGGAATGACGATAAGACTCACGCTAAGACGCAGAAACAGCCTCACGCCAAGACGCTAAGACGCCAAGAAGACGCGTTGAGAGAAGAACTAGGTGAAACCAGAACCCTTCGCGCCTTTGCGTGAACCCCTTACGGAGAAGACCTCACGCCAAGACGCTAAGACGCCAAGAAGAATTGGCGGACCGATGACCGAAAACGAGATTGCGAAGGAGATTGTCGACGCTGCATATCATGTACATACTGAGCTTGGACCAGGCTTGCTGGAGACGGTCTATGAGGTAGTACTGGCCAAGGAACTCAGAGATCGCGGCCTGAAGTGTGAGCGACAAGTCCCAGTGCCAATCCATTGGAAAGGCATCACCCTGGACGAAGGCTTCCGGATGGACTTGCTGGTCGAAGGCAAGGTGATTGTGGAACTGAAATCGATTGAAAAGGTAATTCCCGTCCACAAGAAACAACTGCTGACGCATTTGCGCCTGGCTGACAAGCGACTTGGCCTGCTGATCAACTTCGGCGAAACACTGATCCGCGACGGAATCACAAGAGTGGTCAATGGCCTGGATGATTCTTAGCGCCTTCGCGCCTTTGCGTGAACCCCTTACGAAGAAAAGACCTCACGCTAAGACGCAAAGACGCCAAGAAAGTGATGGAGAGACGAAAGAATGTAATCCTCCCGTCTTCGCGCCTTCGCGCCTTTGCGTGACCCCCTTACGGAGAAGACCTCACGCCAAGACGCAAAGACGCCAAGAAGACGCGTTGAGAGAAGAGCTGGGTGAAATCACAATCCTTCGCGCCTTCGCGCCTTTGCGTGACCCCCTTACTCAAAAAGACCTCACGCCAAGACGCAAAGACGCCAAGAAAGTGATGAAGAGACAAAAGAATGTAATCCTCCCGTCTTCGCGCCTTCGCGCCTTTGCGTGAGGCCGACGAACCTGAGGACAAAACATCGAGAGCGGCCAGAAGGGCAATCGGCTTTGCAATACGGAACAACAACCATGCGTTCAACAGCCAATCCAACCCGGCGGGGCGTCGTCCTGCTGCTGATCCTCGGACTGCTGGCCATGTTCGGCCTGGTCGGCATGGCCTTCGTCATGCTGGCCAGCCACTCGGCCACCACCGCGCGAACCCATCAGCAGATGGAGGAGATGAAGATCAGCCCGCGGTCCGACTTGGACGAAGCGGCCATGCAAGTGCTCCGCGGCTCGAACAATCAGAACTCCGCCCTGCGTTTCCACGGCCTGCTCGAGGATATGTACGGCTTTGGGCAGGAAGACGTGATCGGCAACGTGCAGGCCGTGGCCGGCGGGGCCCTGTTCGAGTTCACCCTCTCGAACGGCGTGGCCAATCCGGCCGGACGCGTGCTGACGGTCAACGATCCCAACTCACCCGCCAATGGCCTGAGCACGTTCATCGTCTCGACCAACCCCAACTCGGGCAACCCGCAGGCGCTGGCCTTCGATGGTGTCTACCCTACGCCAGAGAGCGGCGACCGTTTCATCATCAGCGGCCGGCCGTTCAGCGGCAGCGGGTTCAACAACGGCACGGGCGGGCTGAACCCGCAGCCCGGGGCGATTGACGTTACCGGCGGTGCCAATGAGGACTACGACGCGCCCGACTTCCAGAACTGGCTGCTGGCCGCACAGCTCGACTCGAACGAGGACGGCCAGGTCGACGCGGTGATCCCCTCGCTGCACCGTCCGGCCGTGGTACAAGCCGCCGGGGGCGCGGCCGCCACGAACATGCTCCGTCCGCTGACGTTGGACGCGTCGGTCAATCCCAACTTTAACCCCGGCTGGAATGGGATCATCAACAGCACGACCGGCCCGCGCTGGGACGTGGACAACGACGGCGACGGGATCATGGACAGCGTGTGGGTCGATTTGGACCTCCCGCCGCGGCCCGACGCCAAGGGCCGGTTGGTCAAGCCGCTGTTCGCCATCCTGTGTCTCGACATGGACGGCCGGTTGAACGTCAACGCGCATGGCTCGCTGGTCCAGTCGAATGCGGCCTACTACTCGGGCCCCACGGCGGATACGAACTACCAGTTCGCCGGCGGTAGCGGCGCGCTGATCCGCGGCCAAGGGCTCGGCCCGGCCGAGGTGAATCTCTCGCCGCTGTTCACCACCAGCCGCGACATCGGCACGCATGCCGGCGTCTCGGCGTTATTGACCGGCGGCGCCGGCTGGCCCGGCCGCTATGGCGCCAATAGCTCACCCGGCACACCCGGCGAACAAGCCCTCAGCATGAATCGCTGGTTCGAGTATTCCGGCAACTACTGGTCGAACACGCTGGACAGCTACGGCACCCCGCCCGACGTGTTCGGCACCGCAGCGGTCGGGCTCGACGTCGGTGGCACACCCCTCTGGCGCCAGACAATCGGCGGCGGGGCAGCGACGGGGCAGCAGCCGATCGACGACCCTTATGAGTTCGACCCCTCGCAACGCGACGCCCGCGGACTGGCCTCGGCCGGCACCCAGCCGGTCGACCTGCCCTTCAGCCCGGCGGAACTGGAGCGCGTGTTGCGTTGCTACGATCGCGACGCCCCCACGCTCCCCACGCGGCTGTGGGAACTGGGCGCCGCCGGCGGGCCAACACTCGAGCGCCGGCGGCAGATCATCACCACCGACAGTTGGGACACGCCGGTGCCGGGCTACCCCACGTTCACCGCGCTGCTCAGCAACCGGGGCATCCCCCAGCAGCATTGGCGACAGTTGTTCGACCCAGACCTGCTCGACGGTCGGCGGATGAACATCAACCGCGCGCTGGGCAATGGACGTGATGATCCATTGGGTTCCGGAAATGATGTGGTCGACGAAGGCGGCGAATCCAGCGAGGCGGTGCAACTCTACGGCTCGCCCAACGCATCGGCCAACGTCGGCGTGGCCGACGACCCCGCTGGCCTGCTGACCGCCAATCCGCTGATGGCCGACGGCATCAGCGCGTACAATCGCCACCAGCTTCTCGCCCGGCATCTGTATTGCCTGGCCATGGTCCTCACGCCGTCCCCCGCCGGAACGAATCCGGCGCCGTTCGACACGGCGCAGAACAAAGCCCGGGCGTTGGCCCAATGGGCGGCGAACGTGGTCGACTTCCGCGACCGCGATTCGATCATGACCTACTTCCCCTACGACGAGAATATCACCGACGGCTGGAACCCGGACGGCGATCCTCAGCGGGTGGTGTTCGGTTGCGAGCGGCCCGAGTTGCTCATTTCCGAGACGCTGGCCTTCCACGACCGGCGGACCGAGGACCGCGACGACGAACAACCGACGTCAGGCGAAAAAGCCAAGAAGACGCTCGACGACGACCCGGACGACGACGAGCCGTCCGACACCGACTTCGATCAGCGGTTCAAGCCGCAGGGTTCGCTGTTCGTTGAACTCTACAACCCCTGGCCGCTGAGCGAACCACGGACCGGCGAACTGCACCAGGCGAACGCCATGGGGCATCCCGCGGGTGGAGGCGTGGCACTCGACGCCGCGCCGGGCGGATCGCCCACGTGGCGGCTGGCGATCGTCGATGGCAGTACACCCGAGACGGCCGATCCCGACTCGCCGTCCAGCACGGTGACGGTTGATCGGTCGGTGTATTTCGTCACGGCCGACCCGAGTGTGAATGGCGATGGGCAAGCCTATTATCCGCAGAACGGCGGGATCGCACCCATTTTGCCGGGCCGCTATGTGTTAATCGGTCCTGGCGAACCGGACGAAAGCGGCACGGCCACCACGAACATCGGCTGGAACGTGGGTGAACCGCCGAAGGACACCAATCAGGTCAAACGGCGGATCGAGCTGACCCAGAACCCCAGCCCCAGCGTCAAGCAGGTAGCCGTCTATTCTGCTGGCGGCAACGACGAGATCCCCGCCGGCAGCGCGCAACCCCCGGCCGCCGTGGTGATCAACCAGCCGCACCGGTTGAACATTTCGCAGCCGGACGACGGCTATACCAACGTCGATCCGCTTTCCCAGCCGTATGCCCCGGCCACCGGCTACCAGAAGCCCTACGACGAGCCACTAGATAAGCGGGAAGATAACAACTGGTCGGAGTATAAGCAGAACCAAACGCTGAGCAAGCACAAAGTCATCTACTTGCAGCGGCTGGCCAATCCGCTCCTGCCCTTCAACGCGACGACCAATCCTTATCGCACGATTGACGCCATGGCCGTCGACCTGACGACGTTCAACGGCGTGACCGACGACGTCAACCAGAACGACTCGCCCGACGGCGACGAACCCGGCACCAACGACGGCGACAGCAGCGACGATTTCCGCACCTGCGAACGCGGCGAGAACAACGATAGCACCAATCAGAACAATCTCTGGCCGCGCGAGGTGTTCAACAGCGCGCGGAACAACAACTCGAATTTCGCCACGCCCAGCGGGCACCGCTTCAACAGCCCGCTGCATCACACACTGGGCTTCCTGAATGATCCATTCGGCCAGCCGCGGAGCAGCCCGGCGGCGCACGTGGGCATGCCTCAGCAGGAGCCGTTCCCGTGGCTCACGTGGAACAATCGGCCGTTCACCAGCGCGGCCGAGGTGCTGATGGTGCCGGCGACCAGCCCTTGGGAGTTGCTCGATCGCAACCGGTTCAGCCTGGCCAGCGGCAGCACATCGCCCTACACCAGCTTGACGGCGCCGTTCGGCCATTTGTGGAGCTTCTTCGATTCCGGCACGGCCGGCGGGTCGGCGGAGCTACATCGCCTGTTGGACTACCTGACCGTCCCCTCGCGGTTCACCGGGTCGTGGGTGCAGGCCAATCCGCAGCTTCTGGCCAATTCGGCCGGGCAACACATCTTCCCGCCGCCGTTCCACCTGATCCCCCGCTATCGCGAGCCGGGTAAGGTGAACCTCAACACCATCTTCAGCGAGCGGGTCTTCAACGGACTGATGAATGGCTTCGACGGCAGCGGCAGCCTTTGGGCCGACTTCCTGGTAAGCCGCCGCGGTTACGGCGGGTCGAGCAACCACCCGTTCGAGATCAACCCCAGCCTGCCCACGCGATTCGCCGAGCCATTCCGCTCGGCCGGCAGCCATGGGCTGCGACCGGCGTCGGCCGCTTCGCAGTGGCCCAACCGGCAGGTCGAGGCCACCCTCTTGCGTTCGGCTCCGGGCAGCAACAACCGTCCGCTGTTTGCCCAGCAGTCGAGCCAAGACGCGAACGACACCGACCGCAACCCCTACTTCCGCTACCAGGGCATCATGCGGCTGCCGAACCTGGTCACCACGCGGAGCAATGTGTACGCGGTATGGATCACGGTGGGGTATTTCCAGGTGGACGGCAACGGTAACCCGCTGCGCGAAGCCGGCAGCGACACGGGCGACGTGCAGCGGCATCGGGCCTTCTACCTGATCGACCGCTCCGTGCCGGTGGGCTTCATGCGCGGCAGCGACCTCAACGCGGAAAAGGCGATCCTACTGCGGACGATGATCGAGTAGGGCCCAAGCAAGCGGACGTCAACGTCGTGAACCGGCGGCAACGTCTTCGAACCCACGTCGACGCCGTGCGCCCACGTCGACGCCGTGCGCTACACGTCATTCCCGCGCACGCGGGAATCCAGGGCTGCAATGTCAAGGCGGGCGACGCGGACCGCGCTACACGTCATTCCCGCGCAGGCGGGAATCCAGGAAGCCGGCGTGGAAAGGCGGGGCCCGTTTTCACGGCCGTGGCGAACGTCTTCGCATTCACCACTTCCGCCACACTCCTCACCCCTTTTGCAGCTCCACGCAGATGCCGCCGGCGCGCATCGCGCGGTGCATGGGCGTGAACCAAAGCTCCTGACGGCGTTGCAGCCCCAGTTCGTCGCAGGTGCGATAGAGTTCCTCGCGGTCGTAGGTTTGGCAGTGCCAAAGGAAGCTGGTCCAGGCGCCGGCGAAGTTGTCCTCGGTGGTCAATAGCAAGATGCGACCGCCGGGCCGCAGCACCCGCGAGAGTTCAGACAGCCCGTCGCGGGCCACCGGTACGTGCTCCAGCACGTAGCCGCAGGTGATGGCGTCGAACGTTTCGTCCGGGAAGGGGAGCTGGGTGATGTCGGCGGCGACAAAGCGGGGCCGATCGCTACGGAGCCGCTGCCGCCCGCGGCGGAGCATCTCAGCCGAGAGATCGGTGCAGACGATCTCGGCATCCGGGTCGGCATACTTCAGCACGTGCCGAGCGAGTTGCCCGGCGCCGCTACCCACGTCGAGGATGCGTTGAGCTCCGGCCAGTTCGAACTTGCCGGGCTGGAAGAGCCGCTCGCCCAGCGGGGCGTGCAGCGAGACGGCACTGCACGCGGCCAACACGGCGCCCTGCGGTCCGTCGTACACCTTGCGAACCTTCTCGCGATACTGGTCGAAGCTTACCCGGCGGATCAGGCTACGTTCGATCAGCCGGTTGACGAGCTTGGTCTTCTTGCGACCGCGGTGACCGCCGTCTTGGTCGCCGAGGGCGGCGGAGCGCCGTCGTCGGTGGTGCGATTTGCGTGGCGTTTGAAGCATACGGCGACTCCATTTGCCCGCGGGATGTAGCGTGAGCAACCGGCTGGTTGGACCGCGAGCGCTGGGGACGGGAGACCACTCGGCCGAGAGGTCACAGGTAAACTCGACGATTGTAAATGTACCACTCGGCCAACAGGATGATCAAGCCCCCGACGAGCCACCAGCGCCAGGTTTCGCGTCGTCCGGGCTGCCATCGGGCGTTGCCAGCCAGGGCGACGTCGCCGGGGCTGTCGCCGGCTTCGGTTGCCGTGTCGCCGGACGCGGCGCCGGCCGACTTGCCGCTGCCGATGGCGCTTTCGGCGGGATCGAAGAGGTTCACCGCAAAGCGCCGCAGGGTTTTCCCCGAGGCGGAAACCCGGTAGATCCCTAGCTCGTCGGTACGGGTAATGCCGACCCGACCGGACGAGTCGGCCAGCAGTTCGTAGGGCGACCCCTCGGGCGGATGGACGGTCACTTCGGCACCGCCGGCCGGGGCGTCGACGCTGACCACCTCGCCCGGGCGGATCACTTCGTCCATACCCCGCCCGCCGCCACGCCCGAGATACTCCAGCAAGTTCATCACGAAGACGGGAAAGCTGGGCCGCGCGGGCCAGTTGGTCGTCACGTAGGTTGCCACCGGGGACGCTTCACCGGCGCCGGCGGAGTTGTCGCCGCTGGTGGTGTTGTCGCCGCCGTCCGAAGAACCGCCCCCCTCCGCGCGCTGTTCGACCATGGCAAACCCCGCGACCAGGTCTTGGAAGACGCCGCGGGCCGCGACGGCCAGCATTGGCCCCACGTCGGTATCGATCAGCACGTCGGCCCCTGGAGGCGGATCGATCGGCCGACCGGTGATGACCAGCAGATCGGAAACGTCGGCCCAGGCCAGTAGCGGATGGGCGTTGTCGATGTCGATCACCCGTGGCACGTCCTCCCGCTGTCCGAGCGACCAATCGTCGCCGGGGGGATCCGCGCCGAGGATCCAGGTGTTGGCCTGTGGCATCGTCTTCGGCGTGCAGCGATCGAAGACCACCAAGTCGAACGTGCCGCCGGTGGCCGCCTGTTGGTATTCGTCGCTGCCGAGAAACGACGGCGGCTCGACGCGCAGCTCGGCTTTGCGCCGCGCGGCCCGAGTGGACAACGCCAGGGCCAGCGACTCGTCGCCGGGGGTGACCAGTAGCACACGGCCGCGGCGCGGCTCGCTGACGACCAGCCGGGCAACGTCGTCCACCGGCAGCCGGTCGCCGGTGCTCGCACGGAGCCAGAGCAACCCTTGATCCACCCCGCCCAGATCGAACGACGCGCCGCGCTGCTCGCCAGGTGGGATGGTCAGCCGCGCGGCGTCGATCAGTTGAGCGTCGGCCGGGGGCGAACCGCTCGCCGAAGCGTTCGCGGTGAGATCCGCGTCGGCCGGGCTCAACATGAGTTCCAGGTCGATCTTGGCCGGCGCGGAACCGAAGTTCTGCAGTCGGGCGATGGCTTGCATGCGGTCGACGTCGAGCTCGTGACGCCGCACGGCAAAGGCCAGGATGCCCACGTTGCCCGCGTCGGCACGGCCCACCGGCAGGAGGATCGGCTCGACGGCCTGCAACGCCGGATCGTCGACCGGTGGGAAGCGGCCATCGCTGACCATGTAGACCGACGCCGGGGCCGGCCCGGCCGGGGAATCGTCCGATGCCGGTTCTTCATCCGAGGGGGCGGGCGTCGGATCACCGGTGGTCGAGGCGACATCCTCCGCGGCAACACCCGAGGTCGAGCCTGTTCGTCCCGCGGCGGAGGCGATTACGCGCAGGGCCGGCTCGAGCGACGTGCGGCGGTCGGTGGCCGTGATCGAGGCAAGCCGGTTTCGCAACAGATCGCGATTGCCCGTGAAGGCCTGCACCACCTCGGCCGTGTCGGAGAAGCTCACCAGCATGGCCACGTCGCCCGACTGCATGGCGTCGATCAACTTTCCCACGCGTTGCTTGGCCGCTGCCAGCCGCGAGGGCTCCACGTCGGTGGCCTTCATGCTGGCCGAATTGTCCACCAGGAAGATGAAGCGGTCGCCGGTGAGCACTTCGCCCTGCCAACTGGGCCGCAGCAGGGCGATCAGCAACAGGGCGATCAGCAGTAGCTGAAGCAGCAAGAGCAGACTCCGCCGCAGCCGCTGCCAAAGGCTGTTCACGTGCAGGTCCTCGATCGAACGCTGCCAGAGATACGTGCTGGGCACCTCGAGCGGCTGACGCTTGAGCTTCAGGAAATACAGCGCGACGATCGCCGGGGGAACCAGTGCCAGCACCGCCCACGGCCAGAAGCTCAAGGTGTTGATCAGGCTGGGGAACATGGCGGGGCTTGGCTACTGGGGGTATTGAGACATTGGTAAAACCTTGGCCATCCGAGCCACGTCATTCCGGTGCACGTGGCAGTGACGGAACGAGCACCGACGATTCATCATTCCGCATGCCGCATCCTGCATCCTGCATGCTGCATGCTGCATCGTGCATCCTGCATTTCCCCCAAGGAGGATTGCAAAGTCGATTGCAGCCGTCATCCCCGAGAAGCTTGTGCCCGCGAAAGCGGGTATCGGGAATCCAGTGATCCGTCCCAATTCCCTGGATTCCCGCGTGCGCGGGAATGACGAGTGGAGGTGCAGCGCAAGCTGAAATCGACTTTGCAATCCTCCTGGCATTTCGCCCCATTCACTTGACCAATCCCCGTCGGCGGAGGGCGTCGAACACCACGTCCTCGACCGGCACGTCGTTGCGGACCATGGTATAGCCCATGCCACGCCGGGTGCAGAACCCTCGGGCGTCTTCAAGGAACGCCGCCAGGGTCCTCTTGTATCGGGCCAGCAGTGGCGCGCTGACGGTGATGTCGGCCCCATCGCCGTCCTCGCAGTCGACCAGCCGCAGGTCGCCGGCCAATTCCGGATCCAACTCCTCGCCCGAAAGCACGTGAACCACGTAGACGTCCATCTGTCTCGCCGCCAGATAACGCAGCGCGGGCTCGTAGCCACCTTTGTCCATCAAGTCGGTCAGCAGCACGACAATGCCCTTGCCCGGGTTGCGGAGCGTGAAGTCGCGAACGGAGCGCGCCAGGTCGACCGACTCGGTGGGCTGGAGGTTGTCGATCCAATCGAGCATCCGCCACATCGACCGGCGACCACGGAAAACGGGCGACCCACCGCCGCGTGTTCCGCCGAGTGATTCCACGCGTACGCGATCGCCCCGCACCAGCCCGACGAATCCCAGCGCGGCGGCCAGCCGGCAGGCGAAGAGCCGCTTGGTCGGCTCGCCGAACTCCATCGAGCGGCTTGTGTCAATCAGGGCGTGGAAGTGCAGGTCCTCTTCTTCGAGGAACAACTTCATGAACAGCTTTTCGAGCCGGGCGTATGTGTTCCAGTCGACGAAGCGGAGATCATCGCCCGGAACGTAGTTGCGGAAGTCGGCGAACTCCACGCTCTGTCCCTTGCGCGGGCTGCGGCGCTCGCCCTTCATCCGGCCACGAAAGACCTTCCGCGTGACCAGCTCGGCGCGTTCCAGCCGCGCGAGCAACTCGGGGGAGAGCAGCGGTGTTTCCGTGGTCGACATCATCGTTCCATCAAGCAAGTGGCGGCGCGGGACGACATCGGCTGCCCGCCAGGCAGTGCGGCTCGGACGTTAAGCTGGCCGTACCGCTAAAATCGTCGGCCCCACCTGTTTGAACTACAACGTCTCCGAGCCTACTGCTCGCCATGATACCCGGCCGGGGCGTCGATCGGAAGCCGGTCGACTGAGGCCGGATGGCGGGCTTTGGTGGAAGTCGCCTGGCCTTTGGTCCGGGCAGCGCCGGGCAAGCCCGATGGCGGAGTGCTCGCCGCGTGTCGCGGGGCGGTACTCGTGGGGCTGGCGTCTCCGCCCCCCCCCTCCCCATTCAACAAACGGCTTATGCGTCTTATACTTACTGCGATTCGTGGACTCGCTAGCCCTGGAGAAGAAATGTCGGAGCCGATCATCAGCGTGTCGGGACTGCGAGGGATCGTGGGCCAATCGCTTACGCCGGAGGTAGCCGTTCGCTACGTGGCGGCCTACGCGGCCACGTTGCCGCCGGGCCGACTGCTGATCGCCCGCGACGGCCGGCCCTCGGGGGCGATGCTTGCCGGGGCGGTCCACGCCGGATTGCACGCGGCGGGTCGCGAGACACTCGACGGCGGCATCCTGCCCACGCCCACCGTGGGGGTGCTGATGCGCGAGGTGGGCGCCGTCGGCGCGGTGCAGATCACGGCCAGCCACAACCCGCCGGAGTACAACGGCCTGAAGCTCTTCGCCGAAGCCGGACGCGTGATCCCCGCCGCGCCGGGCGAAGAGGTGCTCCGCCGCTATCGGGCGGGCGAGTTCCCCTGGGCACCGCACAACCAATTGGGCAGTCGCCGGGAATGCGTCGATGTGCTCGCACCCCACTTCGAGAAGGTGATCTCCACGGTCGACAACACGGCCATCCGCGCCCGCGGCTTCCGCGTGCTGTTGGACTCCAACCACGGCTCGGGCAGCGTGCTCGGCCGACGGCTGCTCGAGGAGTTGGGCTGCCGGGTAACCGTGTTGGGCGATGTGCAGGACGGCCGCTTCGCCCATCCGGCCGAACCAACTGAGGAAAACCTCCGTGAGGTCTGTGCCAAGGTGCGCGAAGTGGGGGCCGACATCGGCTTCTGCCAGGACCCCGACGCCGATCGGTTGGCCATCATCGACGCCGACGGCCATTACCTCGGCGAGGAGTACACCGTGGCCATCTGCATCAACCATGTGCTCGGACAACAGCCGGGGCCGGTGGTCATCAACTGCGCCACCAGCCAAATGACGGACGACATCGCCCGACGCCACGGTGTGCCCTGTCATCGCTCGGCGGTGGGCGAGGCCAACGTGGTGGACGGCATGCTGCAACACGGGGCCACCTTCGGAGGCGAGGGCAACGGCGGACCGATCGATCCGCGCGTGGGGCTTGTGCGCGATAGCTTCGTCGGCATGGCCCAGGTGCTCGACGCCATGACCACGCGCGAGATGAGCGTCGCCCAACTGGCCGACGAGCTACCCAGTTATGCCATCGTGAAAAAGAAAGCCGAACTCCCCCCGGACCAGGTGCCCGCGGCACTGGATAAGCTGGAGGCGCACTTCGCGGACGCTCGGGCCGATCGGCTCGATGGTCTGCGATTGGATTGGTCCGACCGCTGGCTGCTGGTCCGCCCGAGCAACACCGAACCCATCGTGCGGCTGATCGCCGAAGCCCCCGACCGCGCGGCGGCCGAGGAGCTTTGCTCGCAGGCGACCGAGGTGATCTGAGCGGATGGGGATGCCCGAGCGGATGGGGATGCCTGAGCGGATGGGGATGCCTCGTCGGGCGGACTGCAAGCCACGTCGCCCCCCAACGCGAAGTCGCCGATAGGGCTCAAGCCAAGCGAAGCCTGGGGCGGCCAAGGGAGTTGTTGCACCCCCTTCTTCGCGCCGTGATGTGAGCCCCTATCGAACACAAAGGCGCCCCTGCACGGCCGCGTTCAGCGATCTTGCCGCAAGTCGTTGAAATACTCGCGGGTGGCGTCGCGGAGATGACGCGGCAGGCGGCGACCGGCCAAGGGATCGGTCTCGCCCAACTCGGCTTCCTCGACCTGCACCTGGACCTCCTCGGCCACGCGGCCGCGACGGTTAGGACCGTCGGCCGTGCCCACGACGCTCATCTCGCCGGCCGTGATCTTCGGCCGCACGTGCGTGTCGAAGAACTCGCCCTGGGGATCGGTCGGGTCTTGAACGAAACTGCCGGGTGCGGTACCGGGCTTCAGCCCGCCCTGGCCCACCTGTTGCTCGTCCGCTTCTCGTTCCCGGCCACACATCCCGCCACGACACTCGCTGAGACGGCGTTCGGCGTCGGCCAGCATCTGTCGGGCGGCCTCCGCGTCTTCCAGCCCTTCGAGTTGACCGCGGAGATTCCGTAGTGCCTGCGCGGCCCCCTCTTTGTCGCCCTGGCCGAGGGAATCGCGACAGGCGCTGAGTTGCTGGCACATCTCTTCGGTCAGTTCCATCGACGGCATGCCTTGCCGCAACTGGTCGAGTTGGCGCTGGAGGGCGTCGGCTTGCGTCTGTTGACCGGCTGAGCGGCATTGCTCGCATTGCTGCTCGAGCCGCTCGATGGCCTCGCGTTGCGACTGAGCCATTTGTTCCAGTTGCTGACGCATTTGCTCCATTTGTTGCGATAGCTGCTCGCGCTCTTCCTTGCTCAGTTCGCTGTTCTCAAGTTGTTCGGCCAGCTTCTCCAGTTCGCGCATCGCCCGATCCAACTCGTCGTCGCGCAGCGCGTCGCCCAAGGGCTTCGCCGGACCAGGCTTGGTTTTTTCGAGTTGAGCCAGTTTGCGCCGCAACTGTTCCTTGCCGGCCAGTTGTTCGCGCTGGTCGCGCAACTGATCGGAGAGGTTGTTGAGTTTCTTCAGCGCCTCCGGGCGGTCAAGTTTCGCCTGCCGCACTTCGGCCGTCCCCCGTTCGACCTTCTTCAGCAACTGGTCCAATTCCTTCAGCCCGCGACGCTGCGCTTCCTGACGCTGGCGGGCCAGCTCGCGACGCAGGACTTCCACCTGCCGTTCGATCCGCTGACCATCCTGGTTGCCCGGCGTGGCCACGGCAGGCGGCACGGCGGCGGGCGGGAACAACATCGCCACGGCCACGGCCAGGCCGGCGGGAAGCAGCGGCCAGAGCAGGCTCCGCGAGGGGCGCAAGGGGAACTCCGCTGCCACGTCGACACCGCTCACACGACGTTCGGCATCGGTCAGCACCGCTTGGCCGGGTGGGCTGTCGAGATCGTCCGGGCCGAGGCTGAGCACGGTCGAGACGCGTTCCTTCAAGCGGCAGCGATGGTCCAACTCGATGGCGGCCGCCAATCGACTGGGCCCCGTGGCCAGCGCGGCGATCGCCCCAGCCAGCAAGCCCACGGCTAGCCCGCCGAGAAGCCACATCCAGGGTTCCACGGCCACCGGCATGAAGCGGGAGAGCACCACACCCAGCAGGGCGAGGCTTAGTCCGCCCAGCAGCGACCAGCCGGTCAGGCGAAGCAGTCGCTCGATGAACAACCGCCGCCGAGCACGGCTGACTTGTTTGGCGATTTCTTGCATGCTGGTTCCCCAAGTCGATTTCGGGTTGGAAGGATGGCGCCCTTGATGCCTTCCCGCGCTCGTTCCTCGCCACCCCTCCCGCAGGAGGGCGGGCCAAGTGTGGCGCGGTGTCTTTCCCTCCCTCCCCATTATAGCGGCCGGCGCCGATTGGTACACTCGTAGTCATGAGCACACACAGAACAGAACGCGACTCGATGGGCGAGGTGCGGCTGCCGCACGACGCCTACTACGGGGCCCAAACCCAGCGGGCCGTGGAAAACTTCCCCATCTCCGGACGACGCATCCCACCCGAGCTGATCCACGCTCTCGGGCTGGTCAAATGGGGTGCCGCCCAGGTCAATCGCGACCTGAAGCGGCTGGGTCCGGACAGCAACCACCGCCGACCGTTGACCACCGAGCAGGTGGACGCCCTGATCCGGGCCGCGCGCGAAGTGGCCGATGGCCGCTTCGATGCCGAGTTCCCCATCGACGTCTTCCAAACCGGCTCGGGCACCTCCAGCAACATGAACGCCAACGAGGTGATCGCCAACCGGGCGATTGAACTTAGCGGCGGCGATCGCTTCTCGGCCGAGAAACCGATCCATCCGAACGACCACGTCAACCTGGGCCAGAGCAGCAACGACGTCTTCCCCACGGCGATGCATCTGGCCGTCGCCCGGGCGATTCGCGAGCGGCTGATCCCGGCCCTGCAGCACTGCGGCGAGGTGCTCACGCGCAAATCGGGCGAATGGCAGCAAGTGTTGAAGATTGGGCGGACGCACTTGGCCGACGCCACGCCCATTTCGCTCGGCCAGGAAGTGGGCGGCTGGGCCCGACAGTTGGATCGCTCGGTGGGGCGTGCCGGCCTGGCCCTGGAGGCCGTGCTGGAATTGCCCATCGGCGGAACGGCCACCGGCAGCGGCATCAACACGCATCCGCGCTTCGCCCGCCGGCTCTGCGAGGTGCTGGCCGCCGACACCGATATCCCGCTGATCGAAGCCGTGGACCACTTCGAGGCCAACGCCCAGCGTGACGGGCTGGTCGAGTGCCATAAGCAACTGGCCACGGTGGCCACCACGCTGTTCAATGTGGCCAATAACCTGCGATGGCTCAGCAGCGGTCCGCAGTGCGGCATTTACGAGATCCGCCTGCCCGACCGCCAGCCGGGCAGCTCCATTATGCCAGGCAAAGTGAATCCGGTGCTTTGTGAGAGCCTGATGCAGGCCGCCGCCCGGGCGATGGGCAACGACCAGGTGGTGGGCATCAGCGGCGCGGCCGGCGGACAGTTCCAACTAAACGTGATGATGCCAGTGATGGCCGACGCTGCGCTGGAGACGATCCGCACGCTCAGCGGTGCGGTCATCGCCTTCACCGATATGTGTCTGGTGGGCATGGAGGCCAACGCCGAGCACTGCGCCGAGGCGGTCGAGCGCAGCCTGGCGATGGCCACCGGGCTGGCGCCGGTTATCGGCTACGATGAGGCATCGGCCATCGCCAAGGAGTCGTTCCGCAGCGGACGCACGGTGCGAGAAATCTGCCGCGAGCGGGGCACCCTGCCCGAGGCCGAGTTGGAGCAGGCACTGGATCCCTGGCGGATGACCCGGCCGGCGGAGAGTTGATTGCGGGCACCCACGTGGCCCCCGTTTCCGCCCGATCCGGCATGGACTCGCCGGGACGCGATCGGTAAGCTACGGGAACGTTGGATTCTCCTCGGCGGGACAGGCTGCGCGGTCGCCGATCGTGGTCGGATGACACGAGGTGCGGTCGCCGACCTTCCCCCGACCGGTTTCGCATGAAAGCGTGAAAACAGCATGAAGCAATCATTTTTCGCCCGGCGGGGTTTCCTGATCATCGCCATTTCGGTGTTCTTGATGCCGTTGATCCTGCGCGGTACGCGGCTGACGATCGAGAGCAACCGCAACGACGTGAAGGACTGGCTTCCGGACACCTTCGAGGAAACGGCTGTCCACTCCTGGTTCAAGGAGCACTTCCCCCACGAGCAGTTCGTCTTGGCCACCTGGGAGGGGTGCACGTTGGGCGATCAGCGCTTACGCCTGATGGCCGAAAAGCTCGAAACCTACGATCCCACAATCGACCATCTGGGCTTGGAGCCGCATGTCGTCGAAGCGCTCAAGGCAAAGGGGCTTCGACGCATCTCCGACTTGAAGGCCAAGCGGCACCTGCGGGGCTTGCCGGGGGTCAGCGCGCCGGAGTCGATCGAGCTGGAACAAAAGGTTCAAGCATGGAAATCGCCGTTCAAGGCGCCGGTGCTGACCGGGACGCGGCTGGTCGAGGATATGCAGGTGCGATATCCGGAGCTGAGCCGCGAGCAGATCCTCACCCGCTTGGAAGGTTCACTGATCGGCAAGGATCACAACAAGACATGTCTGGTGGTCACGCTCGGCGAGGCGGCCAAGGGCAAGCAGTTGCGGCCCACGCTGGAGATCATCCGCGACTTGGCCCGGCAAAGCGGCATCGAACCGGCGGTGCAGCCGGCCAAGGGCAATATTTTTACACGTGGAGCGGAGGCGTCCGGCGCGTTCCTGCGCGAGTTGGCCTTCGGTCGCCCACCCAAGACCGAGGGAATCCGGCTGGGCGGTCCGCCGGTGGACAACGTGGCCATCGACATCGAGGGCGAGCGCACGCTGTTCCGTCTCGCCGGGTTGTCGCTGCTGGTGGGCGTGACGGTTTCCTATCTGTGCTTCCGCAGCATCCGCTTGACGATCCTGGTGATCTTCACCGCGCTGCTGGCCGCCGGCACCAGCATGGCCAGCGTGTTCCTTAGCGGGGGCACGAGCGACGCCATCCTGCTGACGATGCCCTCGCTGGTCTACGTCTTGGCCATCTCCGGGGCGATCCACATCATCAACTACTATCATGACGCGATCCACGAAGGTGGCCTGGAGGGGGCCCCCTCGCGCGCGCTGCGCTACGGTTGGCTCCCCTGCTCGCTGGCCGCGTTGACCACGTCGCTGGGGCTCGGCTCGCTGGTCGTCAGCCACGTGATCCCAATCAGCAAGTTCGGCATCTATTCCGCTTGGGGTGTGCTGCTTTCGCTCATTTGGGTCTTCCTCTTCCTGCCCTCGTGCTTGAACTTCTTCCCCTCGCGCAAGCTGGCCGAGGAAACGGCCGACAAGCACCACCAGGAAGCCAAGCACGAGTCGCTGATCGTCCGCTTCTGGCATAATGTCGGGGTGTTCGTCACGCGGCGCAACGGCTGGGTCGCGGCGGGTAGCGTGGCGGTGATGGTCTTCTTCGCCTTGGGGCTCACACAGATCAAAACGTCGGTGAAGCTGATGAAGCTCTTCTCGCCCGATGCGGAGATCATCTCCGATTACGGGTGGATCGAGGACCACATTGGCCCGCTGGTGCCCATGGAGGTGATCATCCATGTGGACAATCAGCAAAACGACATGAACATGGTCGAGCGGATGCGGCTGGCCCAATACGTGGAACGCTCGATCGAGCAGCTTTCCGACGTGGGCGGAGCACTCTCGGCAGCCACGTTCGCGCCGGACATCTCACGCGATCAGGGCAAGGCCGGCATCTTCGAGAAAATGGCGGGTATCGATCGCCAGCGAACCCGCGACCGCGTGCTCAGCAAGCGGCTCAAGCGCCATCGCAAGGAGTTCCGCGAGTATCTCACCGTCGACCGAGAGATCGCCGTCGCCGGCCCCGGATCCAATCCGTCGGTCGATCGCTTGGGCATCCCCGCCGAGTTGGCCCGGAAGCTCGAAGCGGCGGGCATCGGCACCTTGCAATCACTCGAACAGCATGGCGACCCGGCCGATATCGAGGGCATTGGCCCGGAAGGGGCCAAACGGATCATCGCCGCCAAGGAGCAGTGGTGGCAGGATCACCGCAATCCGACCCTGGCCGAGCTGGACATTCCGACCCCCGTGGCCGAAAAGCTGGCCGCCCGAGGCGTGGAGACGCTGACCGACATCGAACGCCTGGGCACCGAAAGCACCAGCTACGAGGCCGAGCTGGCCGCCCAATCCATGATGACCACCGAGGAGGCCGCACAGGTGGCCGCCGCGGTGGACAACTGGCGCACCGCGCACGGCGAGGAACTGTGGCGCGTCACGGCCCGCGTGGCGGCACTGACCGATCTCGATTATGGCGTCTTCGTCGACCGGATCAAGGAGAAAGTGGAACCGGTGCTGGCCGCCTACCGCAAGGCGGGCGTGAAGGGCATCGATGCCACCTACACCGGCCTGGTCCCGCTGGTCTACAAGACCCAACACGAACTGATGCGCGGCCTGTTCGAAAGCCTCGCCACGGCCTTCCTGCTGATCGCCGTGGTGATGATGCTCGTGCTACGGAGTCCGGTCTCGGGCTTGGTCTCCATGGTTCCCAACCTCTTCCCGGTGATCGTGATCTTCGGGATCATGGGCTGGACGGATATCCTTGTCGACGTCGGCTCGATGATGACCGCCAGCGTCGCCCTGGGTGTGGCCGTCGACGATACGATCCACTACCTCACCTGGTTCCGTCGCGGTCTGGACAAGGGACTCGACCGCAAGGGCGCCGTGCTCATGGCTTACGAGCGCTGCGCCACGGCCATGACCCAAACCACGCTCATTGCCGGTTTGGGGCTGGCCGTCTTCGCCTTCAGCACCTTCACACCCACGCAGCGTTTCGGGATGCTGATGCTCACCCTACTGGCGGCCGCGCTGGTCGGCGACTTGATCTTCCTGCCGGCCATGCTCAGCGGGCCGTTCGGGAAGCTGTTTTTGCTGAAGCGCAAGAAGCCCGGCGACGAACCGTCGGGCTCGGCGGCCGATGAAGGGAAATCCGACGGCGAGGAGGCCGACACGGATGCCGACGATGCCGACGATGCCGACATGCTGACTTTGCCGCTGGATCCCACTGCGGAAGGCGGAAGGCGGACGTCCACGCCCCACGGCGCCCACCGGCGTTCCCGCCGCGCGCTCTGATCGCGGGTGGCTGTTGCTGGCCCGGCGGGAGCAATTCGGCGCCAGCTGCGAGGAGCCGGGGGCAAACCCCACCGCGGCTGCCCTTCCACCCCTGCGACGAAAGATAATCGCGAGCGCCGTGGGTACTGCTTTACGCCTGCACCGGCTGTGCCCGTCCGGCCGTTTCGTGAATGCCGTCCAGTACCGCGATCACTTCAGGATCAATCTGGTTGGCGGGCACATGGGTGGCCAATTCGTGATAGGACGATTTGTTCATCAAATTCGGCAAGCCGAGTATCTCGAAAAAGCGGCGGAACACGCGTGCCAGGAAGACATCGGAGGCCTTGATATCCGCGGACCACGGTGAAGGCTCGCCGAGCGTTTGGAGCGCTTGGGTGATTTCGTCGATGGCGGTGTCCATTGCCTCGGCCCAGGGCTGCGTGAAGAGCGGAGCCAAACCTTCCCGACGGCTGCGGTGCTTTGCCCAATCGATCAGCACCCGTCGCTCGCAAAGGTAGTTCTCAATCTCGCGTTGTGCCCACACATGGACCGTCATCCCACTCCGATCTTCCGGCGACCTCGGGAGTCGGTCGAACAGGGCGAAGGCGACCAGATCACCCTTGGCTTCGCGCAGCCCGTCGAAGTGGCGGCACGCCTGCCCCCATTGATTTCCCACGTATGTCACAAATGGGCGTTCCAGGTCATGCCGGGCGAGGTGGCCGAGCTTCTCGGCCAACGAGCGAAGAATGTCGAGGTCCGTCGAGCCCTCCAGGTACAGCACCCATCCGGTTTGTTCGGCCTGATAATACTGGTCGAACCCGATCTCCCGGAGCGACTTGAGCAGCTCCTGCCCGCGGTCGTCGATGCGATGCGGCCGGCCCAGAAAGGCCACCACAACGTCACGGTCGGCCGCCTCGTTGAGAATCACTTCGGAGTGGCTGGCGATGATCAACTGGCTGCCGGAAGCTGACGCAGCCTGCGTCAGCACGCTGTAGATTTGCCGCTGGCGAAGGATTTCCAAATGGGCATCCGGCTCGTCGAATAGCAGCACGGTGTTCGGATTCACGCCCAAATAGGCCAGCAACAGCAGTGTTTGTTGCAGACCGCGGCCGGCGGATGAAAGATCGAGCCGCGAACCGTCCGGTGCGTGGTAACTCATGGTCAACTCACCCCGCTCGGGCACGTACTCCGGATCGTCGAGCCGGTCGCCGAAAAGCGACTGGATGTGGCTTTTGATGGCTTCCCATCGTTCGCGGCCCGAATCACCGCCCACAAGCACCTGATAGCACAGATTCCGGAGCACCTCGGCCGTACGCCCCTCGCCCAACAAAACGTTGATTGCACCGGGGTCGAGTCGCGGCTCCGTGGCGGCAAGCCCGGACATCGGACCGAGAAACCCAACCCGTACGTCAGACGCTTCCTCGGGGACCGGCATTCTTTCGGGTTGCTTGCCGTCGCTGACTCGCAGCGGCCGGCAATGAAAAGACTCTTCGTTGGCGTAGTCGAACTCCAGTCCACACCTCCAGGGCCGTTCGTTGGTGACGCCCTCGACCAGCACATCAATCCGGATATTGCTCGTCTGCTGCTTGCCGCCGTCCGAGGTGGAACTCCGCACGCGCAAGTTCCGCCAGAGTAAATTGGCGTTGGCCACGGGGATGGCGGTCAAGTCGCGGCGGTTGATGGGCACGCCGGGCCGTTTCTCGGGCGTCTTCTGCCCCTTGCGTTTCTCATTCCAACGACGAAGCCCGACGTCCCATAAGGCAAGGGCCTGCAAGGCGGTCGTCTTGCCCGAGTTGTTCGGGCCGATGAAAACGACTGGATTGCCCAACTCGATCCGTACGTCGCCGAACTGCTTGAAATTACGGAAGGTTAGGCTGGTGAGCATCGATCGAGCCTCCGCGGGGTACGACTGGCTGCCCGTCAGCCGCTGTCGGCGCTACTGGTTCGCAGGTGGCGTGTGGAGCAGTCGGGCCATGGCGACTAGCCCTCGGCACCCTGGCGGCGGGCTCGACGAGGGCACGACCTTGGGGTGGGTGTTGACATCCGCCATAACGCAAGATTATCGCCAATCTCACCGCTTGATCAACGGCGTAAACTTCCGCTGGCTGCTGCCCTTGTAGAGCTGTCGCGGCCGGTGGATCCGCATCCCCTGCGGATGGGTGTGCATCTCCAGCCAGTGGGCAATCCAGCCGGGCAAACGTCCCAACGCGAAGAGCACGGTAAACATGTTCTTCGGAATCCCGATTAGCCGGTAGATGATGCCCGAGTAGAAGTCGACGTTCGGATACAACTTCCGCTCGACGAAGTACGGATCCTTCAGCGCCACGTCCTCCAACTCTTGCGCCAACTGGAACAAGGGATTTTGGTCCGAATGGCGGTCGAGCAGTTGGTGGCAAACCTCCTTGATGAGCTTCGCCCGGGGATCGTAATTCTTATAGACCCGGTGGCCGAAGCCCATCAGGCGGAACGGATCGTTGGGGTCCTTGGCCTTGTCGATGTATTTACCCAAGTTAGCCCCGTCGGCGATGATCCCCTCGAGCATGTTGATGCAGGCCTCGTTGGCCCCGCCATGCAGCGCCCCCCAGAGGGCGTAGATGCCGGACGAAATGCTCGAGAACAGATTGACCGTACTGGAGCCGACCATCCGTACGGTCGACGTGCTACAATTCTGACCGTGATCGGCGTGCAGAATGAGCAACACATTGAGGGCCACGACGAAGTCCGGGTCCATGTGGTAACGTTCGCTGGGCGTGGCGAACATCATGTGCAGGAAGTTCTGGCAGTACGACAGATGATTCTGCGGGTAGATGAACGGCTGCCCGAACGACTGCTTGTAGCTGAACGCGGCGATCGTGGGCATCTTGGCCAGCATGCGATAAATGGCCAGTTCCCGCTGCTTCGGATCGAGCGGATCGAGGGAGTCGCGCGCGAAAATGGCCAGCGCGCCAACCACCGAGCCGAGAATCGCCATGGGGTGGGCGTCCGGCGGGAAACCGGAGAAGATCGTCTTCATCCCCTCGTGCAGCAGGGTATGCCGCCGCACGTTCGCCCGAAACTCCTCCAGGTCGTCCGGCGTGGGTAATTCGCCGAAAATCAGCAGATAGGCCGTCTCGGTGAAATCGCACCGCTCGGCAATCTCCTCGATCGGGTAGCCCCGGTAGCGGAGAATCCCCTTCTCGCCGTCGATGTACGTGATGTTGCTAGTCGTGGCGCCGGTGTTGGCGAAACCGTCGTCGAGCGTGATGTAGCCGGTGTCGCGGTAGAGCCGCGTGATGTCCAGCGCCCGATTACCCTCGGTACCCGTCTCGATCGGTAGCGAGTATTCGCTGTCTTCCAGCAGCAGCTTGGCCTCTTTCGTCATCTTGCGCTCCTGAATGTCCTGCCGTGATGCACCACGGACGTGTTTTCTCACTTTGATAGCCCCTCCAGTGTACCAGCCGACCGGCCGGCGACAAGGGTGGGGGGACGCGGCCGACAAGGAGAAATGCAAAGTCGATTGCAGCCGGCGTTGAGCCTCCACCCGTCATTCCCGCGCACGCGGGAATCCAGGGAATTGAGATGGATCGCTGGATTCCCGATTTCTCGGGAATGACGGAAGAAATCGACTTTGCAATCCTCCTGCGCGGCCGACATGAGAACTCCAACGTCCCGGAGTCCCGCTCCTCACCCTTCGGAAGAAGGGCCGCTTTGAAAGATGGGCCGCTTAGGAAGAATGGCCGGGCGTGAACGCGTCGGACCGGACGGCAAGCCCTCGCCCTGGACCTATCCCACCGGGAGACTTGAGCTTACCGTGCCCGAGGATAAGTATCTGCCGGCGGCTATCACCCACCCCTTCGGGGGAGTCCACTTAGCGAGTCGGCTCATCAAACACGTAAAGCGAGGCGACCGGCGTGCGGTCGATCAGCCGCCATGCCTCGGATGCGGCCAGATACCGATCGAACGCCCCGCCCGTCTCGACCAGGGCATGGCGGAAACCGTATTGCGTCCGCCACCGATCAAGCTTCGCTGGACGCTCGCGGCGGGCCGCGTCGTACCGCATCAGGAACGACTCGCCGTACAGCGCACAGCGGTCGTCAACGAACACTCGCAAGCCGGGCGTGCGGCCGATCAGCAGGCCGCCGAAGGCCAAATCGTTGAAGATGGGTGTACCCGGCGGACCTTGCCGCTCGATGCCTTCGAGCGTGGGCAGCAACTCCAACGGCCAGTCGGCCCGGCTGAGGTGCGCCCACCCGCGGCCGACGACCGGCACCCGCGCGTCGGCCACTTGCAATGCGAACGTCAACAAGACCACGAGCAGGGGCACGACGGCCGCGATCCGCGACGAAACGCCCGCACCATTTGCCAGCCGCGCATCGCCATGGGGATCCCGGAGCCAGTCACAGCGACGCAGCCAAGCCGCCCAGCGAGTGTGCGGTAGCACTTCCACCAACGCCATGGCGGCCATGGCGGCAAACAGTCCGGCCGCCCGAACACGCATCACCGCCAGCACGAACCACACCAGCGGCACAATGAGCAACCAGAAATGCGGAGCATGGGAGGGACGGATGGGTAATGGCGGAGAGTCAACGGTCCCCGGCCCGATGGCAGGTTGGCCGCCGACGATCGGCACGGGCGGCGCACCAGTGGCACCCCGTCGCAACGCCAGCCACGTGGCCAGATAACCGAGGGCGACCCCGCCGACCAGCATGCCCTGCATCGACGCCCAGCGTAGCGGCCGATGTTCCTCGATCATCGCCGGGAGCGGCAGCCGCAGTGTCTCCAACCACGCCAGCGGCAATCCAAGGCCATAGGGATTCAACAGCAGCACCGCTCCACACGCCAACAGGATGCCGAGCAATTGGGCTGCATCGGCCCTGGTGCGAATCGGGGAGCCATGCCAGGCCGTCATAGCGCTGGGATCCGTCGGGGCGCCCGCTTCGCGCGCTGCGTCACTCGCCTCGCGGGAGCTGCTCAGCAGATAGCCGGCCAGCCAACCGGCGGCCACCAGCCCCACCGTCCCCAACCCGCCGAGCACGCCCGGATGAATGTTCGCCCAGAGCCAAACGACGGGCACCAGCCACCAAAGCCAGCGGATGCTTCGCCGTCCGGTGTCGACGTCGAGCAGCCAGCCGAAGCTGACGACGGTCAGCAGAACGCTGACCACCAGCGGTCGCGTATGGAACTGCGGCGCTCCGGCCAGCAGCGTCACGGCCACGATGGCCCAAATGCCCAGCCAATGCATCCCCGCACGTCGCATGCGGGCGGCCACCATGGCATACGCCGCGGCCAACACGGTGGCCGTCGCCAGCAGCAGGCCGTCCAAGCCGGCCACTCGCTGCAACAAAGCCATGCCGATTTCGGCCAGCCAGCCATGGGCGACCCACGGTTCACCCGCGCGGGTGAAGCTCAGCCAATCGGCATGGACCACCTGGCCCTGGTCGAGCATTCGCGAGCCGACGACCGGATGCCAGAGCGCCCCGGGGTCGCGAAACAGGGCCGAGCGTCCGCCGATCATCAACCCCAACCAAACGGCGAGGAACACCAACGTTTCGACGGGGAAGAGCCGACGCACCATGGTTTACCATGCATCGCGATTGGACGAACCAAACCGGCTGAGCTCCAGCGAGCGGGCGCCGTCCACTTTCAATCGATTGCTGCCCGGCCAGTAGAAAATCCGTTGGGCGGTGGCCTTCGACGTGGGCCCGCCCACCTCCTTTTGCCGGAAGAGTTGGGCATCGGACCGGCCATCACCTTCGAGCACGAGCAAGTCTTTCGCTTCCGTATAGGTCAGTCGGGACGCGCGGGCCGTGTACTGCGTGCTCTCGACCAGCGTGTTGCCCACTGCCTCCATTTCAATCGCCCGACGATCGGCCTGCCCCGGAGCGGTCGCCGGCACCAGCGACTGCACCACGCCCAACCGGTCGCAGTTGAGCACGAGCGACCGCGGGCCCAGCTCGTCCGGGTCGCTCGGGGGGATCGGCGGCTGCCAACTCTCCACTGGGGTGTAGATCGTCTGCACGTTGCCATGGAACGACATCTGCCGTTGATGGACGTTGCCCGAGATGCGATCCTGGAACGTCACATAGAGCTGGCGGAGCGGAGCGGCGGAAGGATCATCTTGGCCGGCTTGTCGTTCCCCAAGCCCGCTTGTGGGAAGGGTACCGGGAGCGAGACTCCGCGACGGTGATGCTCCCCGGGAAGGCGAGGCTCCCGCCGAGCCAAGCCCTGGCAAGATGCCCGCCCCCCCTGGCGATTCGGCGTCGCCGGGGGTACGGACGCTCATTAGCCAGCCTGGCCCGGTGGCGGAAAGGTCGCCGCCGATCAGGTTCACGTTCAAATCGGCAACTTCGAGATGCTCACGCGACTGCTCGCCCTGGGGCGTCCGGGTGTTGTTCTTTAGTTGCACGCCGCCTCGGCAGATGATCCACTCCGCTTTGGGCTCCGCGCGATCGGCTTGCTGGTTGAAGTTGATCGGGCGGAGGAACTGAACCTCCAGCGTCTCGGTCAGGAGTTGCTGCTGGTCCGTCCAAGCCACGACCGATTTCTCGAATCGCGCCACACGTCCATCGAACCCCATGCGGTCTTCCCAGCGAATCCAAAGTTCGGAACTGCGGTCAAGCGGTTGCCCTTGAAGATCGCGATCGACGGGCAGCTTCATGCGGCCGGCACCGTCGATGGCCAGCCGATTGGTGCCGCGATTCATTTGAATCGATGGGGCGATCACCTTCATCCCGCGCCCCTCGAACAACGCGTCGCGACCGACAATCGTCACCGCGGCGTGCGGCGTCTCGGGCTCGATCACGTGGAGTTGCTCGCCGCGGATGTAGACCGGAGGCTCATCCGGTCGCGCGGTTTGCGTCTCCGCAAACCGGACATCGCCCTGCACGGAAATCTCGGCCAGCTTGGTCTGCTGTTCGCCCAGCAACACCCGGGCACGGAGCACGTGCCCCGCAATGTCGAACCGTTGCTTGGGCGGCTGAGGGGTTGCTCCAGCGGGCAGGTACGCCGCTCCGGCTGCTTGGGAACTGGACCCAGTGCGGGCAACACGCGCGGCGGTCGGCCGAATAGCGTAAGGCGAAGGGCCACGCCCCGTGTTCGCCGGACCACCTGGCGGCGCCCTCGACGCGTCGTACACCGACTGCCGATACGCCGTCGGCTGGAGTCGTCGCCTGGAATCGAGCCAATGGGCCGCACTCGGGCTGCCCGGCCGCCATCGGGGCCCGCCGGTGGAACCGACCTGTTCAAACCAAACCTCCAACTGCCGCACCGCTCCGCCGAGCTGCTCCGAGTCGATCCGCACGTTGTTCCGCGCGAGCATGCGGTCGGGCCGAAGCCGCGAGGCGATCCGCGACTGCTCCGAGTCGTCATCCTTTTCCGCCTCCGACTCGCCTTCTTTTTCTTTCGCCTGTTCCTCAAGCCAGAAGAAGATCTCCTCGGCGTCCAGTTGGCCCACGCCTCGGAACTTCAGACCGGCTTGCCCGGAAAGGGCGATCACCTGCTTGCCCTCGTGCGGATAAACATGCAGGTGCTTGTTCCAGCGGGCGTCAAGTTGCTCGCGGTCGGTCGGCATTCCGCCGCCCGGACCCCGAAGGCCATGGCTGCCACCGCGCCCCGCCACCTGACCGCGTTGCGGATCGGACGCAGCGCCGGGTTTGGCTTGGGGCTCCTGCTCCATCTCGGCATGGAGCCGGCCTGGGCCGTCGGCCACTACCCGCGCCAAACGCCCATCCTCGGCCGGTTCATAGACCACGCGTTTCGCGTGCAGAACGCTGTGTCCCTGCTGGAGCATGACTTCATCGTCGGCGTCGACGGTGATCCGCCCCGATTCGAGGTTGTATTCGAGCCGCTGGCCACGTACCCGAGCCCTGCGGCTGGGAGCATGAATCACGGCCGGATCACCCAAGGCTTCGATACGATAGGGCTTCAGTTTCGGCATGCCCTTGCCGGCCGCATCGTCTTCCATTCGGGCGGCCGTTTCGCGGAGCATCCGGCCCTGGCGACGCCGCATGGCCTCTTCGTCAACAAAGTGAATCGTGAGCAACTGGCAACTCAACTGGTCGCTCGGTCCGCCGTCGTTGATCCGCAGCACGTCGACCTGATCCTCGAACGTGGCCTTTTTCTCGGCCAGATTGAACCGGAACGGGCCGCGGCAGGTGATCTCCACGGGCGTGTCGTCAGCATCGCCGGGCAGCGGCAGGCCACTACCCGAGGGGCGTCGGCCTTCCGCCGCTGAGCCGACCCGGCGCTCGGGCGATTCACCCGCTTGTGCCACCGCCTTCCCCGCCGGCTTCCCTTTCGGCAGCCTTCCCGGCTCTACGTGCAGCCGTTCGACATGCTGCAGTTCGAACGATTCGATCCCATCGATCCGTGGCGTCCGGCTATCCTGATCATCGCGGCTGAGCAGGCCGATCCGCATGTCGCGTCCGCGGCCAAAGCTGGGACCCAGGCGGAACTCGACATCGTTCGGCGTGGTGATCGTCCGCTCGTCGAGTTCCACGTCGCGGGTGACGATCATCAGGTCGTCGTCCGGTCCGGGCGATTCGCCTTGGCCGCGAATTGTAATCCGCCCCTGGAGCGTGCCACCGACCAGCCGGCCCACGTCGGCGCGGCGCAGATCGAACGGCCGATCGAACTCCAGCAGGGCCCCATCGGGGGCTTCCAGCACGATCGAGCGCCGCAACCGCTCTGCTTCGCTCAAGTCCGGCTCGTCGGGCAGGAGGATCATGGCGCAGGGCTTCAACTCCAAGCGGCCGTCACCCAAGTTGCGGTACTCCCGCATTAGCAGTTGTACCTGATCGCTTTCGAGGATCTTCGGTTCCCCGAGGACCCAGGAGTCGCGGGGAAACAGCTCGGCCAACGCCGCCACCCGGTCGTCGAGCACCTCGCCCCGACCTCCGCTGGGCACGCCCGCGCTGGCTCCGCGAGTCGCCGCCGCCGGTTCGACCAGCGGTACCACCGTCTGCGCATACACCCAGTAGGCGACCACCACGATCGCGAAACTGACGGCCATGCTGTAGATGCGGGTCATGCGGATACTGAATGTCGGATGCTGAACGGTTGCTGTTCGCCGTACAATGTTGTCGGTTTCAACGGTTGGATGTGGGATGTTGGTTGCGGGCGTCGGAAGCCGGAAGCCACCATCGTCGCAGTAAGAGGGGACACGACCAACAACAACCCGAAAACAAGCTGCCGGCTTGGTCTCAAGCCACCTCCTCACCGATAAGCCTGCAACAGGTCATCCCACCGACGTTGGGCCTTGAGCACTGTTTCAACTACCTCGCGCAGCGCGCCTTCGCCGCCCCGGGCTTGGGTGACGTGGGCAGCCGCCTGGCGGGCTTCCGCACAACCGTCGGCCACCGAAACACCCAGCCCAACGCTCGAAATCGCTTGCAGGTCGAGCAGGTCGTCACCAAGGTAGCACACCTGTTCCAGCGACAAATCCAGCGCTCGGGCCACGGCTTCCACTTCCGAGCGTTTATCCTGCACACCCTGCCTGACAAGCTCCACGTTGAGTTCGGCTGCCCGCAGGTTCACGATGTGGGAACTGCGACTGGTGATTACCCCGAATTCGTAGCCGGCTTTTTGCCAAAGGCGGATGCCCTGTCCGTCGCGGATGTGGAAGCGTTTGCTCTCGATCCCGGCGTTGTCGAAGATCACGCGTCCGTCGGTCAACACGCCGTCGACATCGGAGAGGATCAGCCGGATGGGTTGGCAGAGTTGATCGATATTCATGATTGTTCGGACTGTTGGCTTTGGGGCAAATACCCAGGACCTCGCAGCTTGCCGTCGGGCCTTGGGTTGCCGGCCGTGGTATATGCTTACGCACCGCGACGCCGCTTTGTTTCCGCTTCGGCCGTTTCGCGCGATGCGCCGTTTTCGCCGCGCGGATGGTGCGCCCGCGGATAGGGAACGCAGGGGGAGGTCTCCCCCTCCGCCTCGTCGGTCTCCTCGGGCAGCAACCCCATCAGGTCGGTTACGTCCAGCATGCCCAGCGGACGGCCGTCATCATCCACCACGGGCAGTTCACTAATTTTTCGCCGGGCCATGAGGGCCACCGCGTCGGCTAGCATCGAACCGGCCGTGACCTTCAGCGGGTCGGCGGTCATCACCTCGGCCATGGGGCTATCAAGCTGCGTGTCGCGACGCTGTTCCACCAGTCGCGCCAAGTCGCTGTCGGTGAAGATGCCCGCCAGCCGGCCATCGGCATCGAGCAGCATGATGGCGCCGCTGCGTCGGCCGGGAACGGTGGCCCCGACGAGCACTTCCCGCACACATCGCTGGGCCGAGGCCACGCGGCAGCGGGCGGCCGGTCGCATTTGGTCTTCCACCTTGCTGAGCTTCAGCCCCAAGCTGCCCCCGGGATGGAAGCGGGCGAAGTCTTCTCGCCGGAACCCGCGCATCTGGCTGACCACCAAAGCCAGGGCGTCGCCCACGGCGAGCATGGCCGTGGTGCTAGTGCTAGGTGCCAGCCCCAACGCGTCGGCTTCTTCCAGCGAGCCCAGCTCGATCGTGACCGAAGCCATGCGTCCCAGCGTGCTTTGCGATCCGGCCGTGATCGCCACCACCGGCACCCCGAGCTCTTCGAGCACGGGCAATAGCCGGACGACCTCCTCGGTCTCGCCGCTATGGGAGAGCAATAGCACCACATCGTCGCGATGAATCCGACCCAAGTCGCCATGGACCGCCTCGGCCGGATGGAGGTAGTGCGATCGAGTACCGGTCGAGGCGAGCGTGGCAGTGATCTTCTGGCCAACCAGACCCGCTTTGCCCATACCGGAAACGATCACGTTGCCTGGGCACGTGAAGATCAGCTCGACGGCCTGACAGAAACTGCCGCTCAGCCGGCCCGCCACGTCGGCGACGGCCCGGCTCTCCGCGCGGAGGACTTGCCGGCCGTAACGCAGCTTCTCCAGCGGAGTCCACACTGCCGGCGGAGAGGCGACGGGGGGCTCGGACGCCGCGGGCGCGGAGACCCGCTGTCCGGCGTGATGGCCGAGAGAATGATTGCTCATCGTTGGTCTTCCTTGACCGTGATGGGTATTGCAACGTCGAAAACCGCGCCGTCAGCGACCGCAAACGCGCACGCGGGCGATCAGGCACGCCCGGCCAGACGCCACGAAAGCGGACAAAGGGTGCGGGAGGACGCATCCATCGCCATCCTCCCCTCCCAGGGTGGTCCGTCAGGCGATCGTGATTCTAGCCGGAAATGCCACCCTGAAGCAATGCCGAGACCCCTGTTCCGTCGCCGTCCCCCGCGATAAAATGACCGGCTTGCGTTGGCCCGGAGGGTGGCCCCTGGGGGCAGTGGTCCGCCGAGCCGGCGCCACGGCTCGCCATCAACCCCAGACCGCCCAATCCCCGCCCGCTCCCCATTTCCCGGCGTAGGGACCGCGAGTTGCCACCCTCCGCCACGCCGTGACGCGGGGAGGCGGGCTTCAACAAAACATTGTTGCCGGCCGCGTACGCAGCCGGCTCACCAATTTTGCGGAATTAGAAGTCTCTGGAAACACCACTCAACCGACCAGGAGGAGAAGCGATGATCGTCACGACCAAGGAATTGTTCCAACACGCCTACGGCAAGTACGCCATCGGGGCTTACAACATCAACAATCTCGAGCAGACCGTGGGTCTATTCCGGGGCAACCTGGGCAAGGCAAAGGCCAACGACGAGCCCGTCGACGACTCCACGGCCGCCCCGTTCATCATCCAGATTTCCCGCGGTGCCCGCGGCTATACGGACAAGCGGTTCCTGGAAGCCATGATTCGTGCGGCCGACGAGATCTTCCCGGAAGCCGTTTTCGCAGTCCACTTGGACCACGGCACCGAGGAAGCCTGCTACGACTGCATCGATAGCGGTTTCTACAGCTCGGTGATGATCGACGGCTCGCACCACGAGTTCGACGAAAACGTGGCCGTCACCAAGCGCGTGGTGGAGCGGGCGCACGAGAAGGGGATCGTCGTCGAGGCCGAGCTGGGTCAGCTTGGCGGCGTCGAGGAAGACGTCGTCGGCAGCGTCTGCCTGACCGAGCCCGATCAGGCCGGCGAGTTTGTCGAAAAGACCGGCTGCGACTCGCTGGCCGTGGCCATCGGCACCTCCCACGGGGCCTACAAGTTCACCGGCGGACAGGGGCTGCGAATGGACCGGCTCGAAGAGATCCAGAACGCCGTGCCCAAGGGCTTCCCGTTGGTCATGCACGGTTCCAGCAGCGTGCCCACCGAATGGGTCGAGCGGATCAACGCGGCCGGCGGCGCGCTGAAGGACTCCAGCGGCGTGCCCGAGGATCAGTACCTGCCGGCGGCCAAGCTGGGCGTCTGCAAGGTGAATATCGATACCGACGGCCGGCTGGTCTGGTGCGCCATCTATCGCGAAACCTTCCGCGACCAGCCCGAGGAATTCGACCCCCGCACGCCGGGCAAGAAGTTCATGCCGGAGTACGCCAAGTACATCACGCACAAGAACGGCAAGCTCGGTTCCGCCGGCCAACTGGCCGACGTCCGCCAGACGCTGGGCGCGACTGTCTAGCTTCGGATGCCGTCTCGGGTCGCGGGCATTCGGACGCTCGTGCTTTGCTACGGCTTGACTTTCGGGTGTGCCACCGGCGTTCCACCAGCGCAAGCCTTAATGGCAAAACGGCCTACAGCACTGGCAAGATGCCCGTGACACCCTAATTCGTAGCCGTAACAAAGCACTCGGGGCGGTCCGCCTCCGTCCCAGGGCGTTTGTTGCCCTGCGCGGCCAGCCGGGTTGCCCGTCGGCCCGATTCCGCGATCCGAACAAGCGGTCGAACCCGTTTATCCCGCACAATCGAACGACTCGCGGGATTTCCCACCGCACGCATGGCCAGCGTAAGGTATCCCTGAGGTAAGGTACCTATGGATGGTCGCGTTGCCGATGGGCGTCCGCGCTGGGGGTCCGTCTCCTTCCGGCTTGCAATGGCACAGCCCGGATGGCGTCGCGAACATCGGCCACGTCGCGCAAAAGACGATGTCCCATGTACGCGAAATCAACTGCATCGGCGAGTTGGCGGGCTACCGGTCCGCATGGCGGCAACTCCTGGCCGAGACACCCGGCGCGTGCTTCTTCCAGTCGCTCGAATGGCTAGAGGTCTACTGGCGCTACTTCGGTGCCGACGCCGATCTGCGCGTGCTCGTGGTGGAGGACGACTCGGGCAACCCCACGGGCATCCTACCGATGCGGCTCTACTTGGAACGAAGCCGGCTCGGGCCGATGCGTCTGCTCACCTACCCCTTGCACGACTGGGGCGCGTTCTATGGCCCCATCGGCCCCGATCCGCGCGACACGCTAGCCGAAGGGCTGGCCCACGTGCGCCGAAAACGCCGCGACTGGGACGCCGTGGAACTGCGATGGTTGGGCTGCCCACGCACGGACCTGCGGCATACTGAAGATGCCTTCCGCGGCGCCGGCATGGCGGCTTATCCCACCGTGTGGGCCGAGACCGCGCTGGTCGACCTGGCCGGCGCGGGCGATTGGACCACGTATTTCGCCGGGCGGACCGGATCGCTGCGCAACAATTTCCGCCGCCGCCAGAAGAAGCTGGCCGCACGCGGGGAACTGCGTTTCGAGCGCTACCGTCCGGGCGGCTCCGAGGTCGGCGAGATGGATCCCCGCTGGGACTTGTACGAGCATTGCGAGCGGCTGGCCGGACAAAGCTGGCAGGCGGCCATGAGTTTCGGCACCACGCTCAGCAGCGACTCCGTGCGACCCTTCCTCCGCGATGTCCACCAGGCGGCCATCCAATGCGGCGCGGCCGACCTGAATCTCCTATGGCTGGACGATCGGCCGCTGGCCTTCGCCTACAACTATCACTACCGGGGGCACGTCAGCGGGCTGCGCGTGGGCTACGATCAGGAGTTCGCTCGCCAGGGCGTGGGCAGCCTGCTCTGGCTGATGTCGCTACGCGACAGTTTCGAGCGCGGCGATTGGCTCTACGACATGGGTGTCGGCTCGCTGCAGAGCAAACGTCATTATCGCACGCACATCGTGCCCGTGTTTCGCTTCAGCCATTACCCGGCCGCGTCGCTGCTGCCGAACGTGCTGCGGCTGAAGCGTCTGGCCGACGGCTACTTGCTTGGGGCCGACGCCGCACTGGCTCTGGACGAGGGGTCGTCCGACCCAAGCTGGCTGACGCGCTCATCCTGACAGGTATTCGGAAAATCGCCGGGCGGCTGCTCCCCCCGAGGCTCCCACGGACCCGAACCTGCGCGATTCACGGGTTCGGTTCCCCGGATTACCCGTTGGCGACGCCCCGGTAGCGAATCCATCCGCATGGCCACTCAAGACCGGCCAGGCGGTAGGGGTTCGGCCGGAACGAACTCGGACCGCGCCATCGCCAAATCGCCGCGATGTCGTCATAATATCCCGATGAGACGCAACGACCTACGAAATATCGCCATCATCGCCCACGTCGACCACGGCAAGACGACGCTCGTCGACTGCTTGCTGCGGCAAAGCGGTGAGTTCCGCGAAGCCCAGCTCCGGGGCGAGAGGATTCTCGACTCGAACGAACTCGAGCGCGAGCGGGGAATCACCATCCTCGCCAAGAACATCGCCCTGCCCTATCAGGGCGTGAAGATCAACCTGATCGACACCCCCGGCCACGCCGATTTCGGCGGCGAGGTCGAACGGGTGCTGCGCATGGCCGACGGGGCGTTGGTCCTCGTCGACGCCGCCGAAGGGCCGATGCCGCAAACGCGGTTCGTGCTCAAAAAGGCTTTCGACGTGCGGCTGAAGCCGATCGTAGTGATCAACAAGATCGATCGGCCCGACGCCCGGGTTCACGAGGTGGTCGACCAAACCCTGGATCTGTTCCTGGACCTGGGCGCCGACGACGAACTGGCCGACTTCCCGCATATCTTCGCCAGCGCCCGCGACGGCTACGCCACCGACGACCCGGAGACCCCCGGCGATTCCATGCGCCCGCTGCTCGACATGGTACTCAAGCACGTGCCCGGCCCGGACGTCGAACCCGACGGACCGCTGCAACTGCTCGTGACCACGCTCGACTGGTCCGATTACGTCGGCCGCATCGCCATCGGGCGTGTTCAAAGCGGTCGGATCCGCACCGGTCAGCAGGTCGCGCTGATGCAAGCCGACGGCCAGGAGCAGGCCAAGGTGAGCGAGGTGCATACCTTCGACAAGCTGGGGCGTCTGCCGGTCGACGAGGCCACCGCCGGCGACATCGTGGCAGTGGTCGGGCTGCAGGAGGCAAGCATCGGCGACACGCTCTGCGATCCCGAGAGCCCCATCGCCCTGCCGCGCGTCGAGGTCGATCACCCCACGCTGCAGATGATCTTCACCATCAACACCTCGCCCTTGGCCGGCCGCGAGGGCAAGTACCTCACCACCCGGCATCTCCGCGAGCGGCTCCATCGCGAGCTGGAGAAGAACGTCGCCCTGAAGGTCGAGCCCGGCGACACGCAGGACAGCTTCCGCGTTTCCGGCCGGGGTTTGATGCATCTTTCCGTGCTGATCGAAACGATGCGGCGCGAGGGCTACGAGTTGGCCGTCGGCAAGCCGCGGGTGATCATTCGCGAGCGCAACGGCGTGCGCGAGGAGCCCTTTGAATCGCTTGTCGTCGAAGTGCCGCCCGATCGCATGGGCCCGGTGATGGAGCTGGTGGGCAACCGTCGCGGACGACTCGTCGAGATGGAAAGCCATGGCGACTACACGTTCCTGCTGTTCTCGATTCCCGCCCGGGGTCTGATCGGCCTGCGGACGCGGCTGCTTAACGCCACGCAAGGCACGGCGATCATTCATCATCGCTTCGAGTCGTACCAGCCGGTGGTCGAAGACCTGCCGGGTCGCGGCAACGGCGTCTACGTGTCGATGGTGGCCGGCCGGGCGGTCGCTTACGCGTTGGACGCCTTGCAGGAGCGGGCGGAGATGTTCATCGCGCCAGGCGAGGAGGTGTACGAGGGAATGATCGTCGGCGAGAACAGCCGCACGGAAGACCTGCCGGTCAACCCGACCAAGGAGAAGAAGCTGACCAACATCCGCGCCGCCGGCAGCGACGAGAACGTTTTGCTGAAGCCCCCGCGCGACTTTTCTCTCGAAGCCGCCCTGGAGTACATCGAAGACGACGAGCTGATCGAGGTGACCCCCGGCCAGATCCGCATGCGCAAGGTCATCCTCAGCACCACCGAGCGCCGGAAGCTGACGCGCAGGCCCGTTGGAACTGGTATCCACACAACTTAGGCCGAAGGCCTTCTTCACCTGTAACACTTCAGCCGTCTGAAGCGGACGGCGAAATCCGGGGGTTTCCGTCATTCCCGCGCACGCGGGAATTCAGTTGTGGTGAACTCTGCTACGGCGCGGGCTCACCCCCGTCATTCCCGCGCACGCGGGAATGACGTAACTTCTCAATAACCCCGTGAAACTGGTCTTTACACGGAGGTTGGTTTTGGGGTTTCTTGTAGGGCATGGATGGATCCAAGCCGATCAAGATTGCGGGTATCGAAGTGCCGGCGGGAGAA
>Ga0180436_10000081_pt1 | contig 100466 bp, 70 predicted proteins | sample SS_ome_2_FD_132434 | JGI IMG/M metagenome (GOLD analysis project Ga0180436, IMG submission 132434) | Hypersaline lake sediment archaeal communities from the Salton Sea, California, USA - SS_3_S_2 metaG | ecosystem: Environmental > Aquatic > Non-marine Saline and Alkaline > Hypersaline >...
CAAATAACATAGGCAACCTCCTTGAGAGTTTGAGGTTTATCGCATCCTCAAAAATGCTATCTCTCTCGGGCGTTGCCTATCTGTTTCTCTAAAAAGTGTATGATTTGTATTTGGTCTCCACAAATTTGAACGCTGACCGGAACCGGTGGGCCGGGCCGGAAGATGACGGGGGGCTTCGGGTTTTTGCTGGTCGAGTTGTTATCCTTCCTCACCGCCCGGGGGTGCGATGACCGGGCTGGCTTCGAGCGACCCTTTACCCGGAGGCAAGCCTTTCTGGCTGACCACCTGGGTTATCGCCCGGACCAGCTCATCCCTCTTGGCCGGTTTGGAAAGCACCATGTCGACTTTCCGCCGCTGAGATTTTTCCTCCCGGACGCTGTCAACCCAGCCGGTCAACATGATGACCGGCAGCCTTGGTGCTATTCTCTTGGCCGCCGAGGCGACGTCCCAGCCGGTCACGCCGCGCATGCCCAGGTCGGTTATGACCAGGTCGAATTGGTGTTTCTCCAACATCGAGATGGCCTTGCTGCCGTCGTCCGCGACTCTCACCCGGTGGCCTTCGTCCGAGAGAAGCTCGTCCAGAACGCTTCCCACCTCTTTTTCGTCGTCGACCACAAGGATGTTCAGGTGCGCCGGCGAATCCGGAGCCACGCTCTGCTCGGCATCCCTACCCGAGACTCCGGAGACCGGCAGCTTGATGGTGAAGGTCGTCCCCTCTCCGAGTCGGCTTTCCACTCCGATTTCGCCGTCGTGGTTGAGGATTATGCGGCGCGCTACGCTTAAGCCCAGGCCGGTTCCCCGATCCGGTTTGGTGGTAAAGAAGGGTTCGAACACCCTGGCCCTTATCTCTTCGGTTACTCCCGCTCCGTTGTCCTTAACCGAGATGAGGACCAGCTTCCCCACCTTCGCGGTCTGCAGCACGATTTCTCCGCCACCGGGAAGGGCATCGATGGAGTTGAGGATCAGGTTCACCAAAACCTGGCGCAGCTCTGAGGCACAGCCGTATACCGGCGGCACCGGGGAGAGCAGCTTGGTCACTTTGACGTTGATGCCGCGCAGCTTGGCCCACTCGTTCCATCTTGGCCTGGTCATCTCGACCACCTCATTCACCAGCTCGCCGAGGTCTACATTGGCGAAACCCTCATCCGACGACGGGCGGCCGAACTGTCGCAGACGATGTACTATCTCGCTGGCATCGATGGCGGCCTTCTCCATGGCCTCTACATGCCTGCGCTGGCCGGGATCATCCATCCGGCCGGATAAGAGCTGGGCCCTTCCGATCACCACCGAGAGGAGATTGTTGAGATCGTGGGCCACCCCGCTGGTGATCTCACCGACCGCCCCCAGCTTCTGCGAGTCGATGAGCTGGTTTACCTTGCCTTTCAGTTCCTCATACAGGGAGGCCTTCTCTATGGCCACGGCTGCATTCTCGGCGAAAATGCAGAGGAGCTGCAGGTCGGTTTCTGTGAACCTTCTCTTCTGCCGAAGCAGGTTCACGTTGAGAACTCCCTTTACCACCTCGTTGACCTTCAGGGGGACGCAGAGGCTGCATGTTATCCTTCGGTCTTTTTTCACAAAACCGGAGAAGTCGTAATCAGCTAGGTTGTCCTCCAGCAGAAGAGGCTTGTTATGCTTGACCACCCACCCGGCCACACTTTTCCCCTCATCCACCTCCTTACCTCTGACCAGATCGGAATCCGTTCCGCAGGCTGCGATGCACCGCAGCTTCTTGTCCTGCGGGCTGTAAAACATCAGGGAAGACTGATCGGCGCCAAGAGAGCTGACCACGTTTTCGCATATGGTGTCGAGAATGGAGGAGAGCTCAACTTTGCTGTTAACCAGACAGCTGACGCTGAACAGAGCCTTCAATTCCTGAAACTGTCGCTCCAGGGCCTTGGACAGTGCTTTCTCCTCCACCAGCCGAATGCGCAATCTCTTAATCGACTTTTCTTTGATTACCACGTAGGAGAGGGACAGAAGGCAGAGGCCCAAGAATCCGACCAGCAGGATGGTAAGAGAATAATCACCTATGTCCCTTCGATAAAGCTCGGAGACGTCGGAGTAGAAGACCAACACCACCACAAACCACAACAATACCACAAAGATTCCGATCATGAAAGTCCAAAGGTGCCAGTCCCTTCTTTCCAGATCCTGTAGCTTCGATTTCCCCGAATCCAATCTGATCCCCCTTTTTTGTGCCGAATGATAATGGTTCTATGCATTGATTCGGCTGAAATTCCGAGCTGTTTAGAGATATTTGGGTGCAGGAATCCGAGCGTAAGAAAGACGGGGGTTGGGAGGAACTGCTGGTGCGAACTGAAGCAGCGCCAAAGAGACGTGGTTGCCTTCCAACCGAGCCTCTCTCGCCATATGATATCGGCTGCGATTCGGCCCCTCCCTCGTTGCTGCAGGATTGCCCCCGGTGAGCTTTGCGGCGATCTGAAGGGCCTCCGCAGATAAGCAAACCGGGGTGAGAATTACTCTCACCCCGGATCAAAATCAATGCGACAGCCGTTTTTGGCGGACCGTCAAATCAACCTGTGTATAACCTCTCCAGCTCGTCCGCCAGCGCCCTTCGCCCCTCCGGCGTGGCGGTATCGGTGTTGAAGCTGGGATTGAGATAGGTCTGTACTACCACCAGGCACTGACCGAATTGGCCGGTCTCATAGTAGGCGTGAGCCAAAACCAGGGCCAGATCCTGGTAGTCGATCCCAGAGACACGGGAGAAGCTCCAGGTCGGGTCGGCGCCGAGCACCTCTTCGGCCTCTGCAACGGCTTCCTCGAACTTGTCCTGTGCGTGGTAGGCCAGCGCCAGACCTGCCTTGGCGTCGTTGTACCCGGCTTTCTCGGCCAGGTAGCTAACAAAAGCATGTTCCGCCAGTCCGGCGTTGTTTTCCAGCAGTTCCGCCCAACCCAGCCACAGGTATGCATCATGATACTCCGGGTCAAGGCCGAGAGCGGCATTGAAATCCGCGCCTGCCCCGGAGTAGTCACCGGCGTCGAACTTGGCCAATCCCTGATTGAACAGCTCTTCGGCACTCTGGCCAACGCCGTCGTCATCGTCCCCGCAGCCGTAGGCCAACAGAAGCAAGGAAAGCAAAACAGCGATCAGGAGAAAATACCTCTTGTGCATAGCAGCTCCTTTTTTCATCCGCGATTTAAATTCGAGTCAACCGCTCTGTCGGCCCTCGCTATTTCAGGAGAACCATCTTCATGGTCGTCTGGTACTCTTCCGCCTTGATCTTGTAGAAGTAGATGCCCGAGGCCGCCTCCCGGCCGCCATCGTCTCTTCCGTCCCAGGTCACCGACTTGCGGCCGGCATCCTGGAACTCGTCGACCAAGACCCTTACCCTCTGGCCAAGAACGTTGTAAACAGCAAGGCTCACGTTTCCGGCCTGGGGCAGGTCGTATCTTATCCGGGTCTCAGGGTTAAACGGGTTGGGGTAGTTCTGGAAGAGCCGGAAGCTCGTGGGTAGGTTGGCGAAAGGCTTGGCATTGGGATCATAAACCAGCCTGAAGACGCCCAGGCTTCTGGCTTGAGCGCAGATCCTGTTGCCGTCCGGATAGCTTTCCAGCCGGTTCCACTCACCGTTCTGGTACCTGTAAATCGAGAACAGAGTTCTATCCTTGCCTTCCAAGTCGTGCCCATCCAGCGAGAAGCTGACCGTCAGATCCTTGTCAAATGAAATCGAAGGACCAAACTGGTAGGGATCCCCGAATGCTTCCGTCTCCGGATGGCCCTCGAACTTGTACCGGGAGTCCTCGGCAACGGAGATGCAGATGGCGTAGATATCCTCCTTCACCGAGCCCGGAGCAAAGAGAGCTTTCACCTTTCCGTCGACGCTTGCCAGACTAGTCGTCTTGCCCGCTCCGATGAGCTGCACGCTCATGGTGTTTGTCACCACGGTATCCCTCTCCAGAACCGAACTGGCGAAGATCGACATCTCGGCACTTCCGCTGGCCGTGAAGACGAAGCTCCCCCGGAAGCTCTTGGAGGCGATGGGGCTGAAGTAGACCGGGCTGGGCGCATTTCCGCCCATGGTCACGTAGCCAACCGGATAACCCTTCAGCGGAACGTCCGTGTTGATGATGAAGTGGGCCGCGGCGGTCGCCACCGGATTCTGGAACAGGGACATGGCCACCATGTGAAGGCGGTCTGCCGTGACACATTCCGGGAAGAACTCCAGCTTGCCGATATCCGGAAGGCAGGGTGAGCCGCATTCGTATCTGAAGTCGCCGAAATCCGGGTCATAGAAGCGCGGGAAGGTCTCGATGTTCTCCGAGATGTTTCCCGAAGCCTGGTACATCGTCCCCCCGCGGTTATCCCAGAAGTCGTTCTTTTTGATCGCCATGTTCTTCCGGAAGCCCCTGGTGGCAGAGGGGGCAGCCAACGCTCCCAGGTTGGCAATGGCACCGCCGGTGGAGTTGCTCGAGATGTTGCCGAAGAAGACGTTTCTCTCAATCTGAGGCCTCGAGAAATTGCGAGCGCAGACGGCTCCGCCCGAAAGCTTGCTTTGGTTCTTGTAGAACACGTTGCTGAAGATATCCGGCGAGCTGCCGTTGCAGTCTATGGCCCCGCCCTTGGACCCCGATGAATTGCCGTAGATCAAGTTTCCCTGGATAATCGGATAGGCATAGGTGGAATCCACTTTCACGGTGAGGAATCGGATGTTGGCCAGCGTGTCCGTCCCGGTTGCGGTTCTTATGCTGTCCCCGGGCTGGAAAACCGACATGGTATCGTTCACCAGCAATCGGAACTCGTAGGTTCCCGTCGCGTAGGGGACGAATTTGGCTATTCGTCTCTTCGGGTTTACTATGGTCGGCATCTGAGCTCCGGCCGGATAGGACTTGACACTCCATGTAAACTCCAGCGGCCCCCCGTGACTGGAGTCGGCATGCTGGAATGTGGACGAATCCATGTCGTAGGAGCCCGACCCATCCAGGTAGACAGTGTCACCCTCAAAGGCGTGGTCGATGTTTACCACGTATGCCTGCGGGGCCTGGTTAGCCACCAGCACCACCTCATCGTCCTTCTGGGAAATTCCGAAACCATCGTCCACGGTTAGAGCCAGCTTGTATACTCCCGAGGTCGACGGAGTAATGTTTACGGTGGCCGCATTGATCGATGGTCGAATGCGGGGAGGCGTAACCGGCGGCAGCACAGTCCACCTCCAGGTGTACTTCATGTTATCCCTATGGTCGGGATTGATGTCAATCCCCCGGCCGTAGAAATATGCCACTTTGCTCGGGCGAACAACAGTATCCCTGCCCGCGTTTGCCACCGGAAGCTGCTGTATCGAAAGGTAAACCGTATCCCATGCACTGGTGTCTCCGCGGGAGTCCGTAACCTTGAGAAAGACCTTCAACAGGCCTCCAAAATCATAGTGACTCTCCTGATTGCAGTAATAGTTCCTGTAGGGTATGCTGAATACTCTCAGCGAATCAACGCCTCCTGTCGCGTTGGTGAAGTAGTGCCAGATCGGGATCCAATCCCATCTCGTAACCCGGTCACCTTCCGCGCTGTCGGGATCATAGGACGCGCAGCCGTCAAGCCTTATGTTGTAGAAAGTGCCTGGATCGTTGGGGTCGTATGGCGGGAATCCCACAATCGTGTCTCCGTAAACGGAATCCCACTCACACACGGCAACCGGCGGGTTGTTTTGCAGGGCGGCCACGTCCGTGCCGTCTCTCGGGTTGAGGGAGTTCTTTATCTTTTCTTCGTCGATCTCATTGAGTGACTCCGAAGCTGCCTTCTGGACGCTTCCGCTTTCGTCATCGGTCTGGCTAAGGCTGGGTGCAGCTTTCACCTCTATGGAGAAGCGGCACTCGATGCCTCCCCCGTCCCCCTGAAGCGCCAGGTTGTCGGCGATGATGTTGTTGAGGACATTGGGAGCTGCCGAGTTTATGAAGATTCCCCCCCCGTCGTGCTGAACCCGGTTCCCGGTGATCACGTTATAAGCGATGGTGGGGGTGGATCCCTCGTTACAGAATATACCGCCTCCCACGGTCCTGGTTTCCAGTCCCACGGTGAGCTTGCTCCCGGTTCCGCCCCTGATGGTGAAGCCCTCGATGACAGTGGTCGAGTCTGCTCCGGACGTGAAGTAGACGGTGCTGCCGAAATCGGGGCCGCGGGTCAGATTGCTCCCGTCGATTATGGTTCTGTTAATGACGGTGGTATCGGGCGAGCCATGCTCGAACAGCCCGTCGCTTATTATGACCAGATTTCTCTTATACACTCTCAGGTTTTCGTGATACGTTCCTTCCTTCACCAGAACAGTGTCGCCTGCCGCGGCCCAGACAATCCCCTCCTGAATGGTAGGGATGTCTACGGGAATTTCTATGACCGCGTGGGTAGAATAGAAGAACGTGGAGGTCGGAGTGAAATCCTGCCAGTAAACCTGACCGGTATCTATCTCTGCCCTCATGGTCCAGTAGTAAGCCGTCCACTCGACCAAGCCGGGAGTGCCGGGATAATCCAGGCTTCTGGCGCCGGCGCTTACGTCGGAATCCTCCCAGATGGTGTTGGTCATAAATGGATCGTCAGCCAGCTTGATGTGAAACCTGGTGATCACCTCTTGGGTCGTCCCCCCGGTTACCTGCCATCGGAACGTTGGCAAAGGATCGGTCTGCTTGGCCGAGTCCGCCGGCGAGGTCAAGGTGATGATTTTCAGTGCTTTGGCCTCCTGAGTTGCCGGACCGAATGACCACCCACAGATGACCAGCAGAAACAGGATCCAAAGACAGATCGAACGCATCATAACCACTCTCCTTTGAGTTTAACTTCTCATCTTGGGAAGGAAAGAAGTCCTTCCTTCGGATTTTTAGCTCAGTAATTATAAACTCCCCCTATACCCATGTCAAGAAAATTTACAACTTTTTTGGAAAAGCCCGGATTAAGAATCAGCCGCCCCGGTTGAGTCTGCTTTGAAGAACAAGAACGCAATCTTCCGGTTGAACCCGCCGCACCGGTCGTCAATCCGGGCGTTTTGTCTTTCGGCGGCTGGCCGAGAGGCGGCAGTCCCGGTATGAACCAGCAGAGTCAGGTTGCCGCCGGTCAAGACCGAGCACTCGCCTTCATCTCGGCTTGTCTGCTGCCGACCCTTTCATGGTTTACGGAGAGTTACCTTGATCAATCAGAGCCAAGCCTTTCATCCGGGTCAGAGAGGCTCTGCCTCAACCCACCTCCTACCTTATGTAACCCGGTCTCGCACCGGAAAAGCCGAAACCGGCTCTTGCCGCAGGTCCGCGGACGGACCGCAACTCGTCTTTCAACTTTCTACCTGAGACCAGAACAGCACGCATGCCTATGCTACCGCCACACCGTGATGGACGGCACCGCGTTAATCATACAAAACTCATGCCGGAAACTTCGCCCCAGAGCAGTCCCGTCCGCAAAGGATAATGTTCTGATTACCAACTTGTTAGCTCGCCTCGAATAACGCCGAGGAATCAAGGTGCCCCCGCTCTTCCCAGCTTCCGCCAGAATCTGCGACAGGATTCTCCGGGGTTTCTTCTTATCCCTTTGAGATTAGATGAGTTACCAGATTCGCAGGGAGAGACGAATCAGTCCTGCCGAGGGCCAGTATGTTGGAAAGATGACCGGTTATTCTCTGTGTGACGAAAACAGAACCTTGCCCCGGCGAATTCCTCCGCTGGCAAAGGTACTTTCTTTTGGGTTGGTGAGGCTGGAATAGGTTTATTCTGTCACGGTAGGGTGAGTGGTGGGTCGGGGAAGTGCATTGAACCGGGATTAGGCGAGTTGATCCGATAGGTCCGGATCATACTCCTTGATCAGCGCCAGGATGTCGGTCAGGTTCGCGTATGCGTCCGAGAAAAGCCCGCCCAGACGCTTCAGAAGATCGGTATACTGCCATTTGATGCTGAAGGCCTCCAGAGGCAACTCAAACAGGTCGAGCACGGTCTTTTTGTAGATCTCATCGATGTATCTCAGAACCAGATAGGGGTTCTCCGGAAGATTCACGTCCGGGAGTTCCCCCCGGCTGAGTCGTTCCTTATAGATTTCGATCTTCTCTAAGACCACTGTGCCGAAGCACCAAGGGGTCATGATTACTCCGAAGGTGGAGTCGTCCCCGTAGTAACCGTAAACGTTCTTCAGAATTACCTCAACTATGATCTTCCTGGCGCAATAGTAGGCCCGGGTCTCTTCACGTTTCTCGTAACAACGCTCGATCTTTTCCTTGAGCCCTTTCAACTCGCTCAAAGATCTTCGTTCCACACCCTCCAGAAAGGTGTAGAAATCCTCGAAGTAGACTTTGGCCCCTTCGTTGACCGTGCAGAGATAGTACCCTTCAGTATCCTTCTTTACTATAGGTTCGTGGGTCTTTCTGAGCTTCTCCTCCGAAAACCCTCTCTTTATTCCCAGACTAAGAGTCTTTTCCATATTCTCGATCCTTTCTTGAAAATGGCTTCCTCTTTCATCAGACCAATGAGCAAAAAATGTGCCCCTGGTCAAAACGCGCAGATGAGTTGGAGTTCCGGAGTCAATTCCTTATCATGCATGGGATTCAGGGTGAGGAACCCGGTTGTCGGCAGGATTCGGCCGGGCGCGCGCTATGCAACCTGATGCACAGGTTTGGCAAGGAGCTTTGTGGCTCGAAGTTTCCCTCCAGCGACGCCCATTTCCTCCTTGACCAAAGGCTTTTATCTTTTATATTGACCCAGAAATCGGTAATAGATGAATAGACCAGAGAGGTAGAACATGTCCAGGGTTCACAAAACACTTATAGGGGGGGAGTGGAAGGAGGGGAAGGAGCTGTCGGAGGTCACCAATAAGTATACCGGCGAGAGCATCGGTTCGGTGCCGGTGACCGACGAACAGACATTTGCGGAAGCGGTACAATCTGCCCAGGACGGGTTTGGGCTGATCTCCGGCATGCCGGCTTATGAGCGGTCCAAGATTCTGCAGAGGACCTCAGAGAGCATCGAGAGGGAGAAGGACGAGATCACCGGAATCATCGCCCAGGAGGCAGGGAAGGCCTGGAAGCACGCCAGGGCGGAGGTGCAGAGGTCCATTCAGACCTTCAAGTTCGCATCCGAGGAGGCAAAGTCGATTCATGGGGAGACGGTTCCCATGGATGCTGCTGTGGGCGCGGAGAAAAGGGTAGGGTTCTATCTTCGTTTTCCGGCGGGTGTCATCGGCGCCATCAGTCCCTTCAACTTTCCTTTGAATCTGGTGGCTCACAAGGTGGCGCCGGCAATCGCGGCCGGATGTTCGGTCATACTCAAGCCCGCTTCCACCACGCCGCTTACCTCTCTCAAGCTGGCCGAGATCATGATGGAAGCCGGGCTTCCCGACGGCGCCCTGAACGTGATAGTCGGTCCGGGGTCGACGGTGGGCAACTGGCTGGTTACCGATCCGCACGTCTCCATGATCACTTTCACCGGCAGTCCCCCCGTGGGCAAGGATATAAAGGAAAAGTCCGGATTGAAGAAAGTGACCCTGGAGTTGGGCTCGAACTCCGCCTGCATCATAGATGAATCCGCCGACCTGGATGCGGCCGTGCAGCGCTGCATCGTGGGCAGCTATGCCTACGCCGGACAGGTCTGCATTTCGGTTCAGAGAATCTATATCCATGAAAAGGTATTTGACCAGTTCACCCAGAGATTCTTGAAGGGAACTCAAGAGTTAAAGCTCGGCGATCCCCTGGACCCTGAAACAGACCTTGGACCCATGATCAGTGAGGGTGACGCGATAAGGACCGAAACCTGGGTGAACGAGGCGGTCTCAGGCGGAGCAAAGATACTGATCGGAGGAAAAAGAAAGAAGAACTTCTATCACCCCACCGTCCTGACCGATGTCAAGCCGGAGATGAAGGTGATGGCGCAGGAGATCTTCGCCCCGGTGGTCTGCTTCGTTTCCTTCAGCGATTTCTCCGATGCGGTTAAGATGGCCGACGACTCGGTTTACGGTCTGCAAGCAGGAGTGTACACCTCTGATGTTGAAAAAGCTTTTCAAGCGGTCAAGGGGATAAGAGTTGGCGGCGTTATCGTCAACGACGTTCCCACTTACCGCGCGGACCAGATGCCTTACGGCGGGGTGAAGGATTCGGGCATGGGCCGGGAAGGCCTGAAATTCGCCGTCGAGGAGATGACGGACATAAGGATGGTGGTGTTCAATCTGCAGAGATAGTCTTCTTGCTGTGTGAAGGTCAGAGAGGCCGCTCGAAAGCGGTTTTCGGAGTGCGAAAGCTTGCTTTCGCGGTTTGCGCAGGTTCTCAAGGCGGCTGTGCGCCTTCGGACTAATCTAAGTGGTGAAGCATATGGGGATTTTGTACAACACAAAGCGGCACTTCGCGCACAAGGACGAAGTTCCGCGGCCTGATTGGGACAAGGAATTCGAATCCATGGAATACCATCTGATTTGTTTCGGCGAACTTAGGTCTCCGTATTTGGGCAACGGCCCTGAACACAATATAGAGGCCAGGTGGATATTTCGAGGGAACCCCTACAGACTTTTCAGCGTCACGCAGATGGGGCGTGTTCCGCAGGAACTATGCCTGATGTTCGACTGCTACAGGGAGGAGAAAAAACACGACTTCGGTTCCATCTTTTTTCATCCAATTGAGGAAACCGCGCGGGAGTTCTCAGCTTTGCTATCCCTGATCACGAGAAGGCGAGTGAGTCTTCTATCGCTCAGGCGTAGTGAGGGCCATCCGGTTGACGAGGCACCTTATGCTTTCAGTGGTCACTACCGCGAATCGGATCTTCCCTTAAACCGAAAGACCGTTTACGGTTTTTCTCGCGAGGGAGGTCCTACTGTGACTCCTCTCAAGCACTATAACCCTCTGAAGGAGATCACAGAATCAGAGTTCCAAGGCCTCCTGCAGAACCTCTTACACCTGGACAGCCCCGTTGCCAATGCCTTCGTCCTGAGCCTTCGTTTGTATCATGCCGCGCTCGAGATGATGTATCAGAGTACCGACGCTGCGTATTTGCTCCTCGTGTCGGCCATAGAAGCGGCGGCTTCCATCGAGTTCAAGACGGAAAAGAAACGGTCCAGATTTGTCCGGTTTATCTCCAAGTACCTTGCTGCGTCTTTTTGGCAAGAGAAGGACGATTTCTTTGTGTTGAGCAACGAGTGGAGCAAGTACACGCCCGGCGACCTCGAAGATCGACTCAAGCACATATATGATAAAAGATCGGGCATGCTGCACGACGGTGTCGCTTTTCCCCCAAACATAGAACTGGGGCCGCGTTCATGGGTGCGTCCGGAGGCTACTCTCGAGCTTTTCGATGCTAAGACGCACTCCTTCCGCGTTCCTTGTATTCCGTGGTTTGAGCGTGTTGTCAATTCGTGTCTCTTGGAATTCCTTTCGCGCAAAGAGGAGAAAGGCAAATGAAGACAGTCGCAGTAGACGGTGATAATTCGGCTCTGGACGATGCGGAAGCAGTTGCTTGTTGGCGCGGGAATTGGATTTCCCGCGCGGCACGGGTTCGGGAATTCCAATTCCCGAACCAACACAGAGAAAGGCGGTTCTCGTCTTTTGTGGCCGGGGTTGGACCCTGCCTCAGCGAAGGACAACATGTAGCGGAAGACTTCAGCCTTCCATAGTGGAGGCCTAAAGGCCTTCGTTGCATAAGACAGAGGAAACGCAAATGAATCTGGTTAAGATAGACGGTGACAGTCTGAGTTTGGAAGAGGTAGAAGCGGTTGCTTTACGAGGGTCCAAAGTCAATATCCACGCCAAAGCAGTGGGCAAGATTACGAAATGCAGGCAGTATGTCGAGAAGCTGGTCGACGCCGAGCAGACCGTTTACGGCATCAACACAGGTTTCGGAAGCCTTTGCCGCGAGAGGATCAGCAAAAAGGATATCGAGAAGCTGCAGGAAAACTTAGTGGTCAGCCATGCCGTCTCGGTGGGGCCGATCTTCGGCGAAGAAGAGGTCCGGGCGATCATGTTACTGCGGGCAAACGTGCTGGCAAAAGGATTCTCCGGGGTCAGATTGGAGGTCGTCCAAACCCTGGTGGAGATGATCAACAAGGGGGTGCACCCGGTGATTCCGGAAAAGGGCTCGGTGGGGGCTTCCGGTGATTTGTCTCCATTGGCCTTCATGACCCTTCCTATCATAGGCAAAGGTTGGGCTGTGTACGAGGGTAGAATCATGGAAGGAAAGAGGGCCTTCAACAAAGCGAACATATCGCCGCTCAAGCTTTCCGCCAAGGAGGGACTGGCCCTGATCAACGGCACCTGCGTGATGACCGCCATAGGCGTTTTGGCTCTCTTGAAGGCCGAGAGACTGGCGGAACTGGCGGATATGGCGGGAGGCATGAGTATGGAAGCCGCTCTTTGTACTCCCGCCGCCTTCGACCCCAAGGTTCAGAAGGTCAGAAGACACAAAGGCCAGAGAAGGTCGGCTGAGAACCTGGTGAAGCTTACCAGAGGAAGCCGGATAAGAGAATTCCATAAGGACTGTTCCAAAGTGCAGGATCCTTACAGTTTTCGCTGCATGCCGCAGGTGCACGGAGCGGTGCGCGACGCGCTTGCCTATGTTCGGTCCGTGCTCGAGATCGAGATCAACTCGGCCACCGACAACCCGCTTATATTTCCCGATCAGAACAAGGTCATCTCCGCCGGAAACTTTCACGGCGAACCGGTGGCATTGGCCATGGACTTCATGTCCGGAGCCGTTGCCGAGTTGGCCAATATATCGGAGAGAAGAATCGCCGCCCTGATGAATCCGGAGATATCTGATCTCCCGGTATTCCTGACCAAGGAGCCGGGCTTGAATTCGGGCTTCATGATGGCGCAGACCACGGCGGCCGCCTTAGTCTCGGAAAACAAATGCCTGGCCCACCCCGCGTCGGTGGACTCCATCCCCACCTCCAACAATCAGGAGGATCACGTCAGCATGGGGACCATAGCCGCCCGGAAGGCCAGGGAGGTGATCGCCAACACCGAGGACGTGCTGGCCATCGAATTTCTGGCTGCCTCTCAGGGGCTGGATTTCAGGCTGCCGCTGAAGCCGGGAACCGGGACCGGAAAGATCCATCGAAAGGTGAGACAAACCATAACGCCGATGGTAAAAGACCGATCCTTGGTTTTGGATCTGGTGAAGATGAAGGAGTTGATGCGAGGCGAGTTGGACAGTTGAACTCCGAAAGGTCTTCCCGCGCCAAGTTCACCGGCGTGATCGAAAAAAACGATCCGCTCAGTTCATCTTTCGCCCGTTTCCCCGCATTGATTCGAATCGCCGGAATCGACGAACCGCTTTCGCAGAAGCTTGCGAGGTCAAACCGAGCGTCACCCTGCTTGCGGCGTTTCTTTCCGCTAATTCAAGACGGCATAGCGTATTAATGATGGCCCCGCGGGGAATAAAGCGGGCACGTTTTTTGTATTCAGATTGGACCTGGATGGAGGCGCTGTTCGAGTTGAACGAAAAGTCGGCCTGAGTACCTCTTCGAAGTGGACGGCAAGACCACGGGAGTCAAACGGATCCTTATGCATCGGGCCGTGCACCGAAGACCAGTGGAATTCCTCCGAGCAGCGCCAGGGAGAACGAATTTCGCTTGACAAGGTATCCGGATCAGTTACCTTGGAGGTGACATATGCGCCGCCCAAAAAAGGAGAGTTGATCGCGCCGATGTCGCAGAGACTGAAACCCTACCACTCACGGGTGCCCGGCAAATTTGAGATGGCATTCAGCCTCGCGGTGGTGTCCGTGGTGACACTGATGGGGCTGCTAATCCTCTTCGGAACCTTCGGCATCGGCCCGGGGCATAGGGTCCCATTAGGCCTGATCATGGTCGGTTATGGTTTGGTCCGGTTGATGATGATAGCGTCCAAATACAGGAGGGCGAAAAGAAACCACGGGAGTTTGGATGAAGTGCCCAAAGAGGATGGCACAAATTTGCGTAACCCTTAAAAAAATCTTGACTTTGGGCAAGAGATCGTTAATATACGCAATTGTTTCGTGCTTAACTCGGGGAACCAGATGATGAAAGCTTTTAGAAATTGCGTTTGGGCGTTGTTAGTTTCTCTGTTAATCTTTGCGCCCGATGGGTGGGGCGCCGGACTGAAAGACGGAATCAAGGCCTACGAAAACGGAGACTACGATCAGGCCATCCAGCTCCTCAATGATTACATCCGGGAGAAGCCCCGGGATGAGAAAGGATACTATCATCTGGGGAATTGCCATCTGGAAAGGGGAGAGCTGGACCTGGCCATCGAGCGGTATCAAAAGGCCATAGATCTTAAGTCGAAATTCTGGGAGGCTTACGCCAAGCTGGGTTATGCCTTCTATAAGAAGGAAATGTATGACCGGGCCGAGGAGACCGTAAACAAGGGTTTGGAGAAGAAGGAGAAGGGGGAGCTTTACAACGTGCTGGGGCTGGTCCAGATGGCTAAGGGAAATCTGAAGGAGGCCGATTTCTCCTTCCGCAAGGCCATCTCATACGACGATGAGAATCCCGAGTATCATAAGAACTTAGGCGAGGTGAACTTCAAGAAGGGCGTTCTGATAATCGCCATGCAGGAGTACAACACCGCGCTGGAGTTGGACTCCGCCTTGGTGGAGGTCTATTTCAACCTGGCCCAGGCCTATCTGAAGCAGGCCCGACTAAACGACGCCATGGAGGCGTTCAAGACCGCCATTCGGGTGGATCCGGATAACAAGGACGCCTACCTGGCCTTAGGTGACATCTACATGGTGGACGGAAAGCACTACCCTCAGGCCAGAATCATCTACGAGGAGTATCTCAAGTTCGGAGAGGAGAACGCGGTAGCGCTGGGCAACCTGGGGACGTCATACTACTTCCTCTCCAGGATGCTCCCCTCGCTGGTGGAGAACGGAGACACGCTGACCAAGGCGGACATGTCTGCCAGGGCCAGCCAGTATCTGGAGAGATCACTGGGCCTGAATCCCGGCGACCCGGAGCTGTATCTCTACCTGGGCAAGAGCTACCAGGATCAGAAGAGATTCCCCGAGGCGCTGGAAGCCTTCCGGGAGTATGAACAGGCTCTGGTGGAACAGGAGCATGAGTGGACCGAAAAGGACGCCGACTTCTGGGTGGGGAAGGGGCAGGTTCAGGCGGAGATAGGCGATTCCGCCTCCCTGGAGCAGGCCATCGTCTCACTCTCCAAGGCCATCGAACTCGATTCCACCAAGACGACCGCCTACTCCTATTTGGGAAGCGCCCTGTTCGAACAGGAGAAGTACATAGAGGCGATTCCTTTCTTCCAGAAGAGAGCGGAGGCCGATCCGGACAATGCCAACGCGCACCTCAACTTAGCCCTGAGCTACCTCAAGCTGGAGCAGTATCGGGATGCGGTGGGACCTTTGGAGAGAGTGGTGGAGTTGAAGCCGGATAAAGCCTCAGCACACGACCTTCTTGCCCGGGTCTATTTCAACCTGGACCGGTTCGCTCAGGCCAAGGACTCATACCTTGCAGAGCTCAAGCTGGAGCCCTCCAAGTGCGAGATCAACGCCAACGTCGGCTACTGCTACCTGCAGCTGAAGAACCCGGCGGCGGGTGTTCCTTTCCTCAAGAAGGCGGTGGGCTGCTTTCCCAGAAACGTCAGCTATCTCTTGATGCTGGGCCAGTCCCTGGAGACCTCTGGCAGCGTGGACGATGCTTACGAATATTATATGAAGGTGCTGACCATTGATCCCAACAACCAGCATGCCAAAGACGGCAGGGATCGCATAGATATGCAGAGATTCTAAGCAGAACCAAGGAACGTTTGAAGCATGTAATAGAGGAGCTTGACACGAATGGAAGATCAAAAGCCCGGCAAGAAGACGGAGGAGAGAGTCACCGAGGAGACCCGGTACAAATACATCGGGTTTGACGTCTACCCCAAAAAGCCGAAGAAGTTCTGGAAGAGCGAGGAGGAGAGAAGGAAGCTTGTGGAGGGAGTCAAAAAGAAGGTCTCGAAAACGGCGATGGAGGAGAGAGATCACAGCCTGGTGAGGGCTGCGGTTTTCACCCGAGTCGACCGGCTGGTCCTGACCGTAGCCTCGCTCATTCTGACCATCAGCCTGGTTATGCCCTGGTTTTCCCTGAGAGGGGAGAGCTTCAGCTCGCAGGTCATAGGTATGGGTTTCTTCCTCAAGCTGGGGGCGCTGTTCAGCTACGCTCCCTTAAGCGGACCGCTCTTCAGCGTTTTTGTTGTTCTGGTGGGAGTGACCATACTCTCCTCGTTCGTCGCGGGATTGGTCAGCCTTCTGGCCCTGCTGAAGAAGCATAGCGATACCGAGAGCCATTTGAGCAGCTTGAAGAGGAAGCTGAAACTGAACCTGATTCCTCTAGTCTCTTGGGCGGCCCTTATCGTGATCGCCTGTTTCGGCATGTCCACTCCCTTTGCCGGCATTTTCAGAGTGGATGGTTTCGGCGACAGTTTCACCGTGATCAACTTCTTCGTACTGTCCAGCTTCGGGGTTTGGCTGGCCCTGCCCAGCGTGATAATCAATTGCGTGAAGATCAATGATCTTTAGGTGAACTATGGGCGGTGGAAAGTATGAGCGGTTGGTGCGCGAGATATTCGAAGATGACCGAACAGAAGGAGATCAGCTTCAAGCAAGGAGGTATGGATGGTTTGAGTTGAGGTTGCGAAGTAGGGTGGTGAGGGGTGATTGGTATGCCTGTTTTTGGTGAGTCAGACTTTGACATGAAGTTGAGAATCATATCAAGGAGCGGGCAAGTAAAGGAATTCAAAGTCGAGAAGGAGATCTTAAATGAAACAGTCGGTATTCATAGCATTGGTGCTGATATTCTCGCTGGCAATCGGGTTCATCATCTGGGGATACATGCTTCCCGATTACCTGCGGGAGGGCGGTCCCTTAGTGGCGGTTCTGATCGCCCTGGTGGTGATGTGCGTGGCCTTTATCATCGAGAGGCTCTTTACTCTTAATAAGGCCAAGGGTAAGGCCTCGGTGCAGTCCTTCTTCAAGAACGTCATATCCATGCTTCAACAGGATGATTTCGACGGCGCCCTGGCGGCATGTGACAAGCAGAGGGGGACGGTGGCCAACGTTCTGAGGTCGGGCATCGAGCGATACAAGCAGCTTCTGACCACCGGTGATACCACCGAGAAACGGTTGTCGGAGACCCAGCGGGCCATCGAGGAGGCGAACGCTTTGGAGGTTCCGCTTCTGGAGAGAAATCTGATCGCTCTTTCCACCATCGCCTCCATCGGCACCATGGTGGGACTTCTGGGCACCACCATCGGGATGATCCGTGCCTTCAAGGCCACCGGACACCGGGTCGGCGGGATCATCGACGCCCAGCAGCTGGCGGTCGGAATCTCGGAGGCGCTGGTGAACACCGCGGGAGGCCTGGCAGCCGCCATTCTGGGAATCGTGGCGTACAACTTCTTCGTGAACAAAGTGGACTCGTTCAACTACACCATGGATGAAGCCTCCTACGAGGTGCTTCAGCTCCTGAAGAGCCGAGAGGTGGAGACCAAATAGAAAAGGTAGCATGAGCGAAAAGGAGTTTTCCTAATGCTTAAGGCCAAGAAGAGAAGAATAGACATCAGGATCGACATGACCCCCATGGTGGACATCGCTTTCCTTCTGCTCATATTCTACATGGCTACCACGTCGTTCAAGCCGCCGGAGAAGCTGCACGTCTCGCTCCCCGCCTCCCATTCCGAGATAAAACTCCCGGAGTCGGACATGATCTACGTCACCGTCACCAAGGAGGACAGCGTGATGGTGGAATACATCACCAAACAGAAGGTGATGAGAGAAGGGGAGGAGGTCAGCGAGCCGGTTCGGCACTACCAGGAGGCGACCCCGACCAATCTTCCGGTGGTGATCACCCAACTGCGGGCCAGCGTGCCGGGGGCCTATAAGTGGTTCGTGGTGATCAAGGCGGACAAAGAGGTCAGCTACGGGACCATGAACAACATCATGAACGCTCTCCAGGACATCAAGATCAGCAAGTTCAGTCTGGTCACGGAGATGGAGATGGAGAAGGAGCCGGAGCAGGAGATATGAGTCAACCTGAAGGAGTGAGGCAAAATGGGAGCAGTTGATGTCGGCGGAGGAGCGCCGAGACAAAAGAAAGGAACGGGCTTAAGAAGGCCCAAGAGAAGGATCGCCATACGAATAGATATGACCCCCATGGTGGATATCGCCTTCTTGCTCCTGATCTTCTACATGGTCACCACGGTCTTCAGCCAGCCGCAGGCCATGGAGGTTAATCTGCCTCCTACGGATACTGCGGTTCCCATAGCTGAATCCCGACTTCTGACCCTGCGGATCGACGCAGACGAGAACCTGTGGTGGAACATGGCTCGCGAGGCCCCGCAGCCCATCCCGTTCGATTCCCTGAGAGGTCTCTTGGTGGAGCGGAACAATAGCCAGCCCAAGCTGGTGACCCTGGTGAAGATTGACAAGGACGCGAGATACTTCAAGATGGTGGATGTCATCGACGAGATTCAGATAGTGGAGAGGCAGATAAAAGAAGCCAGGCCGGACTTTTCCTATCGTTTCAGCCTGTCCCCTTTCTCGGAGTATGATCGGAGGCAGATGGCAGAGGTGAGAGGAGGTGCCAGCCCATGAAATCCGACAAGAGCGCAGCCGCAGCCGGAGTCTCTGACGTCTTCGTCGGCTACGGAGCCATCGAGCTGAAAAGGTCTTATCAGAAGCATCTCGGTTTGGCGGCGATCATAGCGGGAGCTTTGCATCTGGCCTTGATAGGCAGCTTCGTGCTATACTCCAAGGTATCCGAGAGGGTCCCGGAGGCCGCCGGGGTGGTCAGGATCAAGACCATGGCCGAGTTGGCGGCCCCGCCTTCGGTCAGCCAGCAGCAGGTGCCTCAGGTTGCGGTAGCCGCCCCCGGAATAGCACCCCCGTCCATCGGAATCCCGGAAGCGGTTCCGGACGAGGAGGCTCCCGAGGAGGTCACCATCGCCACCCAGGAGGAGCTGGGGCAGATCGCCGATTTGAGCGCCCAGAGCATCATAGGAGGGGAAGGGGGTGGGGATTCCATCGCCATCGAGATCCCCCTGGAGGACTATCTCCCCCCGCCGGAGGAGTTCACGCCTTACGATGAGGCTCCGGTGCCCCTAAACGAGGTGGTCTACGACTACCCTCCGCTGGCCAAAGAGGCCGGCATCGAGGGGACCGTCTGGATCAAGGCCCTGGTGGATAAGGGCGGCAAGGTGAGGGACGCCCTCATCTTCAAGCAGTCCGGTTCCAGCGCCGGTTTCGAGGACGTGGCCAAAGAGGGCGCTTACAAGATCAAGTATAAGCCGGCTATCAGCAACAACCAGCCGGTGGCCGTGTGGGTGGTTTATCCGGTTCGCTTCACCTTGAAGTGATGTACGGTTTCGGGAGATAGCCAAACTTGTGGTGACGTGAGGCGACAAGGGATGGTTGCACGCAAAGGCGAGGCGGCCGTCCCGGCCTGCATCTCGCGGGTTTATAGGTGGAGAGAACCGCGTTGACTGGAGATCGTCGCCCTGAGTCCTCATCCGACAGAAGGTGATTTCACAAAGAGCATCGGCGAAATGCCAAACACAGCAGTAAGGGGATGAGTCCGTCCCATATCAGAGTCAAGGCAGTTTGAGCTTAAACTGCCTTTCTTCTTATCACCGCCGTGGGGTCGACAGAAAGTGAAAAAGGGAGCATGGTCGTTTCTTGTCTTCTCCGCCAAGAGCTCTGGTCTGAGGGGAATCGAGTTTTCTAACACTTCCAAAAGAAAGGATTGAAGATGGACTTAGGGATAGTCGCAGCCATTCTGGGGTTGGTGGGGCTGGCCTTTGCTCTGGCTCTCTTCCTTTCGGTTAAGAGACAGCCTGCGGGAAATCAACTTATGCAGGAGATCTCCGAGGTGATCCATCGCGGAGCCATGGTATTTCTGAAGAAGGAATATTCCATCCTGGTTCTCTTCGTTCTGGTGGTCTTTGTGCTCTTAGCCTGGAAGATCGGGCTCTGGACCGGAGTGGCATTTCTCTCCGGGGCGGCCTGCTCCATGCTGGCCGGCTTTCTGGGCATGAGCGCTGCCACCCGGGCCAACGTCCGGACCACCGAAGCCGCCCGGGGGTCGGGCCAGACCAAGGCCTTAAGCGTGGCCTTCTCCGGCGGCGCCGTGATGGGGATGTCTGTGGCCAGCCTGGGTCTCTTGGGGTTGGGAGTCTACTATCATTTCTTTCACAGGCTGGACCCGGCGGTGCTGGTGGGGTTCTCCATGGGAGCCTCCTCCATCGCGCTGTTTGCCAGGGTGGGGGGAGGCATATACACCAAGTCGGCGGACGTGGGGGCGGATCTGGTGGGAAAGGTGGAGAAGTCGATTCCCGAGGACGACCCGCGAAATCCGGCCGTGATAGCCGATAACGTGGGAGACAACGTGGGTGACGTGGCAGGCATGGGAGCGGACCTGTTCGAGTCGTATGTCGGCTCGGTGGTCGCCTCCATCGCCATAGGGGCTACCGGCGCCCATTATGCCGCCATGAGAGCCCAGTATATGTCTCTGCCTTTGCTGATCGTCTTGGTGGGGATCATCGGATCCATGTTGGGGGTTCTTTCGGTCAGGGTCTTCAAGAGATTCAATCCGGCGGCCGTGCTGAGGGCGGTGACCTACGTTGCAGCAGTCGTGCTTCTGATTGTCTCTTACCTGATCATCCAGAAGCTCGGCCTGCCGGTGGGAGTATTCTGGGCCATCCTGGTCGGGAATCTTGCCGGGATAACCATGGGGCTCTTGACCGAGTTCTATACCTCCGCTGCCCCGATCAGGAGGATCGCCAAAGCCTCCCAGACCGGAGCGGCCACCAACATCATACACGGGCTGGCGGTGGGAATGGAGAGTGTGGTGGGTCCGGTGCTGGTCATCTGCATTGCCATATTCATCGGATACAAGGTGGCCGGGCTTTACGGGATCGGGATTGCCGCGGTGGGGATGCTTTCCACCATAGGGGTCACCATGTCGGTGGACGCCTACGGACCGGTGGCCGACAATGCGGGAGGCATCTCCGAGATGTCCGGGCTGGGGGCCGACGTCAGAAGGGTGACCGACAGGCTCGACTCACTGGGAAACACCACCGCCGCCATAGGAAAAGGATTTGCCATCGGGTCGGCAGCCCTGACCGCGCTGGCATTGTTCTCTGCCTACACCCAGGCGGTCCAACTGAGCCTGATCAACCTGCTCAAGGTGGAGGTGGTGATAGGGTTCTTCATCGGCGGAGTCCTGCCCTTCCTGATCGCATCCATAACCATGACCGCGGTGGGCCGGGCCGCCTTCAAGATGGTCTCGGAGGTGAGAAGACAGTTCAAGGAGATTCCGGGATTGATGGAGGGAAAGACAAAGCCCGACTCGGAGAAGTGCGTGGCCATATCGGCCAACGCCGCACTCCAGGAGATGATCCTGCCCGGCCTGATAGCCGTCTTGGCGCCCATCCTGGTAGGTTTCGGCCTGGGGAAAGAGGCGTTGGGCGGTCTTCTGGCCGGCGCCACTCTAACCGGCGTGCTGCTGGCTCTGATGATGGCAAACGGCGGAGGAGCCTGGGACAATGCCAAGAAGTACATCGAGGCCGGCAACCTGGGAGGAAAAGGGTCGTTGGCTCACAAGGCCGCGGTGGTGGGAGATACCGTGGGGGACCCATTTAAGGACACTTCCGGTCCCTCCATGAACATTCTGATAAAGCTTATGGCCATGGTTTCGCTGGTACTGGCGCCTTTGTTTATTTAGCTGACAGCCGCCGAACAGCACGGTTCCTCCTTGAATATTCATCGTCTTAACGGGTATATCAAGAAAAAGAGCAGGCAGAACGAGGAGGTCAGACTCAGAGACCATTATTAAACGTCTGCGGTGCCGCGCGGGACGTGGTGGAGAAGGTCACAGAGGAAAAGCTGGATTCTGTGGGGAACAAGTATTTGGGGTCTTGCATGCTGGTTTGGTGAAACTTTTCACTTACAATTCCGTCTAAAGTTTAAGAGACACTATTTGTAAGAAAAGGAGAGGAAATGGAGGAAACCGTTCAGACCATACAGCCGGAAGAGAGTACCATGGGGGGATTCTCGAAGGTCGTAAACATCTTCTTCGAGCCCAGAAGGGTATTTGAAAGTCTGAGAATCAAACCTAGCTGGCTGGTTCCTGTCATCATCGTGGCCGTGCTGGGGATGGGGTTTTTCTATTATACCTTCCCCTACATAATGAACGAACAGGTTCAGAATATCCGGGATAATGACCGGATTCCGGAGGAGCAGAAGGAGCGGATCATCGAGAGGATAAAGGAGGCAGAGCATCCGCCTATTTGGCAGATGGCCATCGCGCCGGCCGGCACCCTAATCTCTTTGGTCATCGTGGCAGCCGTTCTGTTTTTCGTCTTCAATGTCCTCATGGGTGGCGATTCGGGTTTTCGACGGGTCTTTTCGGTCTACTGCTACTCCTCGCTGATAGCCATCCCGGCCATGATAGTCAAGTTCCCTCTGGTGATGATGAAAGGCAACATCAACGTTCAAACCAGTCTGGGGCTGCTCCTGTCCCCTGACGACAAGGGCAGTTTCCTGTATAGCGTTCTCTCCAGCTTTGACATCTTCACGTTATGGCAGGTGGTACTGGTCTCCATGGGGCTGGGTGTGATGTATAAATTCAGCACCAAGAAGGCATTCACCACCGTTGCTATCCTCTGGATAATCTGGATTCTTGCTAAATCGGGACTGAGCGGCGTCTTCGGCGGCGGAGTGCTCGGAATCTAACCTGATGGAGGAATAAATGATAAGAGTCATCTTGACAGGTCTTCTTATTGCGCTGGTTTCAGGCAATCTCTGCTGGGGTCAGGCCGGAACCACCGCTCCCAGAGTTCTCACGCTGGATGAATGTATGAAGCTGGCGGAGAAGCACAACGCAACGCTCATTTCGGCCAGGGAGAGTTACAACGTGGCAAAGAGCGATGTCTGGCTCGGTTGGGGAAAGCTGCTTCCCGGCGTGAGTTCCAGGCTGGGGTACAACCATAGTGAAACCTGGTCTCCGGGGGGGGGGTACTATAACCCGGTCACAGAATCGATCGACAGTGTGCCTCCAGGCGGAATCGCAAGCAAGTATTACTCGGCCTCGGTGAGTGCCGGTCAGAGCTGGTCGCTGGGAGGGTACAATTTCTACGAGATCAGGGAGAAAAACGCCTCAAGAAATTCGGCCAGGAGCTCCTATGAATTGACCCGGCAGGAGCTCATTCTAGCGGTAAAGCAGGCATACTTCGATGTGCTTAAGGCCAAGATGCTTCTGGCGATCCAGGAGAAGGCCTTGAATCGAGCCAGCGAACAGCTCAAAATCGCAGAGGCAAGATACGAGTTGGGTGCCGCGTCGTACTCCGACGTTCTGAAGGCCAAGGTTCTGCACGGAGATGTCAAACTTGCCCTGATCGGAGCTGAAAACTCGGTGAAGCTGGCCAAGGCCTCACTCAACAGCTGGATGGGGCAGGACGTCGATACTGATGTCGACGTGGAGGAAAACCTGACCGTTCCTGGATTCAATTACTCCTACGACCATGCCCTGCAAGGAGCGATGAGAGACAACCCGAATATGACCACGGCCAAATTCAATCTTAAGTCTGCTGAGGCTCAATTCGGTATGGCCCGCAGCGGGCTCTTTCCGAATTTCGGCGTGTCCGGCTCGTATTCGTGGGACAATGAAGACTTAGATGAGATAAAAAACATCCGCCGACGTGACTACCGTTGGTCTCTTTCCGCATATGTCAGCTTCAACATCTTTGAGAATTTCACCAAGAAACATAACCTCTCTTACGCCAAGGCCAATCTGAATTCACAAAGGCAGAACTTCCACCAGACCGAAAGAGATGTGGCCTTGGAGCTAAAGCAGGCTTTTCTGAACGTGGAGGAGGCCCAGGAGAAGATCAAGCTGACCGAGGAGAAGGTCGAATCCGCCCAGGAGGACCTGGACCTGATGCAGGAGAAGTACAATCTGGGCGCGGCCAGCATACTGGAGCTTCTGGACGCCGAGGTGAGCTTTAAGCAGGCGGAGTCGGACCAGGTCGAGGCCTTGTACGATTACAATCTGGCGGTGGCCCAATTCGAGAAGGCGATGGGCAAATGAGAACCGAGCATCGAGAGGCTCTGGCGAGATTGAGGAAAAACCAGCTAACACCATAGTAACTTAGGGGAAAGGCTGTTTACCCAAGAAACCCGGCGAATCAAAGTAGTTTTCTTTGGAAGGATCCTTTTTGGACGATTGAACGGAGGAACGATGAAGAAAAAGAAGAAAATCATTATCATCCTGGGCGCGGTGGTCGTCGTGGCGATCATCATTATGGCCAACGTGTTCAAGAGCGGGGAGAAGACCTACCAGGTACAGGCGGAAAAGGTGGAAAGGGGTGATCTTACCGCCATAGTCACCGCCAACGGCAGAATCGTCCCCAAGACGGACGTGCAAATCTCGGCCTACGTCCCGGCCAAGATTACCAAGCTGCCTGTCAAGGAAGGGAACGAGGTCCAGGAGGGTCAGCTTCTGGTCCAACTGGATGATACCGAGTATCGGGCTGCGGTGAATCGAGCCCGGGCAGAGCTGGCCTCGGCCAAGGCGAGCATGGAGCAGGCTGGGCTGGCCTTCAACAGACAGAAGGAGCTTCACCAGAGGAAGCTGACGTCGCAGGAGCAATACGATATGGCCAAAACCGAACTCGATCTCGCGGAGGCCAGAAACCGTCAGGCGGAGGCCAGCTTGGATCAGGCCAGATACAACCTAAGCAAGACCACCATGACCTCCCCCATGCACGGAATCGTCACCTCGCTCAATGCGGAGGTGGGCGAGATAGTCATGATCGGCACCATGAACAATCCCGGTACGGTGATCATGACCGTCTCCGACATGAGCGAGATAGAGACGGAGGTGGAGGTGGACGAGACCGACATCGCTCAGGTGAAATTGGGGCAGGAGGCGGAAATCAGCGTCGACGCCTATCCCGATACCACCTTCAAGGGCAAGGTTACCGAGATCGGGCATACCGCCCGGGTCAGCGGCCTGGGAACCCAGGATCAGGTGACCAATTTCATGGTCAAGGTGATGCTTCTGGATGAGGTGCCCAGCATAAGACCGGGAATGTCCGCCTCGGTGGATATCACCACCGATTCGCGTATCGACGTCCTGAATGTCCCCATCCAGGCGGTGGTGATGCGCGAGGAGAAAAGCGACAGCCTGACCTCGGAGAAAGAGGGGAAAGAAGGAGCTATGGCCTCCACCGACAGTGGCTCGGCGGAAGGCGAAAAGGAGAAGAAGGAGAAGGAAGAAGAAAAAGAGGACGTGGAGGGGATATTCCTGGTCGTGGACGGAAGGGCCAAATTCGTCGAGGTGGCCACCGGGATCGCGGACCAGCAGAACATAGAGATCGTCTCCGGGATAGAGGACAACGACCAGGTAGTGACCGGGAGCTACAAAATATTGAGGACCCTGAAGGACGGGGACAAGGTCAAGGTGACGGAGAAGAAGGGCGAGGGGAATGAGAACAGGTGAGGATAGAAATGAGATGAAGCCAGAGCCTAACTCAAGTTAGGTTCTGGTTCTGATAGCTGCCGTGGTTTCGACATCCATGCTAGCGAAGGAGAGAACCTAAGTGCTGATCAGAACACAAAACCTGTGGAAGATCTATGAGGTGGGCAGGGAGAAGGTGAACGCCCTGCGGGATGTTTCGCTCCAGATCGAAAAGGGAGAATACGCGGCCATCATGGGGCCGTCCGGATCCGGGAAATCGACCTTGATGAACATGATCGGCTGCCTGGATACGCCCAGCAAGGGAGATTACTATCTGAACGACAAGCTGGTGAGCCAGATGAACGATGACGAGCTGGCGCGCATAAGGAACAAGGAGATCGGGTTCGTGTTTCAGACCTTCAATCTTCTGGCCCGTGCCACCGCGGCGCACAACGTCGAACTTCCCCTGGTATACAACGGAACCGAGTCGGATGTCAGAAAGAAAAAGGCCCGGGAAGCCCTGAGGATGGTGGATCTGGAAGATCGAGCCACTCACAAGCCCAACGAGCTCTCCGGAGGGGAGAGACAGAGGGTGGCCTTGGCCAGGGCCCTGGTGAACAATCCCTCCCTGATTCTGGCGGACGAGCCGACCGGGAACTTGGACAGCAAAACCGGCCTGGAAATCATGAAGATATTCGAGAAGCTTCACCAGCAGGGAAATACGCTCATCATAGTCACGCACGAGCACGACATCGCCACCTATGCCGACCGGATAATATACATCCGGGACGGGGCCATTGAAAAGGAGGAGAGGAAGAAGAACTGAGACTCAGTCAAAGGCCGGCTCCCTCTCAAAGAAGGATCGCCGTAAATCTCAAACCCCCTTTCCCATGCATTTCCTGGAAGGCATAATCATCGCGCTGAGGTCCCTGGTGGCCAACAAGCTGCGATCTATTCTGACTCTCATAGGCGTCATCATCGGGGTGATGACGGTGATCGCGGTAGTCTCCATCATCTCGGGAATGAACCGGTACGTGGAGGCGGAGATCAGCAGCTTGGGATCCACCACCTTCCTGATCAGAAAATTCGGCCTGATCACCTCCGACGAACAATGGCATGAGCAGGTGAAGAGAAAGAACTTAACCCTGGACGACATGGAGGCGGTCCGGGAGAATTGTCCCGACTGCTGGAAGGTGGGGGCCGAGGCGTTTGCCTGGAGGAAGGTCAAATACAAGAACAAACACCTCTCCGGCATGACCGTCGTCGGAGCAACCGCCAACATCACCGAGATCGCAAATCACGAGATATACGAGGGAAGGACCTTCTCCGAATTCGAGGTGCGGCATAACCGGCGGGTCTGCTTTGTGGGTTGGGACATCAAGGAGAATCTCTTCCCGGAAGAGGACCCCATGGGGAAAGACATCAAGATCGGCAATCACCGTTTTCGCATCATCGGCGTGGCGGAGAAGAAGGGGGCTTTCCTGGGAGACAATCAGGACGATTTCGTTTTGGTTCCGATCACCACGTATGAGAAGCTCTTCTCCAGGCATTTCTTCCTGATGATTTTCGTCAAAGCGAAGGATTTCATGTCCATGCAGGATGCCATGGACCAGTGCCGGGTGATCCTGAGGGCGCGCAGGGGAGTGGACTACAACAAGCCGGATGATTTCGCCATCCTGACCTCGGAGAGTGTCATGGATTTCTTCCGGCAATTCACCCAGCTGGCCCTGCTGGTGATGGGAGGCATCGCGTCCATCTCACTGGTGGTGGGGGGGATAGTGATAATGAACATAATGCTGGTGTCGGTCACCGAGAGAACCAGGGAGATCGGAGTTCGAAAGGCGTTGGGGGCCAGGAAGAGGAACATACTGTGGCAATTCCTGGTGGAATCGGTAACCTTAGCTTTGGTCGGAGGTATAGCCGGGATATTGATCGGGGCGGGTCTGGCTTGGTTGATCTCGGTGCTCAGCCCTCTGCCTGCCTCGGTAGAGGCGTGGTCGGTGGTGGTGGCCCTGGTGGTCTCCTCTTCGGTGGGAATATTCTTCGGGATCTTTCCGGCCATGAAAGCTGCCCGGCTTAATCCGATAGAGGCATTGAGGTACGAGTAAACAAAGAGTCAAGGGGCAAGGGGCAAGGGTCAAAGGACACGGGTCAGGGGTCAAGGGCAAGGATCAAGGGAGACGGAAGATGAACTACAGTTGATTTGAATGGAGTTCTTTCTGGAACCTTCAACGTTGAACTTCAAACTTCAAACTCTGAACTTTGAACTTTGAACCCTAAACCTTAAACCTTAAACCTTAAACGGAATGATAAACGTCTTCGAGATAAAAGAGGCCATCTCCATGGCCTTTGCCGCGATCAAAGCCCATAAGATGCGGGCTTTTCTGACCGTGCTGGGAGTCTTCGTCGGGGTCACCACGGTGATCGCCATGGTCTCCATAATAACCGGCCTGAACAAGAGCATGGCCCAGCAGATCGAGTCGTTGGGCTCGGACGTCATCTACGTCACCAAGCACGAGATCGGCATCCAGTTCGAGGGGCCCAGCGAGGAAGAGAGAAACCGCCCGGTCATCACCTTCGAGGACGCCATGGCGGTTGATGAGCTTTGTCCCTCGGTCGAGGCGGTATCTCCACAGAACTGGGGGCCGGGGGCCAAGACGGTGAAGTTCAAAGACAACAAGGTCAGCCGGTTCCAGTTGATCGGGGTGATGCCCTCCTATGAGGTGGTCAACAACAACTACGTCGAGGAGGGAAGGTTCTTCACCGAAAGCGACGTAAACTACCGGGCCATGGTGGTAGTTTTGGGACGGGATGTGGCGGATTTGCTTTTCATCAACCAAGACCCGGTTGGGAAAGAGATCAGCATCGCAGGTCGGAATTTCGCGCCCAGGAGATTCAGGGTCATCGGGGTGATGGAGGAGAGACCATCCATTCTGGGAGAGAGTCAGAACAACTTCCTTCTTCTTCCTTACGACACCTACAAAAAGCTCTACCCGGAGGAAAAGGAGCTTCTGCTGGTGGCCAAGCCCAAAAGACCTGAACTGATGGAGCAAGCCATCGACGAGATTACCCAGGTGATGCGGATTCGAAGGGGACTGGCGGCGGACAAGCCCAACAACTTCGCCATCGCCACCCAGGACGACCTGATGGATATGTACCGGAACATCACCAACGCGATATACATGGTGATGGTGGTGATCTCGTCCATCGGGCTTTTGGTCGGCGGCGTGGGAGTGATGAACATAATGCTGGTATCCGTCACCGAGAGAACCAGGGAGATCGGCATTCGCAAGGCCATCGGCGCGCGAAAAAGAGACGTCCTATGGCAGTTCCTGATCGAGGCCATGACCTTAAGCGGAAGCGGCGGAGTTCTGGGAATAATCATCGGCCTGCTGGTAGGTCAGTTTGTGGCGGCGGTCACGCCTCTGGCCGCCGGAGTTTCAATGTTCTGGATAGTCTTGGGCTTCTCCTTCTCGGTCTCGGTAGGACTTATCTTCGGCATATATCCTGCCTATCGTGCCGCCAGGTTGGATCCCATCGTCTCCCTGCGGTACGAATGACAGAAACCCGGAGGTTCGCTGACCTGCCGGGCAAACAAGCTCTCCGGAGCGGAACCTTCGGGAATCACGGACCATGAACTTTCTGGAAGGCATATTCATCGCTTTAAGGTCGCTGGCGACCAACAAGCTTCGCTCCGTTCTCACCCTGATAGGCGTGATCATCGGGGTGATGACGGTCATCGCCATAACCTCCATCATCGCCGGAATGAACAGGTATGTCGCCGACCAACTGAGCGCCATTGGATCCGACACCTTTTTCATCGATAAATGGGGTCTGATAACCAGCGACGACGAATGGTGGGAGGCGCTGAAAAGAAAAAGCATAACTATGAAGGATATGGAAGCCATACGGGATAACTGCAGCTACTGCGACAAAGTCGGGGCCAGCGCGGATACTCGCAGGCGGGTGAAGCATGAAGGTGATCGCTTAGAAGATGTCAGGATATCCGGAGTCACCGCCAACCTCATCGACATCATAGACATCAAGGTGGGAGAGGGAGAGGGAAGATACATATCCAGATTCGAAGAGGAGCACAACCGGGCGGCGGCTTTCGTGGGCTGGGAGATAAAAGACAAGCTCTTTCCCTCCGTCGATCCGGTGGGGAAGGAGATAAAGATCGGCAACCAGAAATTCAAGATAGTGGGGGTGGCCCAGAAAAGAGGATCTTTCCTGGGGCAGAGCAGAGACAATTTCGTGCACGTTCCCATAACCGCCTTTTTCAAACATTTCGGCAGACGGCGGTACGGACGGCAGCTCAGCGTTGAGATAGTGGTCAAATCGGAGAGCTTCGAGTCAATCGATGACGCCATGGACGAGTCTCGAGCCATTCTGAGGGCCAGGAGACGCGTGCCGTACGACAAGAAGGACGATTTCGGGATGATGACCGCCGAGACCCTGATGGACCTGTACAGACAGTTCACCTCCACCGCCTATCTGACCATGATAGGGATCTCCTCCATAGCCCTGGTGGTGGGTGGAATCGTGATCATGAACATCATGCTGGTTTCGGTGACCGAGAGGACCAGGGAGGTGGGAATCCGCAAAGCTCTGGGGGCCAGAAGAAGAGATGTGCTCTGGCAATTCCTGGTGGAATCGGTCACCCTGGCCCTGGTGGGCGGCATAATGGGGATACTCCTGGGCTTGGGTGCGGGGAAGCTCGTGGCCATGAACAGTCCGCTTCCCGCATCGGTGGACCCCTTCTGGATCGTCATAGGTCTCTTTCTGGCCACCTCGGTGGGGCTGGCCTTCGGCGTCTATCCGGCGGTGAAGGCGGCTCGCCTGGATCCCATCGAGGCCCTGCGCTACGAATAGCAGATGAGGCTAAGGTTCTATGACTCTTTTTGAAGCCAGAGAAGGAATCCTTTTGGCGTTGACCGCCATTCGCACCCACAAGATGAGGTCGTTTCTCACCGTGCTGGGAGTGCTGATAGGAGTGGGTTCGGTCATCGGCATGGTCTCCATCATCACCGGATTGAACAACAGCATGGCGCAGCAGATCGAGTCGCTGGGAAGCAACATCATATACATCTCTCAATATGAGATGGTGCATTTCGGGGGAGTATCAGCCGAGGAGAGAAGGAGGAAAGACATAACTGCCGAGCATGCCGAAGCCATCAGAGAGCATTGTCCCTCGGTGGGAGGGGTCTCTCCCGAAAACCACTACTGGGCCCGGGGTGGAAACCAGGTCAAGTACAAAGACAACAAGGCCAGTCGACCGGCGGTGGTGGGAGTCTGGCCAGACTACGAGATTGTAAACAACTGTTTCGCGGTGGAAGGAAGGTTCTTCACCCAAGGCAACATAAACTTCAGGGCCACGGTCACCGTCTTGGGAAACGACGTGAAGGAGGCGCTCTTTCCCAGCTTGGATCCCATTGGTAAACAGATAAGGATAAACGGCAAGAAGTTCACCGTGGTGGGGGTGATGGAGAAGAAACCTAAGTTCTTGGGTGAAAGCCAGGACAACTATGTTCTGATACCCTTGAGCACCTACAAGAGGACCTACCCCGAAGACAAAGCGCTGACCCTGCTGGCCCGGCCGAAGAGCCCCGAGTTGACCGACAGGGCCATCGACGAGATCACCCAGCTTCTGAGGAGAATGAGGGGGGTCCCCTATGACAAGCCGGATGACTTCGCCATCTCCACCCAGGAGGATCTGATGGACATGTACAAAAGGATCACCGGCGCCATCTACATGGTGATGGTGGTGATCTCCTCCATCGGCCTGCTGGTCGGAGGTGTGGGCGTGATGAACATAATGCTGGTTTCGGTCACCGAGAGGACCCGCGAGATCGGCATCAGGAAGGCGGTGGGGGCAAGAAAAAGGAACATACTCTGGCAGTTTCTGATCGAGGCCATGACCTTGAGCGGAAGCGGCGGCCTTCTGGGAATAGTCATCGGGCTGCTTTTGGGCAAGTTCGTGGGGGCCGTAACGCCCCTGGCCGCCGGAGTCTCGGTATTCTGGATCGTTCTGGGCTTCTCCTTCTCGGTCTCGGTGGGGCTCATCTTCGGCATCTATCCTGCCTATCGCGCCGCCAGGCTTGATCCCATCGTCTCCCTGCGGTATGAATAATTCCAGAGCTCGGCGCAGCCCCGTTTCTCCTTTCTGCTGCCTTTCAGTTACGCCGTTTTTTTGTTGCGGGGCAGAGGAAAATGAGTTATCCTGAATGCGTGAAGCAAGCGTATAACAATGAAGTAGGGGGAAACTCTTTTACCATCTTCTCTCAAAGGCCGAGTATGCGATCGATCACGAGTATCCTGTTTTTTTGCCTTTTCATGCTGCCCGCCGCCGGCTCGATTCGGGGACAGACCGACTTCGGGTATTTAGATGAAAGTGAGACCTTCTTCTTCGTCGACTGGGCCGCCTTCAGGGAGCAGGCGGGAGAGAAGTACGAAGTGGAAGTATACTACAAGATATTCACCCGGCCGCTGACCTTCGTCAAGCAGGGCGATCAATTCAGGGCTTCCTATGAGACCCAGGTCTTTTTGTCCAACAGGATCAACAAACAGGTGACCGGAACCTCTGTGGAGGAAGATTATTTCGTGGACAGTTATGCGGAGACGCAGTCCCCTTCCGATTTTTTGATAAACAAGGTTCCCTTGTCCGTTTACTCGGGGAGATACAAGCTGCGCATCAAGCTGATCGACGCAAACTCGGGGTCGGCCTTCGAGCTGGAGAAGGATCTCAAGATCCCCTCCCGCGACCAGGACAAGATCCTGTTCTCAGATCTTCAGTTCATCCGCCATCTGACGGACAGCACCGGCGAATCCAAGTTCAACCGGCATGGGAAGCTGGCCATTCCCAGCGTGTCCCGCAACTATGGTGATTTCGCTCCCGATCTTCTGTTCTACTACGAGATCTATGATCTGCCCGAAGAGTCGGTCCGGTACTCCCTCACCTATCGGATAGACCATCTCTCTCAGGCCTTCACCCGCGGTGAGACCCTCGACGTGGCATTGGAACCCGGGACCTTTTCCGCGTTTGACAGCCTCTCTTTGGACGGATTCCCCTCCGGGGACTACTCTCTGAGCATAGCGCTTGTGGAGCAGGACCGGGTCAAGGCCAAGATGCGGGGGGCATTTCAGGTGGACTGGTCCCTCCTGAACCAGTTGAGAAACGACTATCTTAAGGCCGTCGAACAGCTGAGATTCGCTGCCTCCTCCGGCGAGATGAAGGAATTGAAGGAGGCCCCGGAGGAGGAGCGGTTGGAGCGGTGGCTGGCATTCTGGAAGTCGAAAGATCCCACACCCGGGACCCCCGAAAACGAGCTGAGGGACGAGTATTACCGAAGGCTCAAGTACGTCAATCAGAACCTGTCGGTGCGCACCAGGGAGGGCTGGGAGACCGACATGGGCAGAATTTACATGATATACGGTCATCCGGACGACGTGGAAAAACACCCCTTCGATCGTGACGTGCGGGCTTTTCAGAGGTGGTATTACTACAAGGAGAACCGGGTCTTTTTGTTTCTCGACCGGGGAGACGGCGAGTACGAGCTGCAGCCCCCCTATGATGGAAAAACGCAGTTCGACAGATATTGAGCTGGTCGAAAACGCCTGAGACAGCACCGGCCTACCTCCAAGGTGGCAGTTCGAGTCTCTGAACTCTAAATAAAAAACTCAAGAGGTACCCATGTTGAAAAAAGATATGCTTCGGTGGGGGTTGATGATCTTTGCTTTTTGTCTTCTTTCCGTTTCGCATCCAAGCGCGCAGACTGAGGAGGCCGAACGTTTTCAGATCGGGCTGGACTACGCCTCGTTCCGGGATTACTCGGACGCCACGCAAAGCTATGTGGAGGTGTATTATTCCTTCAACCGAAGGTTCCTCCAGTTCGTCCCGGCCGATCAGGGTCTCACCGCCACCATCCTTATGCAGCTCAGCGTCTCAGATCGGGAGGGAAACGAGGTTGAGAGCAGGATGTGGAACACCATGTCGGTGGTGGGCGACGCGGAAGAGGCCAGAAGCACTGACTATCTGATCATCGATCAGGTGGGAATCAACCTGGCCCCCGGCGACTATCGGATCAGGCTCAAGGCCACCGACGTCAATTCCATGGCCTTCGGCGAGTCAGTGCTCGAAGCTCAGGTCAGGGAGTTCTCATCGCGAGATCTCGAATTAAGCGACGTGCAGTTGGCTTTCAGCATAGAGGCCGACACCTCTGCAGGCCGCCTTCTGAAGGCCGGCCAGAAGGTTTTGCCCAACCCTTTCCGCACCTTTACCCACCAGGGCGGAATGGTCTATTTCTACACCGAGCTGTACAACCTGGATGATCGCCCGGAGGCCAAACCGGAGTACGAGCTCAAGTACAGGGTTCTCGACAAGGCCGGCAAGAAGGTCAAGGATTTCGGGAAACAGACCAAGACCAAACCCGGGAATTCGGCCGTGGTGATGAGCGGAATAAACATCGCTACTCTTGCCGGAGGAGAATACGTCCTTGAGATGGAAGCCAAGGATAAGGCTACCGGAAAGAAAGTGAGTACCACCAAGAAATTCGTCATCATAAGAGAGCTGACCGAGGAGGAGTTGGCCGCAGAACAGATCAGCACCTTCAGGGAGGAGGCGGCATACATCGCAACCGGCGCGGAGCTGGATATGTTCGATGATCTGAATTTCACCGGCAAGACGACCTTCATCGAGGAGTTCTGGAAAAAGAGGGACCCCACTCCCCAGACTCCCGAGAACGAGTTCAAGATCGAACATTACCGCCGCCTGAACTACGCCAATTTGTACTTCTCCCGTACAAAGGAGACCGGCGACGGATGGAATACCGATCAGGGCAGGGTATATATTCTCTACGGCCAGCCGGACGAGATAGAGAGAAACGTCGCGGCACGCGGGGTGGCCTCCTGGGAGCGATGGAACTACTTCGAGCTGCAGGGCGGGGTCTACTTCATCTTCGTGGATGAGGACGGGTACGGCGTATACAGACTGGTTCATTCCACTCACCGGGGTGAGATATACGATAAGGAGTGGGAGGAGCGGGTCAAATCCGGAACCCTGATGGAATAGGAGCCAGCGATCCCGGTCCACACAAATTGCGCTCTGCTCATCGATTTCCGACCTCATGGTGAGCTGGCACCGTCAGTCTAAAAGCTGTGATGTCATAATCGGGCGTACACCTGCAGGCGAACCTCTTTCCAACCGATGCTCATAAAGAACTTAAGCGCATGTGATGAGATCATTGCAGGTGATGAGACCATCCTGCGCGAGCTCCTTCATCCCAACAAGGCAGACCTTAAGATTCGCTACAGCTTGGCTCACGCATTAGTAAAACCCGGCCAAAGCTCCCTACCCCACAGGCTGAAGACCTCCGAGGTGTATTACGTCCTTCAGGGGCAAGGCATAATGCACGTCGACGACGAGTCTGCCGCGGTACATGCCGGACAGGCCATTTACGTCCCCCCCAACTCAAGCCAGCACATCAGCAATACCGGAGATTCCGATCTGAAATTCCTCTGCATAGTAGACCCCGCCTGGCAGCCTGAGGACGAGGAAGTTCTGTGAAGCTCAGGGCGTGGCGGCAAGCACGAGATTTTCCCGCCCGACCTGTTATGTCTCGCTGGTCGGCCGTCGTATTGCGAGCAGAGATAGCCTGAATGGCGCTTCATACCCACCTGTTTTTTTCATTGGCTCTTGCCATTTGAGTCAAAAAGATTATAATATACCCCAATGATTGCGACGCAGAGTTTAACCAAGGTATTCCACGACAAAAAGCGAGGAGAAATCCGGGCGGTGGACTCGGTCAGCATCGAGTGCAGGCCGGGTCGGGTATACGGCCTTCTGGGCTTAAACGGCGCCGGGAAAACCACCCTCATGCGTCTTTTGTCCACCACACTCAGGCCCACATCCGGCACGGCGCAGGTAGGGGGATTCGACATCCTGACCGAGCCAGAAAAGGTAAAAGAGAAGATTGGATTCCTATCGGGTGACACCGGGCTCTATCACAGGTTGACTGCCGAGGAGACGGTAAGCTACTTCGGCAGGTTGAACGGTATGGAGCGGAAAGCCCTCAAGGAGCGCGTGGATCAGATGTTCGATAGGTTCAACATGAACGACTTCAGGGCCAGGAGGGTGGGCAAGTTATCTACCGGTATGAAGCAAAAGATCTCCATCGCGCGAACTTTCGTCAATGACCCGGAGGTTCTGATTCTGGATGAGCCGACCATCGGCCTGGACGTGGTCACCTCACGGGGGATCATAGAGTGTATCAGGGAATCCAAGCAGGCGAACAAGTGTATTCTTTTTTCCACCCACGTCATGTGGGAAGCCCAGAAGCTGTGCGACGACATAGCCATCATCCACAAGGGGAGAATCCTGGAGGTGGGGACCTTGGAGCAGCTTCGGGCCAAGACCGGCCTGGAAGATCTTGACGACATCTTCGTCAAGATAGTAGGAGAGTGAGTCGAGCATGAATTTCCGCAAAGTCAAGATTATCTACTCCAAGGAAATGCTGGAGATGCTGAGGGACAGGCGAACCCTCATCTCCACCATCCTCATTCCGATTATCCTTTTTCCCCTTCTCATGTTCGGCATGGGAGCCGTGGTGGTGACCATGATGAGGAAGACCGAGGCGGAGGCCACCAGGGTCGCCTTGATAGGAGAAGAACACGCGCCATCGTTCCTTTCCGCCCTCCTGACCGGGGACGATTTCCAGAGGCTGGAAGTGGAAGACTTCGAACTCGCCCTCAAGGAGAAAGAAATCCACGCCGCGCTTGAATTTCCCTCCGACTTCGAAGAAAGGCTCGCTTTAGGGGAAAACAGCGAAGCTGTCATATATTACGATGGCGCCGAGATCAGATCCACCATTGCCAAGGAGAAACTGACCGGCGAGCTCAAGGACTATCAGGACAGTCTGGTGGCAAAGAGGCTAAAGGAGCGCGAGGTCGACGAATCCCTCCTGCACCCGATACACATCAAAAGCGAGAACCTTGCCCCCGAGGAGAAGATGCAGGGATTCATGATGGGTATGTTCCTCCCCTACGTGATCGTCATCCTGGCCATGGTGGGCGCCATGTATCCGGCCATAGACTTGACCGCCGGGGAGAAGGAGAGGGGAACTCTGGAAACCATTCTGGTCACGCCGGTATCCCGTCTGGACATCTCCGCCGGCAAGTTCTTTGCGGTACTCACCGCATCCCTGATAACCGTCATCCTCTCCACCGCCAGCATGAGCCTCACCGCCAGCATGGGGTTTGCGCGGATGGGCGAGCTCGGTTCCCAGCAAGTCTCGTTTGCCATAAAGCCTCTGTCGGTCATCCTGCTTCTGCTGCTGATGCTTCCCCTGGCTGCTCTTTTTTCCTCCGCTCTTCTGTCCATCGCCCTGTTTGCCAAGAGCTACAAGGAGGCACAGAGCTACGTCTCGCCGCTCATGTTCGTAGTGATCCTGCCTGCCATGGTCACCTTGATCCCGGGAATAGAGTTGAACTGGGGACTGGCTTTCGTGCCCATTGTGAACGTCTCGCTGGCTGCCCGGGAGGTGCTGGTGGGCACCTTCCACTGGGCGCAGATCGGTCTGATTTTTGTCTCCACCTTTATTTACGCCTCCTTCTCTATCTTCGTCACCAAAAGGCTTTTCGAGAAAGAGGACGTGCTCTTCAGAACCTGACCAGGTCAGTAGAAGGGATGCCGATTCGGCGAGGGTATCCCATCAGCGCTACTCAAGAGGAAAGGCTCGATTCGTATGACCGAAGACAAAGCGGCCTCGAACAAGCTTTATGATCATCCCAAGTACTACGAGATAGCCTTCTCCTTCCGGGACATTCCGGCCGAGGTCGATCTGTTCGAACAGTGTTTCAAGCGTTATTCGAATATTCCGGTTCGATCGGTGCTCGAATTGGGATGCGGCAGCACTCCGCATCTGGAGGAGCTTTTGGGGAGGGGCTACCGCTATCATGGGCTGGATCTGAGCCAGGCCATGCTGGATTACAGCAGGGAGAAGGCATCCCGACTCGGGGGCGAGGTTGACCTCTTTCAAGCAGACATGGTGAACTTCTCTCTTGAGACTCCGGTCGATTTCGCCTTCATCATGCTGGGCACGCTCTCTGTGAAGAGCACGGCTCAACTGGTCAGCCACTTCGACTGTGTAGCCAGATCGCTGCATAAGGGCGGCCTCTACCTGCTCGACTGGTGCGTGCAGTTTGACCCGCCCTGGGCCACCGAAGGGGGGACAAGCTGGGAGATGGAGCGGGATGGAATCAAGGTCAAAACCCACGTGCGCTGGGAGCTGATAAGTCGAGTCGAGCAGACGTTCAGGGAGATCATCACTCTGGAGGTGGATGATCACGGGAAGACCATCAGCCTGGTTGACAAGGACGTGAAAAGAGCCCTGTTCCCGCAGGAGTTTCTCTGCTTTATCTCGAGTTCTGAGCATTTTGAATTCGTGGGCTGGTGGAACAACTGGGACCTCAGCCAACCGCTGGAAAAGGCAGATAAGGCAGACAGACCTATCGTGCTGGTTCGCAGAAGGTGAGTCCTCGCCGCTCCTGACGACAGCGGAACAATCAATGATGGCGAGGAGTGGCCGGACAACTCCGTGTCCCGGTGCAACCCGAATCTGGTCTCGGTCAGGCCCTCTCTGGGTCGATTCGACACTTTTCCGGCGATTTTTCGAAGATTTTGCTTGACAAAAGGGGACAAAGGATGTATATGTATAACAGAAGTGACAGGAAGGAGCAGGTAGTAAGAAAGTTGCAGTAAGTTTTTGGTCGGTTTGAGTCTTTCAATCCACGAAAACTTAGCCTGACTTTTCGTGGGTTTTTTTATTCTTTCGAGCGTGATAACAAGAGATTCCATCCAGCGAGGTTTCCATTAGGCCAGAATCCATTGTGGCTGGATCGAGTTGCGTCCGAAAACTCAAGCTTTTTGAAAGGTGGTGAAAAGGTTTGCCGACCGGTAGAGTAAAATGGTTCAATGATTCCAAGGGTTTTGGCTTCATTGAGCGGGAGGAAGGCGGCAAGGACGTCTTCGTCCATTTCTCTGCAATTCAGGATGAGGGATTCAAGACTCTGAGAGAAGGGGAACAGGTTAGCTTTGACATCGTCGAAGGACCCAAGGGTCCTCAGGCTACCAATGTGACCAAAGTATAGACGATCCCGGCGGGCTTGTCTTAGAATCAGCGCAGAACTTCTTGTCCATAGCGAAGCAGAGTATCCGAAACCCCGCGGAGCTCTTCTCAGAGCTTTATGGGGTTTTCAGCGGTGATCGTTCCCGTCGTGGATAGAGGCCGGTCCTGCCTCCGGAGAGGTCCGGATCCGTTATTTCCTTGAGGTTTTCGGTCATGCTTTTCGAAAACGTTCCGATATAGAGAATGAGAACGAGTTGTGGCAGCAAAACAAATTCTGGAAGATCTTGGTTGATTGCATTGGTCGAGACGATTACAGAGCCCGATTGACTGGCCCAGCGGCGTAATCAATCGCAAGAAAGTTGCAGTAAGTTTTTGGCTGGTTTGAGGTTTTCAATCCACGGAAACTTAGTCTGGATTTTCGTGGATTTTTTCGTGTTGCGAGAAAGGAAAAGAGAGACTCCGGTCGGGATGATGGCGATGAGTTTGATGTCAGCCCGACTGGACAAAGCTTCAACCCAGAATCCTTAGTGTCATGAAAGGTGGTGAAAAGGCTTGGCAAATGGCAAGGTAAAATGGTTCAATGACGCCAAGGGATTTGGCTTCATAGAACAGGAAGAAGGCGGTAAGGACGTCTTTGTCCACTTCTCGGCTATCAACGAGGAAGGGTTCAAAACCTTGAGAGAAGGGGACGAAGTTACCTTCGACATCGTTGAGGGGCCCAAAGGTCCTCAGGCCACCAATGTGGTGAGAGCATAGAAGAATCGTCCACCGGTCGTCCGCGGCCTTTCTGGATGACCGCCAATATCTAAAGCCTCGGGGAGTTCCAACTCAACTCCTCGGGGCTTTTGGTTGTCGCAAAGACTGACCGCTTTTCAATCTTCGGGAGAAGCTTGGAGCGGGAATGCGGGCTCGTGTGCGGGGCGCTCTAAAAGAGTATATCGTCCTTCTTCTCCGGGCGCTGCTGTATCTCCTTGAACAGCACCCTGGCGGTCGAATCCGGGACCTCATCCGAAGGATGGAGATTGCAGTACCCCTCCGGGCGGGTCTGGTCTGTGAAGACGTCCGTGATGATTCGGGGGCACTGGTCGGTGGCCAGAAGCCCGCTCTCCAGGCAGACGGTTTCGAAATGTATCCCCGGGGGCATCCTGAAATTCTCCGGCGGCAGGTTCTCGTGTGCCTTTATCATGAAGTCGGCCCATACCGGCAGGGCGGTGTGGGCGCCGGTGACGTTCTTCCCTATGACCGTCTTGTCGTCGTACCCAATCCAGACTCCGGCGGTGATGTGACGGGTGAACCCGGTGAACCAATTGTCCATGCAGAAGTCGGAGGTTCCGGTTTTGCCCCCGGCCGGGTGGGTGAATCCCCTGGCCCTGGCCCCGAATCCGGTGCCACGGTTTATCACCGATCCCAGCATGGTGGTCATGATGTAGGCGGTCTGCGCGGAGAGCACCTCCTCTCTCCTGGAGAGTCTCTTCTCCTCCAATATCTTGCCATAACGATCGGTGATCTTGAGCACGAACTTGGGCTCCACTCTTATCCCCCCGTTGGGAAAGACCGAGAAGGCCGACACTATGTCCCACAGCCTAACCTCGGACGAGCCCAAAGCCAGAGAGGGATAGGGCGCCAACCGGGTGGTGATTCCCATGTGGGAGGCGAAGAAGATGGTTTGCTGGGGAGTGACCTTCTGTATCAGCTTGGCGGAGATCACGTTTATCGATTTGGCCAGTGCCTCCCTTAAGGTCACCGGGCCGCGGAAGATCTCATCGAAATTCTCGGGACTCCACTCCTTACCATCCTCGCCGGTCAAGATAATGGGGATATCGTACATGATGTCGGTGGGCTTGGCCCCGTTGTCGATGGCCGCCGTGTAGACGAACGGCTTGAAACCGGAACCGGGCTGCCTGAGAGCCTGTACGGCCCGATTGAACTTGCTCTCACGAAAGTCCTTTCCTCCCACCAAAACCAGGATGTCACCGCTGGAGTTGTCCAAGGCCACCATGGCGCCCTGGATCTGCTTATACTCTCGCCTGATGACCGGTTCCTCTCCGGTGGAGTCGATCATCTCCAGGGTGTAATTCGTATCGGTCAGGGCGCGGGTCCGCTCCATGGTCAGCTGCCGGTTCTCCAACTCCTGGCAGAGCAGTTCCTCCGCGGTCTTTTGCAGTTCTAAATCCAGCGTGGTGTAAACGGACAGTCCCTCCCGGTAGAGCACGTCCTCCCCGTATTTCTCCTCCAGATAGCGCCTCACCATTTCGGTGAAATAGGGCGCCTCACCGACCGGTTCGGATGCCGGATCGATCTCCAGCGGAAGAGCCCTCAGGGAATCCGCAGCCTCCTCGGATATCTTGCCGAAGGCCTTCATCGACAGCAGAACGATGTTTCTTCTCTGCAGAGATAAATCCGGATGCTTGATGGGCGAATACCGGCTGGGATTCTTCGGAATGCCGATCAGAATGGCGCACTCGGAGATATTCAGGTCCTCCACGTTCTTGCTGAAATAGAGCTGCGCCGCGGCCTGAACCCCGTAAGCCCCGCTGCCGAAATAGGACTGGTTGAGATACATCTCCAGTATCTCTTCCTTGGTGTAGTTTCTTTCGATCTTGATCGAGGTCAGTATCTCCTTTATCTTGCGGGCGATGGTCCTCTCCCTGGTGAGGAAAAGAGTCCGGGCCAGCTGCTGGGTGATGGTGCTGGTTGCCTTCACCCGTTCTCCCGACCAAAAGCCGTTCCACACAGCGCGGCACATGGACAGGATGCTGGCTCCCCAGTGATCGAAGAACCGCCGGTCCTCGGTGGCCAAAAGCGCGTCGATCAAGTCCTGGGGCATCCTTTTCAAAGGGGTCAGTATGCGCCGCTCGGTATAGAACTCCTTGATCACCGTGCTGTCGGCCGCGTAGATCTTGGTAACCAGGCTGGGCTCGATGTTATGCAGCTGGGATAAGGAAGGAAGGTCTTTCTTATAGGTATTGTAGGTCTTGATGGTCGCCGCCAAGACGACAACTAAAACGAGAAAGATCGCTCCGCAGACGATGGCCAGCCTGCGCCTTGTATCCCACAGTCGTCTTATTGGCTGCCAGCCGGTTTTCAGGAATTCGGTATTCAGCTTCATGGCTTCTTCGCGTGGTATGACAAGTTCACACTTAGCTACGAGAGGAAGCTAAAGGGTATTAGGTGGACAGTCAAGGAAATTGTGAACCGAACCGCTTGCGGTAAACGGTTTTCACCAAAGGACTCGGCAATCTTTCTTGCGGGGGAGAGACTCCGGAGCGTTGACGACTCAGGATATGGGGAAACCTCTTCCTCTTGGGTTCCCCCTCTCCATTTTATGTCGAAGATCCCGCCAAAGGTGGGGGAGAGGGGGACAGGGGGTGAGGTCGACTACACGTCCCAGAACCTGCGCAGGTTTCCTGTCGTCGGCACACCACAGACACTCATTTTCCGGTTGTTTTTCTCACGCTTTGCCTTAAATTGCAGTCTTGATGAGTAAGACTATTGTCAAAGCCTTCAGAGGCAGGACGATTGAAAGCATCCACCAGGTGGCGGTTGCAGTGGTGGATTCTTCCGGGAAGCTTCGGTACTCGGTAGGCGATCCAAACTTCGTGACCTTCCTGAGATCGTCGGCCAAACCCTTTCAGGCTTTGGCCGTGGTCGAGTCCGGGGCGGCCGAGGCGTATGGTCTGACCGAACAAGAGATTGCAATAATCGCCGGGTCGCACAACGGAGAGAAAAAGCACGTCAAGCTGGTGCGGGGAATCTTAAAGAGGGTTGGCCTGAACAAGAGCCATCTTCAGTGTGGTGCACATGTACCGCACTACTATACAGCCCTGGGGATCACACCGCCCAAGAAACGCTTTTCTCCTCTTCAGCACAACTGCTCCGGCAAACATGCCGGTATGCTGTTGACATGCGTTTACGAGGGCTGGAACCTGGAGAACTACTTAAGTCCCCGCCATCCCGTGCAGAAGCTGATCACAAAGACGATCGCCGAGCTATGTGAATATCCCGACCGAAAGATAGAGATAGGCATAGAGGGGTGCGGAGCGCCGACGCATGCACTGCCCCTAAGGAATATGGCTATAGGTTTCTCCAAACTGAAAAGCTTCCGAGCCAAGCTTGAACGTGCTTCGCAGTCGCTTCAAGTGGTGGCCGACTCCATGTGGAGATACCCTGATATGATCTCCGGAAGAGGAAGGCTGGACTACGATCTGGCGGTTGCCAGCAAGCGGAATATCTTGGCCAAGGCGGGAGCGGAGGCCCTACACTGCGCTTTTGTCCTGGACCAAGGCTACGGGCTGGCAGTCAAAATTCTGGACGGCTCCCGAAGAGCAGCCGGGCCGGCAGCCGTAGAGACATACAGGCAGTTGGGTATCCTTAGCCAGAGACAGTTGAGAAGCCTGAGCGAATGGACCTCTCCTCCCGTTTTCAATCACCAAGGAAAGAAAGCTGGATATCTAATGCCCGACTTCAAGCTCAGGAGAGCCAAGTAGTTGACCTCCGTCGCCTTTTGCCTCATTTGACGGTGTGCAAAAGAAACTTTCATGCCGAAAATGAAAAGGCACCCAGGTGCTACAACCGGGGTGCCTTCCTTCTGTCCTCCTTCTTCTCGGTGTCTCAACAGGCGGGAGGATCCCCGCCTTTATACAGGTAATTGACCAGGTAGACCACATCCCCCACGTTCACTATCCCGTCACTGGTCACGTCGCCGGCTTCGACCGGACACGGCTCAACTCCGCTTTTGTAAAGGTAATTCACCAAATAGACTACATCACCAACATTGATTATGCCGTCCGCATTGACGTCTCCCCGGATAACGCGAATCGCCAGTACATACCCTGCCCCGACGCCCCAGTTGGCACTTTCCGATTGCCCAATGGCTGTTGGCTGTCCTCCGGAGTTCACCGGAATCCTGTAATTATCCGATTCCGACCTGCCTCCGAAGCCGTCGAGAACGTCGGTGACAATCTGGTATCCCTGCTTCGAGCGTGTGAACGGGGAAGCCTGCGGAAGACTGGTTGGCGCGGCTTGGACTTCTGCACTACCCTGTGGTTTGATCTTCCCCGGCTGGGCCTTCTGACCTGCTTGAACATTAACCGCCAGCGCCGCAGAGAACGCCAAAGCCACAAGGAATATGACTGCCAATGTGGTTCTATTCATTTTTCTCGCTCCTTCTTAGCTCACCCTTATTGGTCAGGAACAGGTCCCGAAAGAACAGAAAGATCTACCGCTGTTCTCTCTCTTGTTCCATTCGGGTGTTCTCTGCCTCCATCTTCTCGCGCTCTGCTCTCATCTGTTGTCTTTGCTCTTCTAGCTTGGCCCATTCCTGTTCCGCATCGTCCCGATTCTCTGCCTGCTCCCAGGCTACCTCCTCGGGTGTGGGCTTCCCCATCTTGGCCAACCGAGTATCCTCATATCCTCTTCTTTTGGCGACGATACGGTAGGAGAAGGGGATATTTGCGCCGGAAGGACCTACCACGTCAAACGAAGCCGTGGTCTTGTTCGCAACGGCCAGGGTCAGCGGTTGATCCTGCGGTGTCAGAAACACATGGTATTTCACTGAGGTATTCACAGTCTGGGCGAATAGCGGATCAATCTGAATAACTGCACTTCCATTCAGCAACCGCCCTTCCCCGAAATCCTCGAACCAGACCTCCGGCGATTCCTGCGAATAGAGCAGACGGTATTCACCATTATCAACTTTCACTGCCGCGCTCTTGCCACCCAGCACCACAAGACTGTCGGTAATCCTGACGTCACCACCAAAATACCCGGCCCATCCATCTGCAGCACTCGCTTCTGCATAGATAGCATATCTCGTCCCTGTCCCGGTAGTGCCACCAAAGGCATTGAAATATCCGCCATAAACAGGGCCAGTAGAACGATTCGAGGAAAGACAGTAGATGCCATAGGTAGACGACTCGGTGGAATCTGGTACCGAAATTTCAACCCCCGTGCATCCTCCGGGCCCGGTATGTGGCGGAGGGGTGTAAAAGGTTGCGGCGACTGCCCGGCCGGAGGAGTTGTTCGCTTCCCCTATGATACCATAGCTGAGGCCGGAAGCGCTGGTATTACCCTCAGCCCATACACCAACGGGCTGTCCCGTCCCAGAAGAGGTGGCGTAGAAGTACCCTCCCTTGGGATAACCTGAAGAGGTATTTTCAGCACGACCGTAGACACCGTAATGCCAGCCGCCGGAGGCGCTGTAACTTCTGGCGCTTACGCCATAGGCGGTCCCTGTGCCTGCAGAAGTATTGCAATAGAAATATCCACCATAAGCATCGCCATCAGAGGAGCTAGCACTTTCAGTGTACACGCCATAATGCGTCCCTGTGCCTGCCTCCTCAGCGGTGAAGTATCCGCCGAGAGCGCTACCATTTGAACTGTTCGATGCAATTCCCCTAACACCGTAAGCGCTTTTACTTGAAGAGCCGACACCCTCTCCCAGGATTCCATAGTGATGGCCCGTGCCTGAGGATGAAGTGTGAAAGTACCCGGCCAAGACATTTCCGGAGGAAGTATTCTCTCCATAACCCTCGACACCGTACATCGTGGAGGAGCTACCTCCCGTAACCTTCCCCAAGAAGGCTGTGCCAGAGGCGGCAACAACGCTGTCGGGTCCGGTTTCGTTCACGTACTTGTCGGTCAGAGTGGTTGTTTCCTCATATAAATCCGTCGCCACACCGGAGCGACCATAATCGTTGGCAGTCGAAAGGAAAGCTGACGCGTGCTGTCCGTCCAAGAGGTCCGCATTTTCTGCGGTCCAGGCAAAGTCGGCGCTGTCTGCCTCATTCGACCTGTAAGCGTAAGCCACGCTTATAATCGGCTTCAGCGGCCTCATCTCCAGGTCCGATTCTACCTGGACGCCCAAGTATTTAACATTACCGTCAAAAACAGATGTAGGGATGGAATCAACACTGCCCAATAGAACATTGAAGACGCCCTCCTTTACTACAACCTCGTACTGCGTTTCAGTCCAGTCGTAGGGCGAACCCAGCGTGTCCGGATAGATGGAAAATGTCATCTGCAATGTGTCGTTGAGACATCCACCCGAAGTGGCGGTGAGTTTGCCCTGGTAATTCATCAGTTGGGGAACACCAGCGGATACTGAAGAGACGAAGAAGAACACTATCGTACCTGCGATCAGAAAAGCGAGGCTTTTGCGCAGCATGACGTAACTCCTTTCATCGAAAAACATTAATCCTTTCTGTGAACCAGATCTGCCCCCGTTCAGAAGTCACAAGCAGCTGTTTTTCCTGTTTCACCTCCTTCTCGGAAGTTCAAATTCGGTAACAAGCGACATGAATGAGTTTCAGCAAATGCTCTTGGAACGTAATGTTACCCTTCACCCGCACTGCTTGGGTCCCTCATCAGCGCAGGCTGGCGCAAACAAGATTACGTGTCAGTAGTTATGCTTACAATGTCATCCCCAACCGTACCCCAAATAAGGCTTCCGGCCAGTCGTGGCGAAGCCTTTCAAGCGTAAGCTGCCTCATGGACATAAACAGCCTCTTTTGGCCGCAAGAACGGCGCAAGCGTCGATTATGTCAGTAATATAATCTATCCACCGAGAAAGTCAAGCTTAATCGTGGCCCAGAGACACGCAGGATCACCCGGCAGAAGATTTTTGTTGCAATTTGAGGAAAAATCCATAATATAGGCTGTTGCACTGTTGTGCCCCAGGCGGGCGGTCTTCGAAAAGAGGAAAGGTATGAAGCCGAAAATCAACCAGCTCTTCCCGGAGCTTGAACAGATAAAGGATCAGGATCTCCGATCCAAGGTGGCCTCCACCTGGCTGGAGGCCATAGAGAAGGGGGAGTGGGGAATCGACGAACTTTCGGCCGTTCCTTTTACCTTGTTGATACCCGACTGCAAAACTGATCTGATAGCACACACCAGGGCGGTCACCCAGACCGCGATCAACGTCGCCAGGACCCTGTCGGAGTTCTACAGGAAGAAGGTGACGATCGATTTTGATCTTCTGATCGCCGGCGGGATCCTGCACGATGTGGGAAAGATCCTAGAGTACGGCAAACAGAAAGGAAAGGCTGTCAAGAGCAAGAGCGGGAAACTGCTCAGACACCCTTTTTCCGGCGCCGCCTTGGCGTATAAACATGGCTTGCCGGAAGAGGTCATTCACATGATCGCCACCCATGCCAAGGAAGGAGACGGAGGATACCGCTCAACCGAAGCCATGATCATTCACTATGCCGACTTCATAAACTTCGAGAGCCTGGGCGGAAAGATCTAAAGGCTCGGCTGAACCCGGACCGCAATCGCGAACCCTGTTTACTCCGAATTCCTGGAAATAAAAAACAAACCGGAAGGAGACTGACGAATGCCTACCAACAAGAGACAGGTTAACCTGAGTGTGGACGAGATGCCCACCCAATGGTACAACATACAGCCCGACCTCCCGGAGCCGCTTCCTCCACCCCTGGACCCGGAGAATGGGGAGTCGAGAATCAAAAACCTGCCCAAGATACTCTTAGAGGAATGCCTCAAACAGGAATTCTCGACCGAGAGATGGATCGACATTCCGGAGGAGCTTCAGCACACCTATCATCAGGCCGGCAGGCCCAGGCCGCTCTTCCGCGCGATCAACTTGGAAAAGAAGCTGGACACACCGGCGCGCATGTATTACAAGGCGGAGTTTCACAGCCCCACCGGCAGCCACAAGGTAAACACCGCCTTGGCCCAGGCCTACTATGCCAAGAAGGAGGGATACAAGAGGCTGACCACCGAAACCGGAGCAGGGCAATGGGGCACTGCCCTTTCCTACGGGGCGGCCTTGGCCGGTTTGGAATGCACCATCTTCTGGGTCAGAGCTGTCTACAGCTGGAAACAGGATCGAAGGAACTTAATGGAGTTGTTTGGAGGCAAGGTATATGCGTCGCCCAGCGACAAGACCGAATTCGGCAGAACCTTATACGAGAAGGATCCGAATCATCCCGGCTCGCTGGGAATCGCTATCTCCGAAGGGATGGAGGACGCCATCAAGGATCCCGAAGCCATCTATTGCTTGGGGTCCGTTCTAAATCACGTGTTGATGCACCAGAGCATAATAGGTCTGGAGACCAAGAAGCAGTTTGAGAAGTTCGACGACTATCCGGATATGGTTATCTCCTGTTTGGGCGGGGGAAGCAATTTCGGCGGCTTTGCCCTGCCGTTCATGCACGATGTGCTGAAGGAAGGGAAAAAGATCAAGTTCATCGCGGCGCAGAGCCAGGTTGCTCCCAATCTTCAAGGGGAGTACAGATACGATTTCGCCGATTACGCGGAACAGACCCCGCTACTGAAGATGTGTACCCTGGGACACCAGGTGGATATGGGGCCCATCCGGGGAGACGGGTTGAGATACCACGGGTGTTCACCCATCCTGAGCTTCTTAAGGGACAAGAAGTACATTGATACCATTGCATATCCCCAGGATGAAAAGTATGTTTTCGAGAGGGCCAAGGTGTTCATTCAGAGCGAAGGCTATCTGCCTGCTCCCGAATCCGCATACAGCATCGCCTGTGCCATAGATGAGGCGGTCAAGTGCAAAGAGTCCGGCGAAAAGAAGGTGATCGCCTTCAACGTGAGCGGACACGGATTCTTGGATATCGTGGGATATCGGGCGGTTTTGGGATTGGAATAACGCTGGAGGGAGTGTCGATATGAAGCTGGATGATGTGGTCATCACCAGGGCCATCGTTGAGAGTTTCACCAAGAGGTTTCTGGAGTACTCGGTGGTCGACGTGGCAATCACCGGTGCTGGCCCGGCCGGACTCTGTGCGGCGTACTATCTGGCCCGGGAGAAAGTCAAGGTGGCGCTGTTCGAAAGAAAGCTGAGCATCGGCGGCGGGATGTGGGGCGGAGGCATGATGTTCAACCAGTTGGTGGTGGGAGAAGAAGGAAAGGGCGTCCTGGAGGAGATCGGGGTGAGTCACGAAACCTACCGAGAGGGATATTACACCGCGGACGCGGTGGAATGCGTATCCACTTTGTGCTCAAAGGCAACCAGGGCGGGGGCCAGAGTCTTCAACTTAATCAGCGTGGAAGACGTCATGCTGGAGGGCGAAAAGATCTGTGGGTTGGTGCTCAACTGGTCGGCGGTGGAGATGGCCAACCTGCACGTGGACCCGCTGAGCATTCGGGCAAAATACTTAGTCGAGGCGACCGGACACCCGGCCGAGCTGATCAAGATAATCGTCAAGAAGATCGGCCCCAAACTTCTCACACCCACGGGAGATATAATGGGGGAGAAGTCCATGTGGGCGGATATGGGTGAAAAAGAGGTGGTGGAGAACTCCAAGGAAGCTTTCCCCAATGTCTACGTGGCGGGCATGGCGGCAAATGCGGTCTTCGGGTCGCACCGGATGGGACCCATCTTCGGCGGGATGCTCCTTTCGGGGAAGAAAATCGCAGAGGAGATTCTCAAGAAATTGAAAGCTGAAGAATGAGGGCAACAGATCTCAGTTGAGAATTCCATTGTATCTCCGTTCAAATGCTCCTGAAAGGGGGACATGCATGCGGCGAATTCTGTCTTCTTTCTTGTTGGCTTTGCTGGCCACGGCCTTTCTGGCTTCAGAGTCTCCGGCGCAGACCGAGACCGAGCAGATGTTGCAGCTCTCCACCCCGCCTGACAGTTCCGAAGAGCCTGCAGCCGCGGCGATTCAAACGCAGCAGGATAAAGAACAGCGTTTGCAGCAGGCCATAGAATATCAAAGGGCCAAGAACACCCTCTTTTTCTTCGATCAGGGCTATGGCATCCTGTTTCTGGTCCTGTTCCTGTTTTTGGGAATCTCCGCCTTTCTGAGAAGGCAGATCGAGAGGATCACCAAGAAACGATTCTGGGTGGTGGCGTTCTATACACTTCTGTTTCTGATCCTCGCATTCATCATTGGATTTCCCACCAGCTACTATGGTTTCTCCCTGGAACAGAAGTTTGAGCTGTCCAACCAGACCTTTATGCAGTGGTTCGGGGAAGAGCTGCTGGCCCTGCTGGTCATGGTCATCATCGCCCTGATCGCTGTGGAGGGAATATATCTGGCTTTGAGGAAGGCGCCCAGAACCTGGTGGATCTATGTGTCGGTGGTCTTCATAGGTTTCGCCGTGGTGCTGGTGAACTTGGCTCCCGTTTTGATCATGCCGCTTTTCAATGTGTACACGCCTCTGCCGCAAGGAGAGCTCAGGGACCGGCTGGTCAGCTTGTCCAATAGGGCCAACGTGGAGGTGGAGGATATCTTCACCGTGGACATGAGCAAGCAGACCAAGAAGGCCAACGCCATGTTCACCGGGTTGGGCAACACCAAAAGGATCGTTTTAGGCGACAACCTGGTGAAGGAGTTCACCACTGATCAGGTGGAGGTGGTGATCGCCCACGAGATGGGGCACAATCTGATGCATCACATCTGGAAAGGGATCTTCTTCTCCGCGGTCATGATGGCTATCGGCTTCTTGATAATCCATTTGAGCGGCCCCGCCATTATCAAAAGATGGAGAAACAGGCTCAAGATAGACAGCATGGCCGACATAGCCAGCCTGCCCCTGATACTTTTGATATTCAGTCTCTACGGGCTGGTGACCATGCCGATCTTCCCGGCGGTTTCGCGGCATATGGAACGGCAGGCCGACAGATTCGCGCTGGAGATGACCCAGAATAAGGAGGCCTTCGTTTCCGCCATGGACGAGCTGGCATATATGAATCTGTCCGATCCGAACCCCAGCCCCATTATTGAGTTTTTGCTGTATGACCATCCACCCATATCCAAAAGGATCAAGTTCGCGCAAGAATACGAGTTTTAGATGTGGCGAGCGGACGCTCGCCCCCAGACGTCCTACGGACCTGCAGGGGGCGCGTCCGGGCGGAGACCTTTAGGTCTCCATAACGGGAGGTCCAATTCTTCCGCTACATCCCCAATTATAGATGACATCTGAGTGGAGAGGAGAAGAATGAGAGGAAAGACAACTATCGAGAAGATTCTGTCCAGGGCATCGGGTGAAGAGGTTTCCGCCAACGACCGGGTCTGGGCCGAGGTGGACCTGGCCGTGATCAGGGATTTCGGCGGACCGAACGCCGTTCTAGAGTTCGACAAGTTCACCAACAAGGGGAAGGTGAAAGACCCGAGTAAGATCGCGCTTACCTTCGACTATCAGGCTCCTGCAAAGGACATGAAGGTGGCCCAGAACCAGGTTCTCTGCAGGGAGTTTGCCAAGAGACAGAAGATCAAGAATCTATTCGACGTCAACTGGGGGATAGGGCAACACGTGCTCCTAGAAAAGGGTATGATCAAGCCCGGTTCGGTGGTGATCGGAACGGACAGTCATATGAATCTCCTGGGCTCGGTGGGGTGCTTTGCATCCGGAGTGGGAAACACCGACATCGTAGCGGCCTGGCACTCCGGAAAACTCTGGTTCCGAGTCCCCGAGACCATCAGGGTTGTCTTCAGGGGGAACCACAAGGAACCGGTTTCGGCCAAGGATCTGACCCTCAAGTTCGTCAAAGAGATCGGCACCGACAAGCCGAATTTCAAATCCCTGGAGCTTACCGGTGAGCCTGTCGACAATCTCTCTCTGGCCGGACGACTCACCTTGGCCAGCATGCTGACCGAGATCAATGCCAAGATCGGCTTCATTGAACCGAACGGCGAGCCGCTGGAATTCTTGAGGCAGAGATGCGGCGATCAACTTAAGATCGTCACCTCAGACGAAAGCGCTACCTTTGCTGAGGAGGTGGAGATCAACGTGGACAAGCTGACTCCCCAGATTGCCTGTCCCCACACGCCGGACAATGTCAAGCCGGTGGAAGAGGTTGAGGGAACTCCTTTCAACCAGGGCTTCATCGGATCGTGCACCAACGGAAGGTTGGAGGACTTCAAAGCTGCGGCCAAGATCCTGAAAAAAGCGGGCAAGATCCATCCCGAGGTTCGGCTGATAATCGTTCCGGCGACCAGAGAGGTGGCTATGGCCATGCTCGAGGCGGGGCTCTACCAGGTCTTCATGAGCGTGGGGGCCATGGTGGCCAACCCGGGATGCAGCCTCTGCACCGCAGGACATCACGGGGTCTTGGGGAAAGGAGACGTGCTCCTTTCCACATCCAACCGGAACTTCCTGGGCAAACTGGGAAAGGGTGGCGAAGTCTACCTGTGCAGCCCGGCAACCGTGGCCGCCTCGGCGGTGAACGGGAAGATCACGGATCCGCGGAAGTATTGGTAGCAAAAACGTTCAAAGTTTAAGGTTGAAGGCTCAAAATCGTGAAGATAGAGAGCTTTGAGGACTTGAAGGCTTGGAAGAGTTCCAGAGAACTGGTGCGCAGAATATGTTCTCCAACAAGAAAGAGGGCCTTCGCCAAAGACTTTGCTCTGGTGAATCAGATAAGACGAGCCGCTATCTCGGTGGTATCGAACATATCAGAGGGATTTGAAAGGGGCTCGAATCGAGAGTTCATCCAGTTTCTTTATGTTGCCAAGGGTTCTTGCGCAGAGTTGAGAGCTCAATTGGTTGTGGCGTTGGATCAGGGTTATATCGACGAAAAGGAGTCAGCGGAGGCGGATGACCTAGCCAAGTGCGTGGCAGGGATGCTGGGCAGCCCAATCAACTATCTTAAGAGCTCCAAGATTAAGGGAGCCAAGTTCAAGTCTGTCGAATCTGCCCCTGTCCCGAGGACGAATAGGAAGTAGACAGTACAGGTCGAGCGTCCGAACCCGTGACCCCGGAGATTGGCCCGTGAACCTTAAACCTTAAACTTTGAACGTTAAACTTTGAACCTTGAACCTTAAACGCTTTCAGTCTTCTCATCAATGACCGGAACATTAGTCAATACAGCTACTGTAATCGTCGGCAGCTCGGTGGGGTTGCTCATCGGCGCCCGGTTCTCCCAGAGGATCAGGAGCATCGTCATGCACGCCCTGGGCCTCTCCACCCTTCTGATCGGCTTTGAGATGGCCCTCAAGACGGACAACATACTCTTCGTCATCGGCAGTCTGGCTCTCGGCGGGATCATCGGTGAACTCCTCAAGGTGGAGGAAGGCCTGGAGAGAATGGGGGAATTTCTGAAGAGAAAAGTGAAGTCGCGCTCAGGGAATTTCGTGCTGGGGTTTGTCACCTCCAGCTTGGTCTTCTGCATCGGTCCCATGACCGTGGTGGGTTCCATTCAGGACGGGGTGAGCGGCGATGCCAGCGTGCTTTACGCCAAATCCCTGCTGGATGGTTTCGCCTCTATCGTCTTCGCCTCAAGCCTGGGCGTGGGCGTGATCTTCTCGGCTTTGACCGTGCTCATCTTTCAGGGCGGTCTAACTCTGCTGGGGGGCAAGCTGTCATTTCTTCTCAGACCGGAGGTGCTGGATGAGCTGATTGCCACCGGAGGTTTGATCATCGTAGGAATCGGAATCTATCTGCTGGGAATCAAGAGGATAAAGGTTGGCAACTTTTTGCCGGCCCTGGTGGTGGCGGTGGTTTTGGCCATGCTGTTCAAGTAGATCAGAATAAGAGCAATTTTCCGTTTTCGGTTCTCCGTATAACAGAGAACCTCACTTTTTGGGAGGGCTCTTTATGTCAGCTATGAGCGCAGATTCGAAGATGCTGGATTTGAGACCGGAGTATATCAAGGAAAAGCTGGGAGGCAAGAGCAAGGTATGTCTTCTTAACTCCCGTGACATCTTCAGAGTCCTTAAGGATGAGAAGGTCATCGTCATGGCGTGCAACGCCCGGATAAAGCACGTGGTTCCGGGGATAATGCGGGCCGCAGAGGAACTGGATGCGGTGGTGGGGCTCGAACTGGCCAAGACCGAGGGCGGAGTGGATGGCGGCTACACCGGCCAGACTCCGGAGATATTCTTCCAGACCGCGGTCGGATATGCTGAAGCGGTAAAGCTCACCAAGCCGTTTTTCATTCACGGAGATCATACCACGGTGAAGGACACCAGTCCGGAGGCGATTAAGTCGGCCGAGGAGCAGGTGAAGGCCGAGCTTGAGGCCGGCTACACGTCGATCGCCATCGATGCCTCCTTCAACGAGTTGGACGACAACATACGCATAACCAGTCAGTTGGCCGCACTCATCGCGCCGCACGGATTGGGCCTGGAGGTGGAGGTAGGGGAGGTGAAGTCTGCCGGGCAGGAGGCGGAACTGACGACCGTGGAGGAAGCCACCGGCTTCATCGACGGATTGGCGGAGAACGGTGTTCGTCCAGACCTCTTGGCGATCAACAACGGCTCTAAGCATGGCAATTACCTGGAAGGCGAGGAGGTCTCCATCGATCTGGAGAGAACCGGGCAGATTTTCGACGCTATAAGGCCAAAAGGACTATGCATAGCCCAGCACGGGATCACCGGCACACCCCTGAGCATCGTGGGCAAATTCGCCGATTACGGAATCCGTAAAGGGAATGTGGGCACAGAGTGGCAAAACGTCGCCCACCGGTTTTTACCCAAGGATCTGTTCGATCTGATGAAGGGATGGGCCAGGGAGAATGAGAAAGACATCAAGTTCGCCACCAGGGAGTATAAGAAGGAGATAGACGCTATCCCGCGGAAGAACGCCGCACAGATCGAACAGGAGGCCTACCAGGTGGCCTGCTCCTTCATAACTGCTTTCCGGGCGGAGAACTCCGCCGGGCTGGTCAAGCGGAAGCTTATCGGATAGACCCCGGAACACGGAAGGTGTTGCAGTCGACCGAACCGCCTGGCTGAGCAAAAATTGCACAGGATCGGAAGAATACAGGTCGCTGTGAAAAAACCGGACAATCTGGTGATTCAGTCGGGTTCGAAGCTCAAAAACCCTTGACAAAAGTAGTTCTTGAGGTATATTGGTAGCCAACATAGCAAGAGGTAAGCCTATAGGAAAAACAGTTAAAGGGTTTGTTTTTCTGCACGCTTGACACCGGCGGCGCACCTTATGTGCGCCAAGGCGAAAAAGTGTACCCGGACAAGCTCGAGGTAAGGGCGCCGGGTTCCCGTCAAGTCTTATGAGAGAGTTGAAACAAGAACCCTTTGGCTGGACAGACTTTGGACATCACGGCCGAACCGTATCTTGCACCGGCCGTCCGGCCGGGCGACTTCGTTGTTTTCCAATCGCCCTGGCTTTTTTGTCTGGGAAGAGTATACTCATTCCTCGAGCCTTCAGGCTCGGAGTAATCCTGCCCGCCCTCCTCTATCTGACTCTGGACGCTGCGCCTTCGCTGGCTTCCGAATACGATGATTTTGAGATTCTGAAATCGGACCAGGAGGGGGTAATATTCACCTATCTGGTTCCCGATTTCTCACGGGATAAGATCGAGGTTCAAGGAAAGACCTTCGACCTTTTCAGTATCCCCAAGTGCGGCCTGTCAGACGTTCCGGGAAAACCTCAACTTCCAGTAAGGAAAGTAATAGTCGCTGTTCCACCGGATGCCGAACTCAGCGTGGAGGTGCTGGAGGATGAGGGAACCGAATTGCCAGGCGTGGATCTGGCTTTCGGTCTAACTGCAGAACCGGATGACGAAAGCCCGCTGGGCTACCGTCCGGTCTCTATGACACCTGAGCCCGTATCGGATCGGTATCCTCCTGCCCGAATCGTCTCCTTCGATTCTTCGGCTTTCATCAGGGATCAAAGGGTGGTGGAATTGGAAATCTATCCTATCCAGTATAATCCCTCGAAAGAGAGTATACGGCATGGTTCGCGGATCACAATCAGGGTCAGTTTCACCGGAGGCAGTCGTGGAGTTTTCAAGTCTGGAAAGGACCCCTTTGAGAGGATTTACAGGAGCGTCCTGCTTAATTATGAGGAGTCCAAGGGCTGGCGTAGAGTTCCCCGGACCGGGGGTTTTCCCAAGCAGGCCGATGAATTCTATCCCTTGGGCCTGTCGGATGATTGGTACAAGGCGGTGGTGCGCGAAAACGGCATCTACAGGATCGATCGAACCATGCTGATGCAGGCCGGCGCCCCGGTCACCTCCCTCGATCCGAGGACCCTTCGGGTCTTTTCGGGCGGGGGGAAGAGCCTGCCGCCGAACAGCTACCATCCGTTCCTCGAATTCGAGGAGCTGGCCATATTCGTCTCCGGCGAGGAGGACGGTCGGCTCGATCCCGACGATTTCATACTTTTCTTCGGCTGGTCCACCAACGACTGGGAGTATGATGCGACTGGAGAGGCCGTGGACTTTCACACCAACCCGTATACCGACGACAACGTTTTCTGGCTGACCTTCGACCCCCTTCCTTCGCTTCCCGATCCCAAGCGGATGCAGATAAAAGATGGCAGCCTGGTTGAACCGAATCCCTTGGTGCCGCCGAAATTCAAATCGAGAATTCACGCCGAACAGGACAATACGCTGAGGAAGTCGACCGACGGATACGTTTTGGACTATCACAACTGGTATTGGACCGTTATCTCATCGGCTCAGATGTTTGCGAGTCTGCCCGGGGGCCTGGCTCACGATACCGTTTTTGTGAAGCTCAAACATACCGGCTCTTCACCCGGCTTATGGGTAAACGGTGAAGCGGCCGAGGTGATAGATTCGCTCTCCTTCGGCGGCTTGACCGTCACCCGGAGTTTCGGCTTCCGCGGCGGCCTGGTGGACACTCTGGATATCTCTTTTTCAGACAGCGCCTTCCTTGACTGGTATGAGATAGAGTATCCTCGCCGGTTTGAGTGCCACGACCGGCAGATCCTCTTTGAAAGCCCTGCTATTTCAGGGGTGGCGCAGTACGAGATCTCCAACCTGTTCTCCCCGGGGACATATCTTTTTGACCTCAGCGACTATTTCGATGTGAAGAGATTTGAGGGGGTGCAGATCGACGGAGAGTTTGCCAGATTCCAGGATGCCGTGTCGTCGGACACCGCGACCAGATATCTTCTGGTGGACCAGAGCAGAATCAAGGTCCCGGCGCTGTTCTTCCGGGACGAGAGTTCCGATCTGAGGGAGGCTTCCAACCAGGCGGATTTCCTGATCATAACCCACTCCCAGTTCCATGGGCAGGCCCAGAGCCTGAAGAGCTTCCGGGAGTCATTCAACCAGATCTCGGCCAAGGTTGTTGAGGTCCAGGACGTTTACGATGAGTTCTCCGGAGGACTCTCCGATCCAACGGCCATAAGGGATTTCCTGAAATTCGCCTACCAGAATTGGGACGAGCCGACTCCGGCGTTCGTCCTCCTGCTGGGAGACGGAAACTATGACCACAAGAATAATCTGGGAACCGGCTCGCCGAACTTAATACCTCCTTTCACCGCCGATCCATCCATCTCCGACGACCTCTACGTTTGGTGGGGGGATACCCTGGGCATGGTCATCGGTCGACTGCCGGTAAGGTCGACTGGGGAGGCTGAGGTGGTTCTGGATAAGATCATATCCTATGAAGAGGACCCGGAATTCGGGCCCTGGCGAAACTCGATCACCCTGGTGGCCGACGATGAATGGGGAAGTGGGCGAAAGATTGACGGGCTATGGCGATTCCATACCCGGGACACCGAGATTCTGTCAAAATCTCATATTCCATCTTCCTTCAATGTCTCCAAGATATATCTGATGGAGTATCCCTTCGATTACAAGGGGGAGAAACCCCGGGCGGAGGATGCGGTGATCGATGCCTTCAACTCTGGCACCCTCATCGTCAACTTCATCGGGCACGGCAACCCGAACGTATGGGCGCACGAGCGCGTATTCAAGCGCAGCCAGGACATTGCCCGCCTGAAGAACAAACGGAAACTCCCCTTGGTTTACACGGCTTCCTGCAGCATCGGATTCTTCTTCAGCCCTCTCAGCGAAGGGATGGCGGAGGAGTTCGTGAGGGCCGAGGATAAAGGTGCGGTCGCCACCATCTCCGCCACCTGGAACGTGTGGCCGACGCCGAACGCCGAGTTGAATTTCAAGGTGTACGATCTTCTCTTAAGCGGGGATTCTCTCTCCATCGGCGAGGCGCTCTTTATCGCCAAGATATTGCGAGGGCTGGTTGGCAACGATCGCAAGTACGTGCTTTTCGGCGATCCGGCCATGAAGCTGGGAACGCCCAGCCTGGAGGTGGAGCTGACCCAGGTCGAACCCGATACCCTTTCCGCCCTGAACTTGGTCGAGGTGAGAGGAGAGGTCCGCGACTCGGAAGGCCTCCCGATCACCGGTTTTGACGGAATCGCCAGGATGACCGCGTTCGACTCGGAGAGCAGAAGAGCTCATCTGGTAGCCACCGAGCCCAGCCCCAGCACGGAAGTTTATGACATGCCGGGCCCGCTCATGTTCCAGGGTGACGCCCGAGTGGAGAGCGGCGAATTCCAGACCAGCTTCGTGGTGCCCAAGGACATAAGCTATGGGGGCAACACCGGAAGGGTCACGGTCTATCTCCAAGGGTCAAATCAGGATGGGGTGGGCCTGCGCGATTCACTCGTGATCAGAGGATCCGATACCACGGTGATAGACACGCTGGGACCCGAAATATCGGTGAGCTTCGACGACCGGGAGAGGTTTACCCAGTGGGAGACCATCCTGCCCAACTCGGTTTTGCATCTTTCCATCTCCGACCAGAACGGGATAAACATGACCGGCGAGGTGGGACATAGGATCACCCTGGTGACAGACGACGACTTTGCCAGCCAGACCGACCTCACCGGTGGCTTCGAGTATGATCTGGGAGATTACCGCTCGGGCTCGGTCTCGCACGGGCTGCCTTGGCTGGCGGAAGGTGATCACACCCTAAGCATCAAGGCCTGGGATAACGCCAACAACTCCTCGGTCTTCTCGGCCAACGTCAAGGTGAGCGCCCAAAAGGAGTTTGAGCTGACCGAGGTGATGAACCATCCCAACCCGTTCACGGATCTGACCAGTTTCTACTACTATCTCTCTCAGGACGCCGATCGGGTTCAGATAAGGATTTTCACCCTGGCCGGAAGGTTAATCAAGCAGATACCGTTTGCCTCCTCCCGCCGGGGGTTCAACTTCTCCTCCACCTGGGACGGAAGGGACGAAGAGGGGGATCAGGTTGCCAACGGGGTCTACATATACAAGGTCACCGCAGAGGGTGTGGTGGACGGAGAACGGAAGACCAAAGAGTATTTCGGAAAGGCGGTAGTGGTCAGGTGAGAGGCTGCGAGCCCGTTTCCGAGGGGAAGGCTCTCAGCCGTCGTCAGTTATCTTTGGAGGATTTTTGCCGATTTTAAAGGAGAAGCCGCGTGGTTGCGTCATGAAGCGGAAGCATTGAAAACAAAGGCCGGGTCGGGCCCGGAAGGCCGCTCTTCGGTCGACAGAATAGAGAAAAAAGGTTGGTAAGGAGGTTTACAGATGAAGAGAGTCGTCTCTTTGTGTTTGGTCTTGGTTTTGATTGCGTTTGCAGCCAGTTCCGTCTGCCGGGCGGACGTCAGCCGTTCCGGGGTCCTGTTCCTGAGGATCGCGGCGGGGGCCCGGGCGGCAGGCATGGGTGAGGCCTTCGTGGCCATCTCGGACGATGCCACGGCCACCCACTGGAATCCGGCCGGCCTGGGGGTCTATCCTCTTACCTCAGATTGGCTTGAGTATCCGCTGCCGGTCGAGTTTAAGCCCAAGTCCATAGCCCTGCTCAGAAACGAGGTGCCGGAGCTGAACTACAAGCGATACGATGTCTGGGCCATAAGTGATCTGGACCTGTTTCGCCTGCACAGAGCGAAATGGGTCAAGGAGGACCAGGATCAATTAACCGACACCCTGACCTGCATAGGGTCGGACGGAAAGCTGCTCTGGATAGGGAGCAAGAACGGACTCTTCTCCTTTGACCGAAAGAGTTGGAAGACATACACCGCCGAGGAGGGACTGCCTTCCGACCACATCACCGCCCTTCTCCCCATATCCAGACGGATGGTCTGGGTGGGGACCGATCAGGGTATCGTGAAGTTCGACGGAGCCAAATGGACCGAGTTCCCGCTGGGCGATGAGGCGCAGGATCGGCAGGTGGTTGCCTTCGCCAATCGCGGGGAGCGCAATGTGTGGGCCGCCACCAGGACGAAACTGTACAAGTTCGACGGCCAATCCTGGCAGCCCCACGAAACCTATTCGGTCAGGATCGGTGACAGCCTGGAGAAGGTGGTGAGGAGGTTCGTGCGAAGCGAAAACGAAAAACGCATTCTCCACGCTCTGGAAGTGGTCAAAACCTACAACGCCCTGACCGATACGGCAGTGAGCCCGGGCGACACCCTCAGGCTCCCCTTCGAGCTCGGGTTGAACGGAGAGGTGACGGCCCTGGCCCTGGACGATCGGGAAAACCTCTGGGTGGGAACCGATCGAGGGCTGAAACGGTACGCAGAGGCCGGATGGCAGATCTATGGATACAAAATCTATACTGCTGCCGAAGGTGATGACGTCGGGGGGGTGGCAAGAAAATTCCTAAACTCCGAGGATGAAGACAAGATCTCCAGGCTCTCCGGCATGATTGCCGATTACAACGAACTGAGCCCGGAAGAAAAGCTGGAGGCCGGGGAGAAGATATATGTCTACTTCAACGCCACCGGGAGCGAGATTCTGTCGGTGGTGGACGGGGGGGGCGGAAAGCTCTTCGTGGGCACCCAGTACGGAACGGTCAGGTGGGATGGGGAGAGCTGGGGAAGATACTATCACGGCGGGCTGGAAAGGGCCAGGACCAAACGAATCATCCACAGGGACGGCGAACTCTGGTTCGTCACCGAGGAGAAGGTGGTCATATATGCGCACGCCAAGAAGGAGATAACCTTCATGCATGCCAACTGGCTCCCCGAGCTGGCCTCGGATCTTTATTATGAATATCTCTCCTACGTCCAACACATGGAGGGATGGGGCACGGTGGGTGCAAACATAACCTTCCTTTCACTGGGACAGAACATCCGCACCGACGAGTTCGGACAGGAAAAGGGAACCTTCGACAGCTTCGAGATGGCGGTGGGCTTCTCTTACGGCACCCGGCTGAACCCCAACCTCTCCACCGGACTCTCGGCAAAGATAATTTACAGCCATCTGGCCGATCAGGGAGCCGGATTGGAGAAGGGCAAAGGCTCCGGATCGTCCTTCGCCTTGGACGCCGGGCTTCTGTACAAGACCTTTGTCAAGAGGCTCACCTTGGGGGCCGCCCTTACCAATCTGGGTCCGAACATCGCCTACATCGACTTGAACCAGTCCGACCCTCTGCCCCGGAACCTGGCGGTCGGTCTGGCCTACCGCATCGTCGACACGCCGTTCAACCGCCTGACCGCCACCTTCGAGGTAAACAAAGAGTTGGTGGGCTTAGACGACCCGATAGGCACGGAGTTGGACGAGGCCATAGAGAACATGGGAATCGAATACTGGTATGGAACTTACGTTGCGCTGCGAGCCGGCTATATCTATGATCAGGCGGGAGACATCAAGACCGCCACTTTCGGAGCGGGGCTTCAGTATGGCCTCTTTCGCTTCGATTTCGCCTACATTCCCTCCTCCAAGGACTTGGCGCTGGCCAACACCATGCGGTTCTCCATGACCGGGAAATTCTGATTGGACAAGGCCTGAAGCAGAAGAATGAATGCCGGAGCCTAACTTGAGTCAGGTTCCGGCCCGGAGATAGACGTGAAGCTAAAGTCGACCTTTTTAAGGACCATAATTGCACCGGCCATCATGCTTCTGGTCTGCGCAAGCCTGACCCGAGCAGACTCGGAAAGTATTCTGCGGATTCACGGCAAGAAGCCTCTGAGCATGGAGAAGGCCTCGCTCCCGGCGACAGAAAGACCGGCATTCAAAAGCGACGTGTCTCAGAAAAACCTGCTGGGTCTGGAGAGGGCCACCCCCCACTCGCTGCCGCTTCTTTCCAAGTCGCCATCCGCGCACTCCGCCACCCTGAAGATACTGGGAATACGGGTGGAGTTCGAAGAGGAGGTCCCGGACGATCCCCGGACCACCGGCAACGGTCTTTTTGACATGAGAACCCAGGAGGATTTTCTTGCCGAGGAGGGACATCTGATAGATCCCGCACCCCATCACAGTCTCTATTTCGAGAAACACATCCTGGCGCTGCACAATTACTGGTGGACCGTCTCCGAAGAGCAGCTTTCAGTTGAAGGGAAGGTTTTTCCCAGAGACGACAACGTGGCTTACCGGCTGCCTCACCCGATGGCCTACTACGGCGCGCCGGATTCCTCCATGCAGGTCAAGATCAAGATGCTCACCCGGTTCTTTCACGACTGTTTCAACTTGGCCGACTCCATGTCGGTCAACGACGATCCGCAGGTCTACGGCATAGATTTTTCGGAGTACGACTGTTTCGTGATCTTCCATGCCGGTTCGGACCTTCAGAGCGATCTGGGAGCTTTAGTCGAACCCACTCCCGCTGATCTTTTTGCCGGCTTCATAGTGCTGAGGGACACGGTGTGGGTCAACGACGGGACCTTTCCCATAACCGAGGGAACCTTCATGCCGGAGACCCGGTCGCAGGACAATCGGCTGAGCGCGATGAACGGGCTGTTCGCCCACGAGTTCGGTCACCAGTTGGGTTTGGTGGACCTGTATAACAGCGAGACTTTCCTCACTCAGGTGGGTGACTTCGCTCTGATGGACAACAATGCTCAGCTGGTGGGGGTGGACGTCGGATACACCAGGTTCGTGTCCGGGGTGCTTCCGGTTTATCCCTGCGCCTGGAGCAAGGCGTACTTGGGCTTCGTCGAACCGGAGGAGGTGACCGGTGACGACATAGAGCTTTCCGCCACGGAGCTGCTGACCGGAGATCGCCAGCTTATCAAGGTACCGATAAGCCCGGAGGAGTATTTTCTGATAGAAAACCGACAGGTGGATTTGGATGGCGATCAATTCAGCGGCCTTCGGGTAGACAGCACAACCAATGTCGTTCTGGGCCCGGTGAATCCCTTCGTGAGATACAACCGCGAATATGACTGGCTGCTCCCCGGATCCGGGATTCTGATCTGGCATGTCGACGAGAGCGTGGCTTACTTTGACTACGATCTGGACGGCCTGAACAACTTCTGGGACAACCAACTTCAACTCGATTGGAGCAGGCGCTTCCTGACCATCGTCGAGGCGGACGGAATAGTCGACTTCGGCGGGAACTATCATGCCGGCTACGGGCGCCAGGAAGATATGTTTTACCAGGGCAACAGAATCGCCCTCACCCCAAGCACCCTTCCCTCCTCAGAGAGCAGGAACGGATCGGATACGCACATTTCGATTACCGATATCAGCAGTTCTGGCAGGCTGATGACTTTGGATATCTCGCGAGATTGGGCGCAGGTCGGCTTCCCTCAGAAATTCATTCCGGAGATGGATGCCAGTTCGCTGGTGTCGGCCCAAGGTGACCTGCGAACGTTCGCTTCCTCCGGCAGGTTCATTCACGCCTGGAACGCCGACGGAGCGGGATTGTTCGCATACCAGGATTCGGTGCAGATCATGCAGTACGATTCCACCTTTGTCACCGTGCCTTTGGCCATATTCGCAGAGAATGACTCGGACTTCGTAGGCCCGCCGTCGCTCGGTAACTTAGATGGCGACGATACTCTGGAGGTGGTCGCTGCGACCGTGGACGGCAGAGTATACGCCTGGATTCCTTACGACCTGGACGAAGACGGGAGAGCAGACGTGATGCCCGGCTTTCCGGTAGCGCTGGGAGAGCCCTTTGGGGCAAAAGTCCTGACCGCTCCGGTGGTGGCGAATTTCGACACCGCCGGGTCCGACCTGGAGATATTCGTCTCCATCGATCCCCACGTTGGGGATTCGAGGATCGTTGTGATTTCTCATGAGGGGCAAGTTTTATATTCCTCGGGCGGGACGAATCTGGAAAACACTATCGCCATAGCCACTACCGACACCTGTCATCCGGACTGCTTGCTTAACAAGTACCCGGCCAGCTTCATCCTGAGCAGGGCGCCGGCGGACCCGGATATTCTGTTTCTCTCTATATGGGATATGTACATCACCGGAGCTTGGGGCGGCACCGGCTTTTCTTGTGATGATTCCGAACCCTCTCTAGTGACCGGGGACATAGACCATGACGGTAAGTTGGATGCCCTCGTCAGTTGTGGGACGCAGGGAGTGATTCGCGCATACGATCTGGACCTGAATCCTTTGGATGGTTTTCCGATCTTGGTGGATCAGCCGCTGACATCTTCACCTGTTTTGGGAGACATAAACAGGGACGGTTATCTGGAGATCGTCGCTCCGTCCAAAGACAAGATCTTTGCATACAACTTCAACGGCTCGCTGATGAGCAACTTCCCTGTCGACGTCGCCTACCCGTTAGAGTCGGCGGACTGGATCGAGTCCTCTCCGGTTTTGGGAGACGCGGACGGCGATGGTTACCCGGACATAATCGTGGGGACCAAAAACAGGCAGATTCTGGCCTATAACTGGCAAGGAAGAGTGGTGGATGGGTTCCCTCTCCCTATAGGCGGGCCGATGACCTCGTCTCCGATTCTGACTAATCTGGACAGAGACAGCGACGTCGAGCTTCTGGCGGCAGGCGACGACGGCTACCTCTACGCCTGGGATCTTCCGGGAGAATATGATGAAGATAACCTTTCCTGGATCATGTATGGCCATGATGCCGGACACACCAATCACTTCCCCAAGGAGAAGCTGCAGCCTGTTATCGATCTGGCCGGGGATCTGCTGCCGGAGAGCATGGCATTCAACTATCCCAACCCGGCGGAGGGTCGGACCTATATCAGATACTTCTTGAAAGAGGATGCTCAGGTGGGTATCAAAGTATATGATCTTTCCGGAATGCTGGTGGACGAGTTTCCCGGCCCCGGCATCGGGCACACTCACAACGAGCTTCCATGGGACTGCTCAAAATTCGCAAGCGGTGTGTATCTCTGTCGGGTTGAGGCAGAATCGGATAGTGAAAGTCAAGTGGTGTTCTTCAAGATGGCCGTGGTCAAGTAGATCAGCAGATTGAACGGATTTAAAGGATAAGAAAGAAAAGAACGTAATTCATAAGGAGGAGAAGATGAGAACACGTCGACTTCAGGTCATGACCGCCTTGCTGCTGTTCGTGTGTTTCCTTGCCTTGCAGACCAGTGCCAGTACCTTGGTCGAGAACGAAGAACAGCCCTTTTCGTTCCGGAGCGATTTGGCGCGGGGAGATCTAAAGCAGGCTCAAAAGCTGTTCGAGTTGACCCACGCCTCATATCTCTCCTATCAGGGCGATCCGGCGCAAGGGGAGCAGGCTTTGGATGTCTACGGTTTCAAGGGAAAATCGGTTAGGAGGGCCTTCCTATATTCTTTAATCGTTCCTGGTGCCGGAGAGTTTTACGCCGGATCGAAGATCAAAGCCGCCGCCTTCCTGACTCTGGACGTGGCGCTTTGGGCCCTCTACTTCAACTATCACGGCCAGGGGAAGGACAAAGAGACCGAGTACCAGGGCTTTGCCGATGATCACTGGTCGGAGGATCAGTACATCCAGTGGCTGATACTCACTTATGGCATCGATTCGGACAGGAAGAAATACAAGGACCCGGTCACCGGAGACTCCGTCTATCTCTCCCATCACCTTCCGGATACCAAGACCGATCAGTACTACGAGATGATAGGCAAGTACGAACAGTTCACCGGCGGCTGGGACGACCTGGACAACAGGGAAACATATTTAGGCCAGCGCCGCGACTCGAACGACCTGCTGAACAAGGCCAAGTATGCCGCCATGTTCTCCCTGGGCAATCACATATTGTCGGCCTTCGATGCCGCCTTCACCGTGAAGAGATACAACAAAAGGGGTGAGAAATTCAGCCAGGTGGAGCTCAAGATGAGGCTGGTCGAACGCAACCAGGAATTGATTCCCCGGGTGTCTGCCAGCTTACGGTTCTAAGAGCGCCGGTGACAAGACTGAAATCAAAGGACCCTTAATGAGAAGTCTAACCGTCAGTTGTATAGTCCTGCTTCTGATTCTGGCAATCACCCCGGCCCGTGCGGAGAGTGCCGCAGAAAGCTTTGTGAGGCTGGAGGATAAACCGACCGGCGGGCTGCTCTCCCAGCAGACAGGATTCTTCTTGGGATATCCGGAGGAGGCCGGTTTCACCGCTTACCATTATGCCTCCGAGGAGCCGGACGATTTCTTTCAGATGCCGGGAGAGTTCGACGAGGAAAAGGAGGGGAAGAAGTCGACCACCAAGGCGGCCTTTCTTTCGCTCATCCTCCCCGGCGCCGGAGAGATCTACGGCGGATCCGGCACCAAGGGGAAGATCTTCATCCTGTCGGAGGCCTCGCTCTGGGCGGGCTTCTTCGCTTTCCGAACCTACGGATCGTGGCTGGAGGACGACTACAGGGTTTATGCGGCGGCGCGCGCAAAGGTGAGCCTGGACGGGAAGTCGGAGACTTTCTTCGATCAACTGGCTTTCTATGACAGCCGCGATCAGTACAATCAATTCGCCCTTCTCTATTACAGGGGAGAAAGACAGCCTTATCCGGAGGATGACTTCTGGTACTGGGCCTGGGACAGCAGGGAGTCGAGAGCCCACTACCGGGACCTCAAGAACCGGAGCAAGGACGCATCGCGAAGAGCACTCTACATGGTGGGGCTTTCGCTGGTGAACCGTATAGTCTCGGTGGTGGACGCGATGAAGACGGTGCAAAGCTATAATCGCAAGAAAAGCCTGCAGCTCTCCCGGATGAAGTTCGACCTCAAAGCCAATCCACTGGGGCATAATCCCAAGGTTATGCTCTATGTCTCGCACAACTGGTAGCAAGCAATTTCAGCACCGATCTCTTCGGCTGCTCCCCAGCCACGTCGATTGGCCGACGTCTGACGCGAGCCGGCCCGATGAAGGCCGTTTCCTTGTGCCATTCGATCTGCGGGATTTTACGCCCCAACTACCGTTTTACACTCAATGCCAGCAGAAGCAGGGTAGACGGTTGACTGTTTGTCTGAACTCCTTCAGAGAGAAGGAACTTCGAATCGGGCGGAATTATGCGAAAATCACGTAAGAGCAGCCTTTTGCCGATAGCCCTTCTGGTCTGTCTGGCCTGTTCCTCCTACGGGCTGAAGAAGACCGATTACGGGAGATCCGCTGATTCCCAGCCGGTTAGCGGCCTGAGGCTTGCCGCCATCATGGCAGAGGGAAAGCTGGGCTCGTCGGCTCTTAACCGTCCCACCGGAATCGCCGTCGACTTTCAGGGTAACATTTTCATCTCCGACACCGGCAACGACCGGGTGGTCAAGTGCGATGAGAAGGGAAGGTTCGTTGACGAGATCGGGGGCTTCGGAAGCGGGATGGGCGAGTTCAATCGTCCCACCTACATTGCCTCGGACAACGGGCTCAACCTGTACGTGGTGGACGCCCAGAATAAACGCATCCAGAGACTGGACCGAAATTTGAACTTCATCTCGGCGATCGAGATACAGGGAGATGGAGATTTCGCAGGCCTGGGCCTGCCGGAGGGAATAGCGCTCACCCCCTCGGGCGAAATAGTGGTCTCCGATATCGAGGGCGATCTGCTGGTCCAACTCTCCGGCTTCTTGGAATACAAGACCACCTACGGCGGCTTCGGGGAGATGGAGGGGGAGCTGCGCGATCCCCTGGGGGTGTTCGTCGACCGGAACGGTGACCTCTACGTGGCCGATTCACGGAACGATCGGGTGGCGGTGTTCGATCAGTTCGGGAATTTCTTGAGGAGTCTGGGAGAGAAGGTGTTGAATGACCCCGCCGGAGTGACGGTGGGCCGGGATGGGTCCGTCTACGTGGCCAACACCGATGACAACAGCTTGGTGGTGTTGGGGCCGCAGGGTGACCTGATCGCCGAATACGGGAAGTCGGAACAGGGCATGATGGGTCTATCTCAACCGACCGATCTTGAGTTCGGGCCACAAGGAGAACTCTTCCTGGTCGACTCGGGTAACCACAGAATCGTTGTCTTCGAGGTGATGAGATAACGCATATCTCTATTTGGGAGTCCTGGTCGATGCGCAAACTCATCTCCAGCCGGTTCACGGAATTCGGAATCAGGCCGGGCCTGCGCCTGTGGCTCCTTTCTCTGACGACTTGTTCGATTCCGGCTCTGCTCCTGCTGCCTCTGAGTTTTCGCCCGGCCCGGGCTGCTGAGCAGCCAAGTCTCTCCACCCATGTGGCAACCCGTCTTATCGGTAACGGAACAGTTGGTCCTTATCAACTTGGGGCGCATTTCGTTTTACAGGGCACCGAGCAGGTCAGAAAAAATGGCCTGCTGCTTGAGGGCGAGCGAGACTACTTCATGAACTACGATTATGGCACCATCACCTTCTCCTTTCCGCTTCTCCCCGACGATACCCTTCTGGTCAATTACCAGAAGCTGAACCTGACTTTGAGAAGAAGATACTTCCACCGGGAGCTGGTCTACCAGCAGGGGCGCCAGAAATCGAATCCCGTCTCGCTGCCCGGCGCTGTCAGCTCCGCGCCGAGCAAGGAGGAGAGGTGGAGATTCCTACCCGGCTCCGGCGAATCCGATCTGGAGTTGACCGGCAGCAAGACCTTTTCGGTGGAGGTAGGCTCTGCCCAAGACGTTTCCCTCAAGCAGGGATTATGGCTCTCGGCGACCGGCAACGCCACCAAAAACACGGAGATATCGGTCCAGCTGTCAGACCAGAACATGCCCGCCACCGCCCAGGGGAGCACCAAGAGGCTGGAAGAGCTGGACAAGGTACAGCTTCTGGTCAGTTCTCCTCACTTCTCCGGCACCTTGGGAGATTTCTATGTGGCCCCTTCCGGATCGGATCTGTTCTTTTACGAAAAGAAGCTGAAAGGGATAACTGCGGAAGCCGGGGCCGGAGAGAGTTCCGCTTCCGTCACGCTGGCCTCATCCAAGGGAGAGTACTTCACCAACAGGTTCAACGGCCGGGAGAACAAGCAAGGTCCCTACCAACTGCAGGGCAAGAACGGTCAGACGAACATCATGGTTCTGCCCGGAACCGAACGGGTGTGGATCGACGGGGAGGAGATCGGGCGGGGCTCGGATAACGATTACACCATCGATTACTCCAGGGGCACCATCCAGTTCACCCCGCGGAGGCTGATCACCTCGGATTCCCGGATAACGGTGGACTTCGAGTATTCGACCGAGAACTATAAAAGAGATTTCTACAGCGGAAGTTTGCTGGCCGGCTTTCTGGAAGGGAAGGCAAAGCTCGAAGCCACCGGAATACACGAGGCGGACGATGAGAGCCGCCCTTCCGCCTTCTCGCTTTCCGCGGAGGACAAAGCCATTCTGAGGCGGGCGGGCAACGACAGGCATTCGGCGTCCAGGGAGGGCGCGACCTTCGCAGGAGAGGGTATGGGAGATTACGAGGCTGCCCTGGACTCTTTGGGGAACCCATTCTACAGATATGTGGGGAGCGACTCGGGTTCATACAAGGTCTCATTCTCCCGGGTCGGTGAGGGAGAGGGAAGCTACCAGTATGCCGGAGGCGGAGTCTACACCTACGTTTATCCCGGAAACGGAGATTTCCTGCCGAAGACTTTTTTGCCTCTCCCGGAGAGCCATTCCCTTTTCGACCTGAAATTCTCCTTCCGACCCGCCGAGGCCCTGAACACTCAGATAGAATGGGCCAAAAGCAAAAATGACGGGAATACCCTTTCCCAAAAGGAGGATGGACAGAACTGGGGCGATGCGGTTTCCCTCAAATCAACCTACCAGAACTCCGACTTCCAATTCCTGAAGCCGGATTTCCACAGATTGGAGCTTGCCGCCGAGTACAAGCTGCTGAAGCGGGATTTTGCCCCCTTTGGCCGGGTGGATATGGTGGAGAAGGACCGAAAATGGAATCTGCCGGACCGCTCGGTTTCTGCCGACGAGATGACATACGGCGTCAACGGATTAATCTCTCCGTTTCAGTCTTTCTTGATGAGCTTCGACTACGGGAAATTGGAGGCGGAAAACGTGTTCGCCTCCCGCAGAGGAAGTGTGGGCCTGGAGGTCTTTCCGGCCGGCTGGATCTCGGCCGAGGGAAGAAGCGAAAGGATCACAAGCCAGGAGATCACCGAAGAGGCGCAAGAGAAAGAGGGCCGGTGGACCAGAAACTCGGTCGTGGTGAATAACAGGCTCAAGAGTTTCTCCACCAGCCTCTCCTGGGAGCAGGAAAGGAGGACTTCGTCCTTATCGGGGTCGAGCGAGGAACGAAGGGATTTCGATCAACTCAGCGGCGCCATAAGATTGGGATTATCAAGTCTGATTAAGATTAGCACCCGGCTTTCCTACCGGGAGGATGACGAATTCAGGGAAGGATATGCGGCCAGGTCTTCCTCCTACACCTGGCGCAGCCAGCTCTCGGTGCAGCAGTATAGGGGCATGCTCTCCTCCGATTTGGAGTTCGCCCGGAGAATCAAGAAATACCGTAAGCCCGCAGGTGAGGACAGCAAGCAGGATCTCTTTCTGGGGCGGGTGGATTTTCATCCCCCCAGCCAGCTTTTGACGGTGAGGCTCTATCATTCTCAAAACCAGATTAACTCGGGCCAGAGGTGGGATACTTATCTGGAGGTGGAAGAAGGGAGTGGGGATTACCGGTACGAGGATGGTGAATACGTCCCACATTCGGAGGGGAACTTCATCCGGATATCCGAGTGGGTGGGAGAGACCCGGCCGTCCCTGGAGCTTAACAAGAGTGTTCGGATCATCTTTTCCCCTCATAAAGTCGTGCCCCGCGAAGGGACGAAGTCCTTTTGGCCCAAGATAGGAAGGGTACTCTCCGTCGACTCCTTCATCAGTCTCAAAGGGAGGTTCGAACGCAACAGGCCCCTGGGTCACTATCTCCTCTATCCCCTGACCGGCCTCTCCGGGGGAAGCGTTCTCTCTCGCAACAGCACCATCCGACACGATTTGTACCTCTTGCCGACATGGAGGGCGCTCAGTTTAAGGTTCCGATGGGAAAAGGGCGAGGATGACGACAACCTGGCCTCCGACGGGGGCAGAAGCGAGGAGAGGCTCAGACGTGAACTCCTTTTGAAATCACACGTCTCCTCCCGGCATTATGTCGAGACCCGGGCCGGCATGGAGAGAATCGAGGGGCGGCGGCAAGGCCGGGCTGAAGACTTGATCAGTGGAAAAAGCTTGGCGGCTGCGTTTACCAGAAGGCAAACCCGGGCATTCGATCTCAAACTCGCGAGCGAGTACAGGATAAGAGACCAGAAGACCGACGGTACCAGCGTGGAGTTCCTCTCTTTGACCCCCGAGATTCTTGTGTCGCTTCTGTCAAGAGGCAGGCTCTCCGCCCGGTTTGGCTGGACCCACCTTCGGTCCAGACCTGAAGAAAAGAGCCTTTCCTATCTGTTGACTGAAGGGAAAAGAAGAGGGGAGAATTACGAGTGGCGCTGCTTTTTCGACTATAAGCTGAACCGGCATCTGACCACATCGGTGACCTACCGGGGAGAATCCGTTCCAAAGAGAAAGGCCGACCATACGGCCCGGATGGAGCTGAAAGCTTTCTTCTAGATCGGCGTTTGAGAGAGGGATTTGGTGGTGAATCGAGAAAACAGAAAACTGGCGAACATGTCAAGAATCACCTTGGGCATGGCCTTGCTCGGCCTTCTGATTTGCCTTCCGGGCGTCTGCTCACTTGCCCGCGAGGGCGCGAGCCAGGCCGACAGCGTCTGTCCTGCTGCCGGCGGCATCAAAATCGAGGGGAACAGATTCTTCGACTCCGATGAACTCCTGGATGAAATCGATTTCAAAGCCGATCGGTCTGACCACGCCGGTTCGTTGGAAAGGGGCATTGACAGGATCCTGAACCGGTATGGGGAGAACGGATTCCCCTACTGCCAGATTCTGCCCACCCGTTTCGAAATGTCGGAGGGGGGAGAACTCTCTTTCTCTCTTCTGTTGGAGGAGGGGCCGAGGGTGGAGGTGAAGGAAGTCCGGCTGGAGGGACTCAAGACCACCAAGAGGAAAGTGATTCTGAGGGAGCTGGGATCGGATCTTTACGGCTTCTTTTCCGAAAGCCGGCTGAACGCCGGTTTGAGAAGGGTCTCACGACTCTCCTACATAAAAGAAGTCCAGAAAGCAGAGCTTCTGGCCGGGGCGAATCCCGAGGAGGGGATATGCAGAATAACACTGGCCGAGCAGAAGAACAACACCTTCAGCGGGATCCTTGGCTACGCCCCCTCGGCGGGCCATCGGAAGGCCGGGCTTTTCGGCAGGATGGATTTGGCCTTCGATAACATCTTCGGCACGGGAAGAATGACCCGATGGAGCTGGTCCAAGAAGGATCCCCATTCTTCTCAATTCTTCTTTCTATACCGGGAACCGTGGGTCCTCGGTCTCCCGCCCACACTGGAAATCGAGTTGAGCCAGTTGGATTATGACTCAACTTACCTCCAACTGGCGCTTGTCGCCAGGCTGCTCTTCAATTCCACCGAAAGGATCTCCTGGGGAGTGGAGGGAGGATGGGAGAAGACCGTCCCCGGCGCGGCGGGAAAAGGTTACCTTGCAGACAGCAGGAAATACCGGGCGGGAGTCATCTTCTCTCTCGATCTGTTGGACCGGCCGGATAACCCGCGGAAGGGTCTCTGCTACAGAGCCGAGATCGATTACGCCCACAAGAGCAACTTTTCCACAGCTTCATTCAGTCCCGAGAAGGGGCGGACATTCTTGATCGGTTCGTCTATCGATTTGGATCACTTCATCCCGACTCTCAAGAGGCAGACGGTTCATGCGGGAGTACACTTTCGAGGGCTGAGCACGGATGAGAAATCAGTGCCCCTCTCCGACCAATTCAAAATCGGCGGAATAAACAGCATCAGAGGCTATCGGGAGGAGGAGTTCGTCGGCACCCAGGTGGCATGGTCCAATTTGGAATACAGGTTCCTGCTGACGGGCAGTTCCAGGATTTTCCTTTTCGCCGATTACGGTTACTTCCGGCGAAAGGCCTTGTCCGGGTCGGATGAGTCACCCAGAGAGGTTACGGGAGAGAAACTGGGCTTCGGCTTCGGCCTGCGGATAGACTCCAGAGCCGGTCTGGTGGGGATCGATTACGGACTTGGCCAGGGGGATAGCTTCAGCCAGGGGAAAGTTCATTTTGGCCTGATGAATAGATTCTGAGCCGGAGGCGACCAGGCAAAGGTTCGGCTTAACCTTCGGTAGACTGTGTGTGAATAGATATGGATCGGGTTGAATCTTCAGAGCCCGACTCATCGCGGGACCGACCGGCAGGGGAGAGGCAAATCGCATGAGAAAGATTCTGGCGCTTTTCAAGCTTGCGCGTCCTCAGAATGACGCCATCGTTGCTCTCTCGGTCTTGGTTGGGGCCACCCTATCGGGCCAAGTCGAGTCGTGGGCCAGGGTTCTTCTGGCCTGTGCCTCGGCCTTCTTGATCTCTGCGGGCGGGAATTCCATCAACGATTTCTTTGACCTTCAAATCGATCGCGTCAACAAGCCTTATCGACCGCTCCCCAAAGGTGAGGTCTCTCGCTCGTGGGCCCTCATCTTCTCAATCGTGCTTTTTCTTTTGGGGATGGTCCTGAGCCTGTGGGTCGGGGGTTTCGCCATCCTGGTGGCCTTTGCCGCCAGCGGTCTTCTGATAGTCTACAGTTGGCTTCTGAAGAAGCGGTTTCTCTGGGGCAACCTTACCGTCAGTTCTGTCTGCGCTCTGGCTTTCCTCTACGGGGGTCTGGCCACGGACGATTTCAGACTCTCCCTGGTTCCCGCCGCCTTCGCCTTGGTGTTTCATCTGGGCCGTGAGATTCTCAAAGACATCGAGGACCGGGGCGGCGACTCATCATCCGGTGCTTCAACCGTTCCCATCCAGTTGGGAGTGCGCTTCTCGTTATGGCTGTGCACCTTGGTCTTCGGCTTTCTGGTGATCCTGACCATTTTCCCCTATGTGCTGGAGATATTCTCCTGGCCCTATCTTGCGGTTGCCATTCCGGGCGTGGACTTAGTCCTGATCTACGTCATCTGGTCCATGTGGCACGACCGCTCCCGGTCGAATCTGCACCGCCTGAGCAATCTCCTCAAGCTGGACATGCTCATCGGCCTGGCCGCAATCTACGCGGGCAAGTTCTAGCTGCACGGCAACTTCGGTAGCCCCGCTTCAAGGAAGGTCTGAGAAAGGGCAATCCTTCTCACGGCCGGATTCCCGGTGTCAAACATAATCGACTGCCCCTGCTTAATCAGTCGTCCGGATAAGAACTATAAGTAGTTAAACACCTGCATATATGGCCTGTATAATACTTGAACACCGGATTAAGCTCTACACAGGTTTCCGGGGCACAAAACCTGTCTCGTTTTGCAAATGCCGCTTGGTACGTGTGGTGGTCCCGCTTAGGTTAAGAAAGACTTGCAGATAACCAGATCGAGTTGACGCGGTGGCGAGAGGAGAGTGGAATCCGTGTTCGGAGGCAGGGATGAGCTAAAACGGCTAAAAACCCATAGTACGTAAGTTTTTTCGGGTTTGTTTAATATTTTCTCGGATATTCCACCGTGCTGCGTTTTTTTTGCAGAAATTTCTTGACAAGCAGAGGCGGATTAGACATATTGAGAGCGAGGGAGAGCGGTAGGTTCGCAGTTTGGGGTCGGGCCTACCATTGACGTCTTAGGGAAAAGCATCGGCGGTGATGGGTTGGTGGGCTTCGGTCACCAGTTAAAGGGGCGGCCGGTTGCCCGTTGCGCTTGAACAACAAAGGAGGTGAGACGCATGGAACTGAAGGAATTAGTGCTGGAAGTAGAGCTACTGGAGGAGAAGATCGCTCCGGTCAGCGTCTCAGGTGGTCGTTAATTCAATCATCTGGAACGTGTGAGGACCAGCACCTCCTTTTGAAAGGCTATCCCGCATCATTAACCTGGATCCGTCCAGAGGGATAGCCTTTCCCTTTTTTCTGCCCGGCTACGCTCCGAATCGACAGGGCCGCAAATCAGAGCGGCCTGTTCCTTTCCTATGCAGAAGCTGCCAGATTCATCTCGGCGACAAAGAAGTCCATTCTGCAGGTGCAACAGACGGAATCTCTCTCAACCACTCCCCCGCGTACGTAAAGGCCTATAGGTTTGCCCTCCCGGAATTCAACCGGCTCCTCGATCACTTGGAACAGGCGCAACGCTCCCAGCCCAATCTTCTCACCGGGACCGAGAACTGCTCACTTGCAGTAAAAAAAGTGATTTTTACCTTGACACGACCTATTGGAGACCCTATATTTACAGATGAAGATAGATATACAACGCCCGAATATGACCGATAACATGGTCGGTAGGATTCTGTATGAGTCGGGCTTCGAGCTGAGGGGAGACGGTGGGCCATCCTTGAACAGATGAGGGCCCGGGATACTCCAAGCCATCTCTCAGGAGGCGGAATCAAAATGGAGAAGAGAATCACTCTTTTCGCTTTTTGCTTTGTTCTGCTTCTGATCTTCACGTCGTCAAGTCACGCCGGGTCTGATCCCAAAGCTGCTTCGTCGATCGGCTTTGTGGAACTGTTTGGGAGACTGCCAGGAGTGACCGATTCGACATTGTCCACGCTTGAAGCTCATCGGGAAAAAGGTGAAGAGATGGAGGCCCCCGACAGCGCATGGATGGCGGAGAATGTCCGGCTGATGCGTCTGATGGCCCTGGAACACCGAATCAGCTTGGGCGAGATCATGCTGAAAGACACAGTGGACCAGGCGAAAAGGGCCCAGGTTCAGGAAAAGCTCACGGAGCTGAGGAAAGAGGAGAAAATCCTAAACAAGAGGTAGGCCAGGAGGGTCTGCCGCTTTTACCGCTGTCACTGGTTCGGCATGGAATGGTTTCTTCAGTTGTAGGTCAAGCATGTCCGTAAGGACTGCTTGACAGAAAAGAGCAGTCAACAGAATTTCAGGAGGCGAAATCAAAATGAAAAAGAAGGTTATTCTCTTAGTCCTTTGCGCGCTCTTGCTTCTGATCTTCACGTCATCAAGTTACGGCGGATTTGACCCCAAGTATAAGGAGCGGATACTTGGACATCCGTGGGATGATATGCTTGCACCCGCTGCCGATGATACTGCTGTCGTAGATATCCTAATGCTCAGGATTGGACTTAACATCAGCTTGACCTTCGTTTTACATCGTGCAACATTGAGCAACGAAAACCTGGAACAACTCAGAACAAATGAGGCAAAATGGACAAAACCCTTCAAGGACTCTCCCGAGAGATCGCCTCAAAGATAGAATCAATAGAATCTTTGATTGCAGACAAGAAGTTCACAGAGGCGTTGGCAGAGATTCGAGACTTAGAGTCTCAAAAAGCTGCTGATCGTTTCTCGGCTGTGAGAGGGAGTATTCATTATCTGTTGTCTTCGGCTCTTCATCATTTAGGGCGATATGATGAGGCACTCGAGGAAGGCAAGAGAGCCTTTGAACTTCTCAAGAATACCCCGGAGAACAAAAGGATAGCCCAAATCCAGTTCAATCTGGGTGCCATCCACGTGGCCTTGGGAGATTTCGAGCATGCTGAATCACAACTGCGGGATGTGATTGCCACCTATAGGCGCATTGATGACAGGCGTGGAATAATCACAGTCTGTAATAAGCTGGCAAACATATGTTTCGTCAGATCCAACTATCATCAAGCAATAGGGTACATGAATCAATGCATAAGGCACTGTGATGAAAGCGAAGATGAAGTAACAAGGGCGAAACTAGCAGCAAATCTCAGCAGAATCTACACACTGATTGGCAGCTGGCGGCCTGCTAAAGAGAGCCTCCTTTCGGCCGTTGCCGTTTTTGAAGGGAAGGGTGATCAGCTATATCTCTGCCGGGCCTTGCTTTCCTTAGGTTACGTCTGCTGCTTGCAGAGGGATTCTCAAGAAGGGAAGACATATTATGAGAAGGCATTGGAGCTCATTTATGACAATAACTACACCCGCGAACTTGCCATCTATCACGAGTATTCAGGCGAACTTGAGTTTGCACAAGGCAGCTATGAGAGGGCCAAGAATAACTATTTGGATTGCCTCCGCATGATGGAGCAGATTGCACCCGAGAGCGACATGATTTCCCAGACCTATCGACTTTTGGCAGAGGTTCAAATTGCGGAAGCACAGTATGAAGAAGCTTTATCTTCCTGCGAAAAGGCCATGAAAGTTGCCACATCTCTGGGAGAGAGAATCGAGATAGGAGCTATTCATCGAGCCTTGGGGCAGATTTACACCGCTAAGAAAGAAAAGGACAAAGCGAAGGAAGACTTCCAGAAATCCATCTCCATCTTAGGCCAGATCGGAGCCAAGTTTGAGTTGGGCAAGGCTTACCTGGAGGCAGTAAGGTCCAAGGTCTTCGAGTATGTTGACTGCACAGCCTATTATGCCAGCGGCAGAGAGATATTCAGAGAGCTGGGCTCGGATTATCACCTGGGGACGATTGCTTTGGCTTTTTGTGAGTTCTTGTATGAAACCGGCGAGCATGACAAAGCCGAAGCATACCTGCGAGAGCCGGAGAAAATATTCAAGAGGTTGGACGAGAAGAAGGACTTAGATTTAGTCCTTGAGTCGAGAGCCAAAATCGACAGGGCTTTGGGCAAGGTTGGCTCTCCGAACACCCGCCACCGCGCAGAGTACCATTTCTCCGACATAGTGACCCAGGATGATCAGATGCTGGCGATAATTGATGAGGCCAGGCGGTTCAAGGATTCGGATGTACCCATCTTGCTGCTGGGAGAGACCGGCACGGGAAAGGACCTATTAGCCAAGGTCATCCACTGCGAGAGCAAGAGGAAGGACAAGCGTTTCGTCAAGGTGAACTGCGCGGCTATCCCCGAGACACTGTTAGAGAGCGAGCTGTTCGGCTACAAGAGGGGCGCCTTCAGCGGAGCGGACAAGGACAAGAAGGGATTCTTCGAAGAGGCGGATGGAGGGACCATTCTCTTAAATGAGATCGGTGATCTGCCTTTGCGCCTTCAGGCCAAGATACTGGACGTGATCGAGGACAGGGAATTAACCAGGCTGGGAGAGGTGAAGCCCAGAAAGGTCGACTTCCGGGTGATAGCTGCAACCAATAAGGATCTGAGTGAACAGGTCCGCAGCGGTGATTTCAGAGAAGACCTCTATCATCGGTTGAACGTGGTGAGCTTGAGATTGCCGCCCCTGCGGGAAAGAAGGAGGGACATTCCTCTTCTGATAGAGCGCTTCTTAGCCGAACTTGGAATCAAGGAAAGCGGCTGGGAAGGTCTGGATAAATCGCAGCTTGGTTTGACCTACGACTGGCCGGGCAATGTTCGCCAGTTGAAAAATGAGGTCGAGCGACTGGTTCTGGCTTTGATTCCATTTGATTCACGAAAGTTGCTTGAGGAGTTGGGCAAGCTGGATCAGGAAATAAGCAGGGGCACTTCCGAAAACTATCTGGTTGACAAAAGAGCCCAGGTAGAGAGAATGGAAATCGGCGAGGCCATCAAGAGGTGCGGGGGTGATAAGGAGGAAGCAGCTAAGGTGTTAGGTATTTCAAAAGCCACTCTGTATCGCAGGCTCAGGCAGTACGATCTTGACATTTAGTCTCATTTCTGAGAAAGGCAGTCTCATTATTGCAACGAATGTAAGTCAGTAATTAGTAATCGGTTGAAGAAAACAACCACTCCGGGCTTTCTCAATATTGAGAAAGCTCTTCGTTTTTCGCTTCATTCCTTCCTCCCAGGTCTTCAAGTTCCTTCTTTGTATCCTTCGTCCGAATCAGGACTTAAGACAAAACCGCCCCCGCTGTCCTTTAGTGGGCACAGTTCTTGCAGAAGGACGCGGCGCCAACCGACTGCAAAGCGGTTGACTTTACCTCCTTCCTTGAGGCAAGATGGCCTGTCCTGCCCGCGGTCTGAACGGATCGGCTCAGGCCTGCGGGCAGGATTGGGGGGCAGAGAAAGGAATGGTTCTGAAGTGCTGTGTTCGCTTGTGTGCGGCTTACGGCGTCTGTTAAGAATCGCTCTTAAGTCTATGCACCGGGAAGGCCCCGTCTCTCAGCCTGCAGCGACATCCCAACAGAGGCGGAGCCAAACCGGAGCGGCATCCACGTCCCTAAACTGGTGACCGAAAGATGATCCAGTATCCCACTGGTTTCACCTAGCGGGAATTGCGACGGAAAGATGTTGACTTCCTGTTATCGTACACAGATATTGTGGGGAGAGCAAAATGCTGACAAAGAGATTTTGGAGAAGGAGGGCGGCAGTGGTTTGTGCGATGGTGTTCATCCTGTCCCTGTTTGCCCTTAACATCCAAGCCCTGGTAACCGGAAAGGTGGAGGTGAACAAGGCAGAGGCGTGGCGGCTGTGGATCTTTGGGGTCCATAAGAAGTACTCTGAGGATACGGACGGTGATGGGGTAGAGGACACCGTGGTGTGCAAAGGGAATGGGTTCAATTGCTTTTCCATCTACACCCCTTGGTGAATGCACCCGAGCGAATGATTTCAGAGCCCGGCCGAACACAACACCGGCCGGGCTTCTGGGGAGAAGACGAATCATGGCACGGAATGCAATCCGCGCAATCATCTCTATAATTGTCCTGGTCACAGTCGCTCTCTCCCTCCCAGCCTTCGGGAAGGGAAAGAACTTCGAGGAGCTTTTCTCGATACAAGACACAATTCGACTCCCAAAAGCCAAGACCGGGACGGCAATGGCCATTCACCGGTTCAAGATTGACAAGGACGAGAGAATATGCCTGTCTACCGGTCCCCCTGGCGATAGCGAAGTCTGGTTCTACAACTTCCAAGACCAGTTGGCCTACCTGGTTCGCGACGAAGACATTGGTCCGATTCGTGGCTATCCCTACGTGTACTTCAAGGCTCTCGCCTTCGGCAGGAACTCCGAAACATACATATCAGAGTCCGTCAGCGGGAAAGTGGCGGTAATCGATACCGCAGGCAAGTTCCTGAGCTACTTCGCCCCTCGAGATGATCACAACTGCAGAGCCGGGGCAAGCGACATGGAGATCGATGAGCAAGGTTACGTTTACCTTGGCGGCCCCTGCTATCAGGAAGCAGACATATGTCCCGAGGCAAGAGACTTTTGCATTCACAAATATGATCCTAAGGGTAATTATGTTCGATCATTCTTCCCGTTCGACAAGGGGCTATTCGAATTGGTCTCCAGCCCTTCGGAAGATGTCCACCTGGATCTGGACCAGGAGGGAAACATCTGGTGTGTTCACAACATGGTTTACCAGGTGTTCAAGTATTCTCCCGAAGGAGAGCTGCTGGCCAAGTTTCCTGGACAATCTTCTTTTTATGAACCACCCACCAAGTTCAGTGATACTGAATCCGAACAGGCCAGGCGTACCTGGCAGACCTCCTGGAGCAAGATCAACAATCTCGTTGCCCTCGAGCCGAATCTGATCTTGTTGTCCCTTATCACTCATTCTCCCTCAAAGAGCGTGGTGGAGATCTATGATCAAGACGGCGACCTTCTGGAAACCGATATCCAGACTAACCATCGGCTGTTGGGGAGAGATCGTCAGGGGTTCGTCTACTTCCTTCTCGACGGTTATGACAAGGACAAATGGTCAGATGAATTCAGGATAGGCAGGTTTTCCGTCACATCGACGGATCAATCCAAATCTCACACGCGATGAAGGCACACAAGGCAAAGTTGGCTTATCCTCTCGGCGGGGCGGTTATAATAGCCTTAGCGGCATTCAACCTTCTTCTGTTGCAGCAAAATCAGGCTCTTGAGAAGGATGTGTCCAGGTTCTCTGGAGTCTTCCGGAGCTATCGACTCTCCTCTTCTTCCTCCCCTTTGCTGACTGCCGGTTCTCAGCCACTCTGTTTCACCTTCGTGGATCCGGAGAGTGGAGAACCGTACCAGCCCAGACTCACTTTGGTCGTCTTTTTCTCCGTCCATGATTGTGCGAATTGCCTTGAAGAGGCCTCTTTGTGGGAACAATTACAGACGGAATACGCTCCCAAGGGTTTGAAGGTGCTGGGAATGGTCTGCTCCGATGACCACTTGGAGACGGAGAGGTTTGCCGATGCCGAAGGTCTGAGTTTCCCAATTGTGCACGTGGACAGCGCTTACATGAAGAACCGACTGGGGAGTGCTCGAACCCCTTTCAAGGTTCTTCTGGATAGCACACTGACTGTCCTCTATCTTAACGGCCCGAACAGCGAGTTGGCGGACCAACTTAGATTCAAGGAAGTGATCGAGAAATGGTGTGAGCTTTCGCTCTGAGTCTTACCGTGATCCGTCGACTGCAGACTACTCTTCCCCTTTGAGGGAAACAGACAGGCGATTCGCTGCTAAGCACCTGCATGGTCACCCTGTACCGCAAGATGAAGTTGTACGACTTAGGTTTGTGATTCTCATTTTGAGAAAACCGTTCTCATTCCTGAGAATCCTTGGAACGCTATTGGCTGCACAAGGTTACCGAGGAACGTCGAGTTGGGCTTTCTCATTATTGAGAAAGCTTTTTGTTTTTCGCTTCCTTCCCTACTCCAAGGTCCTCAGATTCCTTCTTGGTATCCTTAGTCCGGGCAAAAACTTAGGACAAAGCCTATCCAGCTCACCTGCTTTGGGCACGCTTGTTGCAGAAGGATGCAGCGCCAGCCGACTGCAAAGCGGTTGGTTCTACCTCCTTCCTTGAGGGAAGATGGCCCTTCCTGCCCGCGGTCTGAACGGATCGGCTCAGGCCCGCGGGCGGGATGAGGGTAAGGAAAAAGGAATGGTTCCAAAATGGAGTCCTCACCACTGCATAGTTCATCTCCGTTGGATGCAATTGCTTTCAGCCAGACGTACCGGGGAGCTTGCTCCCCCCGGAGATGGTAAGTGAAGTCGAATCATTTGACCGCAAGGGCACATAAAAGAGGCGGAGGTGAGAAAGAAGGGAGGAACGAAGAGGAAAAAACAAATAGATGAAGCTCAAAGAATTACTCTGAAGCTCTGCAGGCCTGATCAGGCAAAAAAGCAAGGAAGGAGGTGAGGTGAAGATGGCTCTGCTTGAATTGAAAGAACAGCTTATGTCCTCGGGACTCGCATATTCGGTTCCAGCTCCTACCACGGAGAGTGGTTTCGTTCTCTGCGGTATATTATGCTTTACATGCATAACTGGTTTTCACATGATTTAGAGGCTAAGCTAGCCGTAGTAATTAGGCGTCGCCATAGAAAGGCGACGCCTAAGAATTCTCTTAAAACACTTGCTTTGGAGGATGTTTTTATGTATCTTGCTTTTGATCCAAAATATTCTCTGAGAAAGGGTGAAAGAAATATCCTATTTTATAGAGCAAATTATGAAACTGGAAACCTTGAGGACCTAAGATTACTACATCCCAATACGGCCATTGTTTTATCTCTTTTCAATGGAAGGAGGGGCATTGAAGAGATCAAAAGCATAATAAGCCAGTTATTCGAAATTTCTCCTGAAGAAAAAAGAGAATACTTCAAAAACTTTTTGGAGACTTGGAGCCCATTCTTATGTGAAGTTACCGATGCAAATAAGCATTTGATTAAACAATACGACCAGAAGGAATTTATAATAGACGCCTCACAAGTCGACCTCACACACTTTAGATTGACTGCGCCTATAACGTTAGCCTACTTACCTACATATTCATGCTCGCGCAACTGCATCTATTGTTATGCTGAAAAAGAATTTTCCCCTTTTCAAGCGGAAATGCCTTTTGAGAAGATTAAAGCAATTATAAACGAAATGCGCAAACTGAGGGTTATTATGCTGTCTCTGGGAGGGGGAGATGCGTTCACGAGAGAAGACTTTCTGGACATTTTGCAGGTGGTAATTTCTGCAAATATTACTCCTATAGTCTCGACCAAGGAGTATTTGTCAGAACCCACTGTGAGGAGATTACGTGAAATAGGACTAAAAACCATTCAATTGAGCGTCGACTCTCCCGTGCCAGAAATCGCTGATTTCTTAACTGGAAGCAAGGAATATTTTAGCCAAATAATAAAGACAATGGATCGGTTGCTGAAAAACAACATTAAGGTTACCACTAATACAGTCGTCACCTCCTATAATTTTCATGAGCTCCCCAAGCTAATCCTCTTCCTCATAGAAAAAGGTATAGCAAGCATTCATTTAAGCCAATATGCTCGTTCTCTGTATCGTCATAGAGACGATCTGTTTTTGTACAGAAAAGATACAAATTGGCTTGCAAGCGAAGTTAACCATATACAAAATAAATATCCGCATTGCAATATTGAATTTGCAGGGGTTTCAAGGGAACTCGAAGATCCTGAAGAAGAATTACGAAAACACCTTACTCGTCCGCCCTGTCCAGCAGGAAAAAGTAGTTTCGTGATATTGCCTGACGGCAAAGTTATACTTTGTGAACAATTGCCCTCTGTCTCAGAATTTGTCGTGGGTGATTTAAACAGGCAAAGCATACAAGAAGTCTGGGATTCCTCTGCTTTGAAAAAACTCATCTATCCTTCTAAAGAATTATTTGAGGACGCCGGGTGTTCAAGCTGCGATGAATTTGAGCATTGTGTTTTACGGCTGGGGAGATGTATTCGCGAGACATTCAAGGCTTATGGCAACATATATTCGGTTGATCCGAACTGTCCGAAAGCCTCCGCCCCATTGAGACTATCTTAGCTTAGCGTCATGCAAGAGAGCGATAACACGGCCATTGTGGTCGAAGGCCTGACAAAGAGATACGGGAGTCAACTAGCGTTGGATCACGTCTCATTCCGCGTTGGCCGGGGAGAGATCTTTGGGTTCCTGGGCCCCAACGGCGCCGGAAAAACCACCACAATCCATATCTTGACAACGCTTCTCAAGGCTGATTCTGGATCAGCGACCATTTTTAATCTGGATGTCTTCAGTGAGCCTAATAGAATAAGGAAGATGATCACGGTGATGTTTCAGGCGGGTTGCTTGACCCCCTTTTTGAATGTCTATAACCACCTTCATTTTTACGCCCTGCTAGAGGGAATACCAAAAGCCGAACGAGGAGGGCGAATCGCGGAGGTTATGGAGACCCTCGACTTAAGCTCCAAGGCAAAAGCATCGGTTTTCCAGCTGTCTGGGGGGTTAGCCAGGCGACTGCAACTGGCGAGGATTTTCTTGAGCCAGGCTGAACTCTTGTTCTTGGATGAACCGACATTAGGCATAGACATTGAAGGCAAAATAAAGATCTGGGATCTTCTGAAACGCAGATGTGAAGAAAAAAACCTAACGATATTTCTAGCAACAAATGACATGGCTGAAGCTGAATGCCTCTGCGATCGGATCGCCTTCATTTCTCAGGGAAAACTCCTGGCTTTGGATACTCCGGAAATCCTAAAGAGAGAAACGAAGAAGGTGGTTTTGAGCGTGGATCTGGAGAAGTGGGATGCGCATAGGTCAACTTTGGACTTACCACCTACTGTCACCGTTTTGAGCACCGACGAGGGTCGAATTGAGATCGAGTTTACCCGGCCGGAGACCGATCTTTCCCCAGTCGTTGGGCAGATCAGTCAACAAGGAGTCATAAAGGATCTGGACATTCGCAGGCCTACCATTCAGGATGTGTTCTTGCATCTGCTACGAAAGGACAGAGGGGAATAGATATGTACCCAATATTGTGGAAGGAATTCAAAGAAGCCTTCTACTCTGTTTACCGAATAACAAGCAATTTTGCGGTGCCCGTATTTCTGCTAATCTTCTTCTCCGTAGTTTTCACCAGGAATATCGGCACCATTGAGTATATGGGAGACAACGTAACCTATAACCGATTCTTTGCGGCTGGCCTTTTTGGCTATGTGACTTTTCTTGTCTTCTCTCTTACCTTTGCGATGGTGAGGCTCGACCGTGTTCAAAGAATCATCGCCGTTATCTTGGTCTCACGCGTGCCTTTGAGCGCGTATTTCTGGGGAAAACAGATTGCCAATACCGTTCAGACCTTTCTGAAGGTCTTTGTTCTTCTTTTCTTAACCTATTTGATAACCGGGAGCACCTTGCCAGTTAAAGGGATGAATATATTTTTATTCACAACAGGTTTGATTTTGGGAAGTGTTCTTTGGTCGTCTTTAGGGGTGATATCAGCAGTATTTATCACCAGAGAAGACGTAAGGGACATCGTGTTTATGCTTTTAACGATGCCCATAACCTTTGCCAGCTCGATGTACTACAATCTGGAGCGAGCTCCAAGTTGGATTAAGACTATCAGCGCATTTAACCCTTTGACCTATACCTGCAATATCATCAGACAGAGCTTCCTTTTAGAACACCCAGCCGGATGGGCCAATGACTTCGTGTTGCTAATAATCTTTACCGTTCTCGGCACTTTGTTGGCGGGTGTATCTTTAAGAAGACTGTCCATTTGAGATCCTTGAGACGATGTGCGCGATCCCTCGCCAGCTTCCGGCAAGCTAATGCAGATGGAGGAAACTCAGATTGCGGCGGCGATCAAGCCAGCCAAGGGAACAAAAGAGGCTGCCCGACTGCCTGCTAGTTCGCTGGCGACCTTATGTTAGAAGATCAAGCTCCACGGTTCAGGTGTATGATCTCATTTTGAGAAAGTCTTCTTGTTTTCCTCTTCATTGTCTCTCCTAATACTCTGGGCACCTGTCATTCTATACTCTATCCAAACTTAGACTTAGGACAAAAGCGATCCCGTTCTCCTGTGGTAGGCACAGTTCTTGCAGAAGGATACAGCGCCAACCGGCGGCAGAACGGTTGGTTCTACCTCCTTCTTTGAGGGAAGATGGCCTGTCCTGCCCGTGGGTCGAGCGGATTGATCCACCACCTGCGGGCAGGATTGGGGGGGCAGAGAGGAAAGGGGATGCTAAGACAGAAAGCTTCGAGATGGTTGACAAGGAGGTGATTCGATGCTATTGTAACAATGACAGACTCCTGAGATTTCAGGTCAAACTAAGGAGGAGGCAAGATGAGAAGCAAGAGCTTGATTATTGCGTTGTTATGCTCGTTCATTCTTGGCAGCTTTGTCTCAACCACCGGGAATAGCCAAGAGCCCATCCAGGAAGCGGACTTTGAGGTCATCGAGATCGGCACCGGAGCCGATCCGCAATGGTCGCCCGACGGAAAGAAGATATCCTTCCTTCTTGATGGTTGGATGTATCTGGCCAACTCAGATGGGGAAGGAGAGATTCAGAGATTGTTTCAGATTCCCAAGAACGCCTACCGCTGCCATTGGCTGGATTCAACCGAGTTTCTGTTCCAGGAGACAGAACAGCTTAGAGAGGAAGACGGAAGACTGCTGGAGATCACCAACACGCTGACAGCTGTTTCCTTGGCCGGTGCAAAGAGAACAGTGGTGGAGTGCAAACAGGATCTCACTTCTCCTTTTTTCTTCTCTGACCCAATATTCCTGCCCGACGGCACTGTCGGATACTTCCGATTCCCGCCTGGTGAATCGTCGCAGTCGGAGAATGCCGTTTTCCGAGTCATACATCAGGGTGAGCTGTCGCCCGATTCTGCCCTAGAACAGATGAGGGCTGTGATTGTCCGGTTCGCCCCCTACACGATTTCTGGAGACATTTGGCTGGAAAGCTTGGACAAATCGACGAAAAGAAGAATCACCGACGGGAAACTGTGCTCTTTCGCGAAGCTCTCTTCTGATGGAAGCAAGATCCTCGCCATGTGTGGTTACAAGTGTCCCATGTGCGTGATAGACTTGCACGGCAACATGATGACCGTCGGCGAGAGAGGAGTGGACACGGCTGACATTTCTGAAAGCTCCATAAGTCCACCCCAGGCGAAATGGTCTCCAGATGGTCAGAAGATTGTATATATGCGCCTTACCGCGAAAATACTTGACTGGGACGGGCAGCACATTGAGCACATCAAGGGCGAGATACACATAGCAAACGCAGACGGCTCCGGCATTCAGGTCATTGATATTCCTGACGTGGTTGAACTCAATCCGGTGTGGGCGCCGGACGGAACAAAGATAGCGTGCGTTGGAGAGAATACGGGCAAGATATATGTCGTAAAACTGGAGTGATCCTAGATCCAAGAAATCGCTTTTGGGGGACGAGAAAATGAAAAAGAAATGGCTCATCTTGATGATGACACAGATCATGCTTCTGGCAATGTCAAAACAATCATTAGCTCCACCGTACAGTGTAATATGCATTGATCCCGGGCATGGTGGTCCCGGGGCTTCCAAATACGGGCCGAACGGAGATGGGCATGGCACCTGCGGTCCTGTGCTTCTCCTGTCCGAACAATGGGTAAACCTCCAGGTGGGCCTTGAGTTAAAGGACTTAATATACTATTTCGGGTATCCGGTGATTATGACCCGATGGACCGAGGAGGCCGACAATCTCCCCGCTGACTATGATGATGCAATGTGGGCTCGTGCCAATATATAGCCAATTACGGCGATGATGGTACAGGTTTTCTCGTGACACAGTTTATCTCCATTCACCACAATGGCTACACACCCAGTCCTGGTTCCCAGGGAACGGAAGTCTGGTGGAGTTCTCGGCTATACACCGACAGCAGCTATCTTCGAAATCGCGGCTATTGGCGCCCGGCTTATCAAGACTCTCTTCTGGCCATGAAGAGCCATCTAAGGATTCTGGATGCTTGGGATTACAGGGATCGTTGTGTTACCCGCTGTGCGTACGGTTCTGGAAGCAGCTTTTGCTGTGACGATGATTATTTCGTTTTGAGGAATACCCTGATGCCCTCTGCCCTTTCCGAGGCGTCTAATCTCAAGGACACAACGGAGGAACTGCTCTTTGACGATCCCTATTCCGGTCATGCAGACTCCGAGGCTGCTGCTCTGTATGATGGCTGGTACAGCCACGCGGATAATGCAGGAATAGCCATCGTAAGAAACAGCTATGCTCTGGGAACCGGTGGTCAGGTCATTGTCACGGATGATTGGCCCTGCAGCGGCGGCGATACCATCCCGTCGCCCTATACCACCTGCTGGCTGATGGGTGAAACGCACTGCCTTATGGCCATCACTCCGCAGAACATCCAGGGACATGAATGTACGTTCCACCACTGGTCCCATTTCGACCCTTACGGCTCAATGATCACGGAGGATTGGTACGATCCAGAATGGGCCATTTCGGTTACAGCCGAGTTCGACTATCATCGCTACGTTGCCTATTTCACCGGCGGTCCCTATTCGGCTCAGGTTGTGACTCCCGACGGTAATCAGATCTGGCAGGCTGGCGAGGAAAGGATGATTGAGTGGGACGTTTCACCAGGGGCTGACTCCAGTACCCGGGTCGACGTCTTCCTGGACAGGAACGGAGGCAACGATGGTTATCCCGAGCGACTTCTGGACAGCATCCCGGGTGCGTATTACTCCGGCTGGGCTTGGACTGTTACTCCTCCTTATTCGACTCACTGTCGGATAAAAGTAGTTGCCTACGATAGGGCAGGCAATTTCGCCGAAGACGTTTCCAACAACGACTTCATCATCAGCGATTCGGGGAACAATCCCCCGGACCTGTTGAGCCATCTCCAATGCAAGTACCCACAGGGTGAGTGCGGGGATTGTGTCCAATTCGAGGAACAGATCATCGTGGAGATTGCGGCTAACGATCCGGATGGAGACTCCATTTATTACGAATGGTACGTTTGGCTGGGGCATTTCGCAGAAAACGGTCAGCAGAGCATAACCACCGCCGAGAACTTCGTCACCTACGTCGCGCCCCCTGAACCGCAGAAGGAAACAGCGCCGTCTTGGGAGGATTACATATCTGTCGGTGTTACCGACACTCGGGGCGGTCAAACCTGGGCAGTTGGCGAACCCGAGCTGTTTGACCCGGGCTACACCTGCGATTGCGGGGACGCCAATGATGACGGGGTGGTGAATGTGGGCGACGTGATTTACCTGGTCATTTATCTGTACAAGGGCGGTCCCGGTCCGGTTGCGCCAACCGAACGTGGCGACGCCAACAACGATTGCTCAGTTAATGTGGGCGACCTCGTCTACCTTGTCACTTACTTGTACCACGACGGTCCTTTTCCCATCTGCTGCTGGTTCGTCCCTGGCGAGAAGTCAGAACCCGAGGGCTACTCTTTTAGGTAGACACAAAACTTGGTGCCTTTCACAGATCAAGCTAGCCGTGACCGCTGGCCTCGAAGGAGTATCACACTCTGGTGAGGGAGGGGATTGAGAGGTGGTGTGCTCTCTCACTTTGAATTGTGGAGTACTGGGCGCTGCGCGAGCCGAATCCCAGATGCTTGCATGTTCTTTCTAAGGTGTCGCGGCTTCTCCAATCAACTGCTTCGCCACCGTCTTGAGCTCACAAAGCAATTCCTTTTTCCTTGGGTCTTTCAGATAAGTCTGCCTGAGCTTCTCATCCTCTATGCCTTGGCTCAGTCGAGTCAATACCCTGCCTGCGCTCTTCAGTTCTTGATAAGCTCTTTCAATATCATGAGACGCCAAGAACGACTTGCCCAGGTGGTAGCGTATCTGCCAGACCATCTCGAGATGACCGATTTTCTCAGCCAGATCAAGCCCGGTTTCAAATTCCCGCTTTGCCGAGCCCAAATCCCCGTCCGTTTCTTCGACCCTTCCGGAGACTAAGTGAAACATGGGCCGCAGGAGTATGTAGCGCTCAAGCCCGCTTTCTCTGGCCCGGTTGAGGAACTCTTGGCACCCGGTCCCATCTCCAAGCTCCAGACAAAGATCGGCTCGCATCAGGTTCAACCAGAAGATTTCCTCCCCCAGATTCAACTTGTCGGCCAGTGCTGCGGCCTTGCCCAGCAGCCTCTTGGCCTCTTCCGTTTTGCCCTCATCCATGCGAAGTCGGGCCTCGATCTGATAAAGGCTCACCCGGGATTTTTCATCGCCCATCGAATCTATATCTGCGGCAGCCTCCTGGATAAGCTGGGCCGCGCCCCGATGATCTTTCAGCAGGCACTTCAGCCTGGCGGAGCTTATGAGAACCAGAGTCTTCAGCTCTCGATCCACTATGGTCTCTGCGACCTCCCGGGCCTCCCCAAAATACTTCTCAGCCTTGGAGTACCGCCCCAGCTCAAGATGTGCCAGCCCCAAACCCTTGAGTACGCGGCCCACCCTCTCGGAGAAACCGATCTCCGATGCCAGCTTCAATCCCCTCTCTCCGGTCTTCAGGGCCGAGGGATAATCCCCGACCTTGCGATAGGCATCGCTTAGGTTCTCCAGGTTGAAGCTCACCTCTTTGTGGTTTTTGATCTCTTGGTTGATTCTCAGGGATTCCCTGAAATGCTTTACCGATTCGGCGTATTGCCCCAATTCGAAATGCGTGGCCCCGACATTGTTATGGCTGCGGGCTATCCACTCCTTGCTTCCCAAATCCTCATACAGGGATAGGCAGTCCGTGAAATGCTTCAGCGCGTGGTGGTATCGTCGCTGGGACCAATAGACCAGTCCCATGTTATTCTGGGTGGAAGCCATGTAGGATTTATCCTCCAGCCTTCGGTCGATCTCAAGCGCAGATCGGAAACTGTCGATGGCTTTGTCGAACTGGCTGTCGGTCCAGTAAAGCAGGCCCATGTAGCTTAGGGTATGGGCTCGCTCGAGGGGAAGGTCCAACTTACGGTGAATCTGCACGGCCCTCTGAAGAGTGGAGATGCCTTTCCCGAAGTCGTGCTTGAGCCGGTAGGTCTCCCCCAGCCCGTTATAGGTCTCCACCAGGGCCTTGAGATCACCGGATCCTTCCAACAGGGTTACTATCCTCTGGTAGTCCTTCTCCGCCTGGCTCAAATCTCCCACCCCTCTGCAGAAGTCCGCTCTCCTTTTCAAGGCGGCGGCCTCTTTTTTCACCGCCTCTTCTGCCTGTCGGCCCCTGGGGGCGACCTCTATGGCGTTTCTCAGATAGGTCAACACCTCGTCATTGGCGAATCTCTGCTTCATCTTCTCGGCGGACTCAAGGGCGTACTGGTAGGCCTTGTCGAAGTTCTCACCCTCCAGGTAGTGGTAGGCGATGCTGAAAACCGATTCCTCGTCTTGGCCGCCGCCCTCCTCCAGGAGTTTGGCCACCCTGCCGTGCAGGCCAACCCGTCTGGCCCGATCCACCCTCTGGTAGAGGAGATTCTGCAGGCTCTGGTTGGTGAACTGGTAACCTATTCTTCTCTCGCCCGATTCTTCGACCCGGGTGAGCGTTTGATCCTGGGTCAGGCTGGAAGCGATCTGGGCAAGGTCTCGCTGGTCGGCCGGGATCAATTCCTCCAGCAGGTCGAGAGTGAATCTCTTCCCGATCACCGCGGCCGTGTTAAGGAAATCGAGAGTTTCTCTGTCGTACCTCTCCAAGTTCCCGAAGAGAACCGCTTCCACAGAGTCCGGGACCTGTGCTTGATTGAGCCTCTTGATGTCCGCAGTCCAGGTGGAATTCCTCAAGGATATGATGTCGTTCTCCACCAGGTACTTGAGCACCTCGATTATGAAATACGGATTGCCCGCCGTCCTCTCATGCACATAGGCGAAAAACGAAGCCGTAAATTCACCGTTGACAAACTTGGAGAGGATGAAATCCTTGGTTCCGGCAGGGTCAAGCCGATTCACCCTCAGGTGATCGGGCTTCTCTTCCTTCTCTTCGGATCCCATCAATTCGGCCAGCGGCGTTCCCTGCTTCAGCTTCTCCTGGCGCAGAGAGACGCACAGGAACACGGACCCCTTGTCCTTCTGCATCTGAAAATGCCTCAAAAACTGCAGGGTGGAGAGGTCTGCCCACTGCAGGTTTTCGATGGCCACTGCAAGAGGAAGAACTCGAGATATCTCGGTGAGCAGGTGGCTGATCCGCAGATGAAGGGAGCTTTGGTCCTCAGGACGGACCGCCGGGTCCTTTTGGGACCAATCGAGGAGGTCGTCCAGCTCAGGAAGAAGGTGGCCTGCGTGTTTGCTCTCCAGGTAAGGCCTCAGCTTACGCAGCGCCTCCGTCAGTGGTTGATATGCCACTGTCTGGTTTTCCAGGCAGTGTGAGTCCACGAAGACCACGCCCTCAAGCTGGCAGGCCGATTTCAGCTGATTCAGCAGAGTGGTCTTGCCCACTCCTTGCTCGCCCGAGATCAGAAGCAAACTCCCTCTCGAATCTGTCGCCCCGTTCAGGCTGGCTTGTAGCCGCCGCAACTCTTTCTCCCTGGCCACCGGTGGCCCGCTGTGGAGATGAGCCAGACCCGGCTTCCCGGCCGACAGATCCGGTTTGGCTGACTTTTTGAAACCTTCTTTGAGCCCGGCTTCTATCATCTCCTTCACCCGGACGGCATTTGCCGGACGAGCGGCCGGAGACTTCTCAAGCAGCCGAATGATCAGCCGGTCCAGGGAGGAAGGCAGCTGCGGGTTGATCTCCGACGGCGGCGCCGGTTTTTGCTGCAGGTGGGCCGAGACGATCTTCACCGGGTCGTCGGAGGGGAAGGGCAATCGGGAAGTGACCAGCTCGTACAGGATGATTCCCAGCGAGTAAAGGTCGCTTCTCTCATCCAGAGCGGCTTGCTGAAACATCTCAGGGGCCATGTAGGGCAAGGTTCCCTTGGTCTCTTGGCCCCTTTTTGACCCGATCCTCTCCGAAAGCCCGAAGTCCAGTATCTTGGGACCGAAGGCTCCGTCGGTTACTTTGAGGTTGTCCGGCTTCAGATCACAGTGCACCGTGCCCCGCAGGTGCAGAAACTCCAGAATGTCACAGAGCTGCCAGATCAGGCGGTAGAGCGTTTCAAACTGGGCTTCCGTCCGGCCGGGATCCGACAGACCGTGAAGCCTCTCCCCAAGGCTGATCCCCTGCACGTATTCCATGGTGAAATATGGGTGCAGGCCGGCGGCGCCGGTGTGATTGTCCGAAAGGCCAAAATCGAGAACCTCGACCACTCCGGGATGTCTGAGTTGGGCGAGAAGCTCAAATTCCCTCTTGAAATCCTCAACCGCCTTTGGACCGTCGGAGTCGGCGGCAAGCACCTTCAGGGCTACCTCTCTTTTGGTCCACACGTCGTAAGCCCTGTATACGCTTCCTATGCCGCCTTCCCCCAGATGCTCCATTATCCGGTAGCGGTGCGCGAAAGTTTGTGAGATCCTCGATTCGTGCATTTAGATCGGTATTGCAGAAGCTACCCTGGCGTGACGAAAATCAATCGTGGTTAAGACGTCCGGTTACGGAAATCATGTCGAACGGGACTGTTCAGTCTCCTGCTGCGTAACCGGAAGGGTAATGGTGAACGTGGTTCCGCTTGGAGAGCTTTCCGCGGAGATGTGACCTCCATGGTTCCTCACGATCCTCTCACATATGACCAATCCAAACCCATGTCCGTTCTTCTTGGTGGTAAAGTGAGGCTCGAATATCTTCGGCAGAAGGTCCGCAGCAATGCCGGGACCGGTATCGGATATCTTGACCTCCACCAGTTTCTCTCTTACGACGTGAGAGGCGGCGATGGCTATGGTTCCCCGGGACCGGTTGGCCGCATTTATGGCGTCGGCTGCGTTGTTGATTATGTTCAGCAAGACCTGCTGGACCTGGCCAACGTCCATCGGTATGGGCGGAAGTTCCGGATCGAACGTGGTTTCGAACGCTATGCCGCACATCCCCTTCTGGGGCCTTAAGGAGAAGATCATATCCTCGATCAAGGTGCGCAGGTTATAATTGGTGATCTTGGTCTCCAGCTTGGAGAAGTCCATCAGCCCGTCGGTGAACCTCTTCATGGTTTGCACGCTCTCCTGGATGGCTTTGGTGTTCCTCTCCACCTTGGTCGAGTCGCCCTTCTTAAGATTGAGCGGCAGAAGCTCTGCGTTGTTGAGGATGATGGTCAGGTAGTTGTTCAGTTCGTGCCCGATCGAGGCCGCCATCTCGCCTTTGGAGACCAAATTCTGCGAATAGATCAGGTATTTCTCCGCAATCACCTTCTCGGTAATGTCCTCGATGACCAAGATCAGGCCCAGGATGCGGTTATCGTGGCTGTGCAGCGGGCTGGCCTTCAGCGACAGGGCCACCTCCTGCGAACCGAACCTGTGGTATGATTTAGCCTCCTCGAACGGAGCTCCGGTGTAGAGAACCTGATAACATATCTTCCTCCATCCGGTCCGCTCCTCCTCCGGCACCAGATCCAGCAAAGACAGGTTCTTGAGTGAGTGAATGTCCTGTTCTTCTCTCCAGCCGGCCCGTTTGAAAATCTCCTGCGAGGTTTTGTTGGCTATGGTGATCCGGAGATTATTGTCCACCACCACTATCCCCACCGGGGTCTTCTTCACCACGTTTTCGTTGTAGATCTTCATGGCCAGAAGATTCTCATACAGCTTGGCGTTCTCTATGGCCATGGCCGCCTGCCCGGCAAAAAGCTCAAAAAGATACAGGTCGCTCTGCAGGAAGATGTTGCTCTTGGAGCTGTTATCCAGGTATAGAATCCCGACTATTCTCTCCTTGCTTTTCAAAGGGACGCACATTATGGATTTCAAGTCGAGCTCCACGATGCTCTTCTGCTTGGAGTACCTCTCGTCGTGCTGGGCATCGGAGGTATAGACCGATTTGCCGGTTTTGGCCACGCTGTTGGCAATCGACATGGAGATGCGAAAATCCTCCTTGGTGAGGGATTCCTTGCAGATGTTGTGAGCGGTTTTAAACTGCAGGTTATTCTCCTCGTCCTTCAGCATCAGAAACCCCCGCTCGGCACGCAGGAGTTTGCTGGCCCGCCGCATCACCATCTGGAGGATGTCGTCTAAAACCAGTGTGGAGTTGATGGCTTTGCTGATATCCAGCAGGGCCTCAAGATCATCTCTTCTCACCCGGCCCGATTCTGAAACTTGAGATTTCTTCTCGTCTGCATCCAGCCTGGGCTGGGCCGACTCCACCTGCTCGAAAATGGTCTCCATCTGGGCTAAGGTATCATCCAAGTTAATGACCTCTCTGTCACTCGAATCCTTTTCTCCGTGGGTCTCTTGGAGAAGGTCTGCGCTTTCAGTCGAAATATTCTGCTCACCCTGGGACGTTTCCTGCGAATCTGGAGCTGACATGCTTTCTCTCCCCTTTCCGGGCACAATCTGCCCTTAAGGATTTCACTTCCTCTATATTATCGGCCGCGTGAGACAACAGTTTAAGTCCAAAAGAATGCTGTCGAAACAGAATATCGAGCCCCAAAATGAGGATTCCCATCGGTTCGGATCCCTGTGTGCGCCCGTACCGGCTGGACTGAGTCTCGATGAACCCGCTCTTAGAGCCTCTCCCAGAGGCGAAATGAGATGTGGTATGAGAAGGAAACCACTGCCCGAATTGACAAAATGGCAGCTTGGGTTCCACTAAAAGTGCAACTGCAATCACTTTGACTCGTATCACTAAAGGGCAACCAACACGATGGGTATCTACAAAAACTTCTTCTTTGGAGGTCCCGCCATGCGAATCAGAGTGGCTCTCCTCGCGGGGCTGGTCGCCCTTCTGTATCTGGGTCAGGCCCAGTCGGCCGAGCTCTCCCAGACAGTGAGGTTCTCGCCCCACGATCTGACATTCTCCCAATCAGCCGGATTCGAGCTTGTGTACTTGAAGGGCTGCGATATCACCGATCAGGTGGCCGAGCCGCAGCTTCCGGTCAAACAGATTTCCCTGCTCCTGCCTGCCGGCTCCCGGGTGGAGGAAGTGATAGTCAAGGGTGCTCAGGGAGAGTTGCTGTCCGGAGAGTATCAGATTCTCCCGGTTCAGCCTCCCCGGATCCTCTCCATGATGCAGGAACCGATTCCGTTCGTTCAACCGCAGCCGCGGATTTACCAGCGCAGCGCAGAATACCCGGGGAAGCTGGTGGAATACACCGGCGCGGGGTACTTGGGCGGACATCAACTGGCTAATGTCCTGATTTACCCGGTTCAATATCTTCCGGCGGAAAACAGGATCAAGTTCTACACTCAGGTGGAATTCACCATTCGCTACTCGGCTGGAGGAAAGGAAGCTCTTCCCATACGACACCGATCCACGGCCGTGAGCCAGGTTTATCAGACTATTCTGAACCGGGCCACCATAAACCCGGATCTGGGCAGATTGAACTTCAAGCCCAAGGAAATGGGAAAATCGATTGTCCCGCCGGGAGACTTCGAGTACGTGATCATCACCGCCGCCAGTTTCGTCTCCACCTTTCAGCCGTTGGCGGATTGGAAGACCCAGAAGGGCGTGCCTGCCCAGATCGTCACCACCGATTGGATTTACTCGAATTACAGCGGCTACGACAACGCCGAGAAGGTCAGGAATTTCATCAAGGATGCGTACCAGAACTGGGGCACGCTCTGGATTCTGCTGGGCGGAGACACCAACGTGGTCCCCGACCGGTCGACCTGGGCTATGGACTGTGAGGCCGGAATGCATTCCGACGAAAACAATGTGAGATGCGATCTCTACTTCTCCGATCTGGACGGTACCTGGGACGCCAACGGAAATCATATATACGGTGAGGTGGAGGATTCGGTCGACCTGTATGCGGACGTCTTCGTGGGACGGGCCTCATGCAGCAACGTCAGCAAGGCACAGGCCCTGGTGAACAAACTCTTAACCTATGAGAAGACCCCCCCGGCCGACTACACCACCGACATGCTTTTCTTGGCAGAGATCTTATGGTCCAGCCCCTACACCAACTCCGGAATCAGCAAGGATATGATCGACGAGCTGTACGTTCCTTCGCAGTTCGATCCCATCACCAAGCTGTATGAGGATCTGGGTAACGAAAACTATACCTCGGTCATGGCGGCCCTAAACGACGGACAGAACATAGTCAACCATGACGGGCACTGCTGGTATACCGTGATGGGCGTAGGAAGCGGCTCCCTGTCTCCTTCCGACATGGACGCTTTGCATAACGGCCCCCGCAACTCCATCCTCTACTCGATCGGCTGCTGGCCCGCCGCCATCGAGTACGATTGTATAGCCGAGCACTTCATCAACAACCCCAATGGGGGAGGGGTGGCCTTCATCGGGAACACCAGATACGGCTGGGGATCGCCCGGAAATCCGAAGTATGGTTACTCGGACCGGTTCGACCAGCAGTTCTACGCTTCTCTTTTTGCCAAAGATATCTATCGCATCGGAGCCACGGTGGCCGACATGAAGGCCTTTTACGTTCCGTTCTCCCGGCAGGAGAATGTCTATCGCTGGTGCCAGTACCAGGTGGTTCTCCTCGGCGACCCGGAGATGCCCATCTGGACCGACACGCCGCAAACGCTCATAGTCCAGCATCCCGACACCATCATCTCCGGCAGCAGCCGGTTTCCGGTCACGGTCTGCGGCGGGTCCGGTTCTATGGAACCGGTTGAGGGAGCCTTAGTCTGCCTGATGAAAGGGGACGAGGTCTACCAGCGAGGGTTAACCGACGCTCAAGGGCAAATTCTGCTTGATATATCACCCTCCTCCGCCGGCGAGATGTACCTGACCGTAACCGCTCATGACTTCTTGTACCACACCGACGCCGTCACAGTGCTGGCTGCCGGGGGCTGTGTCTTATACGAGGGACACAGCATCGATGACGCTTCCATCGGAAACGGCGACGGCTTGCTCAATCCCGGAGAGACCGTCGACATGTCGGTTACCCTGAAGAACTGGGGAACCGAGGTGGAGTATAACGTTTACGCCATCCTGCATTCGGCCGGTGATCCGCACGTGACCTTAATCGACAGCCTACAGGACTTCGGCATAATGGACCCGGGCCAGAGCGCGGTCAGCTTGGCACCGTACTGTTTCAGCATCAGCCCGGGCTGCCCCAACAACCACGTGGTCTACTTTGACCTGGAGATCAATGAGGGTTACGGCACTTCCTGGAGCAGTATGGTTTCCGTTACCGTGGTGACTCCCGATCTTATGCTCTACAGCCATTCGGTGGACGACGCATCAGGAGGGAACGGAAACGGAGTGCCTGAACCATCGGAGACTTTTGATCTGCGGGTATATACGAAGAACCAGGGTTTGGAGCAGGCCACCAACGTCACCGGATCCATTTCGACCGCCAGCCCGTACCTCTACTTCCCCAGCAGCACCGCTGATTTCGGCAATATCGGATTTGGGCAGTTGCGGGGCGCGACCTTCCAGGACGTGCAGGTCTTATCCGGTTGTCCCTCCAACCATTTCCCGTATCTTCATCTGGAGACCGAGACCAGCGAAGGATACGTATTTCAGGACAGCTTCGTCCTCAGTATCGGAGAATGGGGACTTGAGGATGACATGGAGTCCGGCGACGGCGTCTGGACCCACTGGGGCACATGGGATTCCTGGCACCGCTCGGATAACAGGAAACACTCCGGTGACTTCAGCTGGTACAATGGATTAAACGGTTTCTGGTATTTCCGCGACAACACCCACAGTTGGCTGCAGAGCTCCTCTATCATTCTGGGTCCTCAACCCAGCCTCAGCTTCTGGATGTGGTATGACGTGACCAACTACGGTGTCGACGGGATACATGTTGAGATATTCTATAACGCTGATGGCGCGCGTGATACCATAGACTTCATCGGCACCGGGGGCGCGCTGGATTCGCTTCTCAATACCGGGAACGACTGGATGGAATACGTCTATGATCTCTCCTACATCCCTGCGGGCACCAGCATACGGGTTGGGTTCGTCTTCAGTAGCGACAACCAATACACTTATGACGGAGAAGGCTTCTACATAGACGACGTGAGAGTGGGGCCGAGCAGGGGAGCCTGGGTGGCCGGTGACGTCACTGGCGATCATGTGGTGGACATCGCCGACGTCGTCTTCCTGATAAACTACCTCTACAAGTTCGGACCTGCTCCCGATCCCCCGCAGAGGGGAGACCTAAACGGCGACTCCGAGGTAACCCTTGCTGACATCGTGTATTTGATCAACTACCTCTACCGGGCCGGGCCTCCTCCGCTATGAGTTGGCGGGTTAATCAAAACTTCAGATCGATAACTGAGAGCCCTTTTCCCCAGGAGAAGGGCTCTTTTCGGATTTGGCCGAGTGCTTCACAGCTTGCTGTGGGTTCCTTCCTGGTTCACACCGGCAACGGCCACACAAGCGAGGAAAGAAAGGGGGTTCCCTCTCCCTTTACGGGAGAGGGAGAAAGGGAGAGGGTGTTCCAATGAATCCTGTGACCGAACCTCTCAACTCGTCGGCTCAGCATCCTGCCCGGCGTGCGTTGTTGTATCAGTATTGCTGCCAACCTGCCATCAGTGCGAGCCAACACACCAGCAAGGGGCTGTTCCCCTCCCTATTCCCTTCTTTTCCCGCAGATTCTTATTGACAACTCCGAGAAAGCCCTTATCTTAAGGGTAGAAAGCCGACATTTCAAAGAAAGCCTTCATAAGATGCTCCAATTGCCTTCTATCTGTCCAAACCCGGAGGTGTTCGTGCTCAAACGGTTAATAGTGATTATACCTATCTGCATTGCAGCCTCGATCTTCTGGTCGTCGGTAGGATTCTCACAGACTCCCCATGTTGTCTCCACCTCGCCGGCGCAGAATGAGCTGAACGTGCCGGTTTCCACCAACATTTCGGTGACCTTCGATGTGGATATGAATGCGAGCAGCATCAATGGCTCTACATTTCTGGTCACTGCCAGGTCGACCGGATTTCATCTGGGTACGATCACATACGATGGGCCCAGTAGAACGGCTACGTTCGACCCGCTACAGAATTTCGACCAAGGCGAAGTGGTGACGGCTGTGCTGACCACCGGCATACGATCCTCCGTGGGCACCCCCCTGGGCAGAGGTTATGCCTGGTCTTTCACGTCAGTAGTCGATGATGGCTCGGGCACCTTTGCCCCTTATTCCGTCTATGGGGCGAGCAGCCCTGGCTCGGTCGTCTCTGCTGATTTGAATGGCGATGGGCACCTGGACCTGGCGACTTGTGCCAGGAGTTCTGCGACGGTCTCGGTTCTGCTGAACAACGGGGATGGCACCTTTGCCATGCAACAGGTCTATTCGGTGGGCAACAATCCTCGCTCTATCTTCTCTGCCGATTTCAACGGGGATCGGCACCTGGATCTGGCAACTGCAAGCACCGGCGACGACAATGTCTCTGTCCTGCTGAACACCGGGGATGGCACCTTTGCCCCCTATTCAGCCTATCCGGCGGGTGACGGCACTAACTCAGTCTTCTCTGCTGATCTGGACGGGGATGGGGACCCGGACCTGGCGACCGCAAACTGCAATACCAACGATGTCTCGGTTCTGCTGAACAACGGTGGTGGCACCTTCGCCGCCCAGTCCGTCTATGGGGTGGGCAACTATCCTATGTCAGTCTTTTCTGCGGATCTGGATGGGGATGGTGATATGGACCTGGCGATTGCAAATTTCAGTTCCCACGATGTCTCGGTTCTGCTGAACAACGGGGATGGCAGCTTTGCCACCCACTCGGTCTATGGGGTGGGTTTTAATCCTCGCTCAGTATTTTCTGTTGATCTGAATGGGGACGGAGATATGGACCTGGCCACTGCAAATGATGCTTTCGACAACGTCTCGGTTCTGCTGAACAACGGCGATGGAACTTTTGCTGCCCATTCCGTCTATGCGGTAGGTGACGCTCCTAGCTCAGTCTTTTCTGCTGATCTGGATGGGGACGGGGATCTGGACCTGGCAACTGCAAACGAAGGTTCAAACAATGTTTCGGTTCTGCTGAACAACGGGGATGGCACCTTTGCCACTCATTCGGTGTATGCGGCGGGTGACAGCCCTGGCTCGGTCTTTTCTGCCGATCTGGATGGGGATGGAGACCTGGACCTGGCAACTGCAGATTGGTCTTCCAATCACGTCTCGGTTCTTTTGAACAATCCCCAGCCCCATGTTGTCTCCACCTCGCCGGCGCAGAATGAGCTGAACGTGCCGGTGGCAACCAGCATATCGGTGACCTTCGATATTGACATGGACCAGACAACCATTAACGACTCGACGTTTGTGGTGAATGCCAGGTCGACCGGACTGCATGCGGGCACGATAAACTACGACGGTCCGACCAAGACTGCAACCTTTGACCCGACAGAGGACTTCGACGAAGGAGAGGTGGTTGCGGTGGCGCTCACCACCGGGGTAGAATCGTCTGAAGGTGTTCCTTTCCCTTATCTGTGGTCTTTCACATCAGCAGTCGACGATGGTTCAGGCACCTTTGCCCCTCATTCCGTCTATGCGGTGGGTGACGGTCCTTGCTCAATCTTTTCTGCCGATCTGGATGGGGATGGTGACCTGGACCTGGCAACAGCAAATGCGGGTACAGACAATGTTTCGGTTCTGCTGAACAACGGGGATGGCAGCTTTGCCCCCCAATCCGTCTATGCGGTGGGTTGGGCTCCTTACTCAGTCTTTTCTGCTGATCTGGATGGGGATGGTGACCTGGACCTGGCAACA
>Ga0180436_10000084_pt1 | contig 96078 bp, 79 predicted proteins | sample SS_ome_2_FD_132434 | JGI IMG/M metagenome (GOLD analysis project Ga0180436, IMG submission 132434) | Hypersaline lake sediment archaeal communities from the Salton Sea, California, USA - SS_3_S_2 metaG | ecosystem: Environmental > Aquatic > Non-marine Saline and Alkaline > Hypersaline >...
AAGACCCCATGGAGGTATCAACAAAATGACTCCTATCCAAAAACTAAAATTGAAACTCAACCCTCAATAAACTATATTCCAAAAAACTCTCTCGGGTGTCCGAAATGTATCCGGTCATTACAGAAATCACTTTATTCCTCACAGTTTATGCTCTGCCTTTTGTCGCTGAGCTCATACTTGCCGAAATGGCTAATGACAGACAGCTTGAAAACTGACAGGCAGAAACGCGTTATGAGATTGAATCGTGTTGATAGGCTCTTGGGAGGTTTGGTGTTGTGGAGAGTTGAATGTTGCCGTCACTCGACAGCGAATAAAGATAGAGGAAGATCTTACTTCAATGGGTAAGGCAGATGCTTCAGGGCGGGCTCAGGTCATAGCCTGCCAAATCTTCTCTCGCGGCTCTGGTAATCCTGGATGGCCTCGTAGAAATCCCTGACCGAGAAATTGGGCCACAAGACGTCGGTGACGTAAAGTTCGGTGTAGGAGGTCTGCCACAAAAGGAAATTGGAGATGCGCATCTCTCCAGAGGTGCGAATGAGCAGGTCCGGGTCGGGAAGGGTATTGGTATACAGATAATGCGAGAAGCGCTCTTCGGTCAACTGCTGCGGATTGAGCTTCCCCAGCTTCACGTCGCCGGCGATTCCCCTAACCGCATCAAGTATCTCGGTTCTGCCCCCGTAATTCAGCGCCAGGTTCAGAATCAGACCGGTGTTATCTTTGGTCCTCTCTATCGCCTCCTGCAGTATCTGTCTTCTTCTCGGCGAAAGCTCCTCCGTTCTCCCGGTGGTGATCAGCCTCACGTTGTTCTCGTCCAGCTCGTTGATCTCCCGCTTGGTGGTCTCGTAGAGAAGCTTCATTATGGCCGAGACTTCGTTTTTTGGCCTTTTCCAGTTCTCCTGAGAGAAGGTAAAAAGGGTGAGAACCGATATCCCCATATCGCCGGCGGCCCTGACGATTCTTTTGACCGCGGTGACTCCGGCCTTGTGTCCGGCGGTTCTGGGCAGTCCTCTTCTTTTGGCCCACCTGCCATTGCCATCCATGATGATGGCGATATGAGCGGGCAGATTCCCTTCTTTTAGAATCCTGGCTTTGAGCTTATCTAATTCCTTTGACAATGCACCTCACCCCACCGAACCGCTATCCGTATGAAAACAACAGAAAAAAAGAGGCAGCCTCCCAGCTTAAACCTCCATGATCTCCTGTTCTTTCTTTTTGAGCATCTCGTCTATCTTTTCTATGTGCTCGTCTGTTATCTTTTGAACCTGTTCCTGTCCCTTTCGGGAATCATCCTCCGAAATCTCTTTGTCTTTCTCCGCCTTCTTGAAGGCGTCGTTGGAATCGCGCCGGATGTTTCTTACCGCCACCTTTCCCTCCTCGCCCACCTTCTTCACCACCTTGGCCAGATCCCTGCGGCGCTCCTCGGTCAGGGGCGGAATGGGGAGCCTGACCACGTTGGGATCGGTCTGGGGGTTGAGGCCCAGGTCGGATTTCTGGATGGCCTTGACGATCTCCGGGATGAGCTTCTTTTCCCAGGGTTGAACAACCAGGAGCCTGGGATCCGGAGCGGATATGTTGGCCACCTGAGACAAGGGGGTCATGGTGCCGTAATAGTCGACCTGTATCCCGTCCAGCAGGGAAGAGGTGGCCTTTCCGGTTCGGATGGAGGCCAACTCTCTTTTCATGGCCTCCAGGGCCTTTCCCATCTTTTCCTCGGTTTCGGAATGAATCTTTTTGGTAATCATATCCTCCCGCCTTTTTGTATTTGGGTCAATCCTTACGTTTTCCAGTTTCCGATTCTGTTATAGGGCCGCAGGCCCTCTCGACCGGAATACCCAAGAGAGAGCCGCTGCCTCAACCCTCCACCCTGGACCCGACCTTCTCACCGGACAGGATTCTCTTAAGGTTTCCGGGCTTCTTAAGATTGAAGACGACGATGGGAATCTTGTTCTCCATGCATAGTGAAATGGCGGTGAGATCCATCACCTTCAATCGTCGCCTGAACACCTCCGCATAAGTCACCTTCTCGAACATCCTGGCTTGTGGGTTCTTGACCGGATCGTCGTCAAATACCCCATCCACCTTGGTTCCCTTGAAAACCGCGTCGGCCTCTATCTCCGCGGCTCTGAGGGCCGCGGTGGTGTCGGTGGTAAAGTAGGCGTTTCCGGTTCCGCCGGCCAGAATGATCACCTTTCCGTCCTGCAAAAGACCGACCGCTTCCCTCTTGGTATACGGCCGGGTCAGGGCTTCTATATGGATGGCGCTGAGCACCTGGGTGGCCACGCCCATGCTCTCCAGGTTATCCCGAAGGGCCAGGGAGTTTATGACGGTGGCCAACATTCCCATCTGGTCGGCCGACACCCGGTCGAGGCTGCCGGCAGCCGCGAACTGCCCGCGGATGACGTTTCCGCCTCCCACCACCAGTGCCAGTTCGACCGGGGAGTTTTTTGCGGATATTATCTCGTTGGAAATGAAAGTTAGAGCTTCCGGATCGATGCAGCTTGCCTTGTTCCCGGCAAGCCATTCACCGGACAGCTTCAGGACTACCCGTTTGTATAGGGGATTGCCCACAACCTCTCGATCCTATGCGGTTTCTTTGATCTGTTGTCGGAATCGAAACCGAGAATCGGTCAGCAATGGCCGAAACCGCCTCAGGCCAGTTCGTCGCCGAGTCTGAATCGAACGAACTGTGCCACGGTGATCTCCTGGTCGAGCTTCTTACCGGTCTCGGCTATTCTCTCCTTAACAGAACGATCCTGGTCCTTGACGAACGCCTGTTCCAGCAAGCAGACCTCCTGATAATACTTCTCCAGCTTCCCCTGCACGATCCTTTCGATAATCTTGTCCGGCTTCCCCTCGTTCTTGGCCTGCGTACGATAGATGTCTTTTTCCTTTTCGATTATCTCGGGACTCAGGCTGTCCCGTGTAATCACCAGAGGATTGGTGGCGGCCACCTGCATGGCGATATCCTTGGCCAGCAAGGCAAATTCCGGATCGCCGGCCGCATCATCGGTCCCGGTCTTGAGATGCACCAGCACGCCCAGCTTGTCCCCCGGATGAATGTAACTGTGAATGATCCCGGCCGATTTGTCCTCTCGCCGGAGCAGTGCAAACCTCTTGGCTGCGATGTTCTCACCCAGCTTGGCTATGGTCTGGTTCATCCTGTCCTTCATGGATTCGTTGAGTTGAGTCACCTCTTGGGGACGGTTTTCCACGATCCAGTTGGACATCTCAGCAGCTAAGCTTTTAAAATCGTCTGTCCGGGCCACGAAATCGGTCTCGCAGTTGATCTCCAGCAAAACCCCCAGTCTTTCCTGCGGACGCACGTCGGAGAATATCAATCCCTCCTTGGCCACCCGGGCCGCCTTCTGGGTGGCCTTGGCGATTCCCTGCTCTCGGAGAAGATGGACGGCTTTCTCCATGTCGCCGTCGGACTCCTGGAGAGCCTTCTTGCAATCCATCATCCCCGCTCCGGTCTTCTCCCTTAGTTTCTTAACCTGATCAGCAGTTATGGCCATGATCCGAGTCCTCGAAGTTAAACGTTCTCTGAGTCGTACTTTAGGTTTCCACCTTCTCCTGAATCTCCTTCTTCTCCTCCTTGCCTTTCTCCGCCTCCAATGCCGCCTCGGCTATCTGGTGGGTTATCACCTTGATGGATTTGATGGCATCGTCGTTGGCGGCGATGGGGAAGGCAATGGGATCGGGATCGGAGTTGGTGTCGATGATGGCGATGATGGGTATGCCCAGCTTGCTTCCCTCGGCCACCGCGATTCTCTCCTTTTTGGCATCCACCACGTAAATCAGGCCGGGAAGCCGGTTCATCTCCTTTATCCCCCCCAGCACCTTTTCCAGCTTCATCCTCTCCTTCTCCAGCTTCAGGCCCTCCTTCTTGGTGAGTTTCTCGAAGGTGCCGTCCTCCTTCATGCGCTCGATGTCTCTCAGTCGTTTTATGTTGAGCCGGATGGTCTGGAAGTTGGTCAGCATTCCCCCCAGCCATCGCTCGGTGACGTAGAAGGCCCCACACTTTAGAGCCTGTTCTTTGACCACCTCCTGGGCCTGTTTCTTGGTTCCCACGAACAGGACCCCCTTGCTGGAAGCCACCACCTCCCGCACCTTCTGGCAGGCGATCTCCAGGCACTTAAGGGTCTTTTGAAGGTCGATGATGTAGATGCCGCTTCGGGCGGTGAAGATGAACTTCTTCATTTTGGGGTTCCATCGCTTGGTCTGATGCCCGAAATGGACCCCCGCTTCAAGCAGATCTTTGATATTGATGTTCACGAAGCACCTCTTTTGGTTTTGAGCCTCCACCGGCGTCTTCTCCCAGGCGCCAGCGGGAGTTTCCCGATGGACCCGCCTTTGGGATCGGCCGGTGTGCGGATTTTGGAAACGCGTTCTATCTCTTGGAATACTGGAATCTCTTGCGAGCCTTTATCTGTCCGTATTTCTTCCGCTCCACCATGCGCGGGTCTCTGGTGAGGAGCCCGGCCTTCTTAAGCGGTTTTCTGTACTCGTCGTTCATGCTGGCCAAGGCCCTGGCGATGCCCAGGGTTATGGCTCCGGCCTGACCCGACAGTCCGCCGCCCTTAGCCAAACAGATCACGTCCACTTTGCCCAGTGTCTCGGTGACCTGCAGGGGTTTCTCGACGTGCATCATCAGCGAGTCCTTGGTCAGGTACTGGCGCATGGGTTTTCCGTTGACCAGCATCTTGCCGCCGCCCAGCGTGAGCCGGACACTGGCCATAGATTCCTTTCTTCTTCCGGTCGCTTGATAAACAGTGGTTGCCAACTTCTCCTCCAGTAACTTGAGTTCGTCTGGTAAACCTGCCTTCTACAGCTTCAGAGGCTCGGGCTTCTGAGCCTGATGGGGATGCTCGGCCCCGCGGTAGACGAAGAGCTTGGAGAGCATCTTTCTTCCCAGCCTGTTCTTGGGGAGCATTCCCCACACCGCCTGGCTGAGCAGCTCTTCGGGCTTTTCTTTCAGATACTTGGAGAACGTGACCGACTTCAATCCTCCGGGATAACCGCTGTAGCGATAATAGGTTTTGGTCTCCGGCTTCTTTCCCGACAGCGTCACCTTCTCTGCGTTTATCACTATGACGTGATCGCCCACGTCAAGGTGAGGGGTGAAATGCGGTTTGCCCTTTCCCATCAGAAGGCCCGCCACCCTGGTGGCCAGTCTTCCTAAAATCTTGTTCTCGGCGTCGATCACAAACCAGTTTCGCTTAATCTCCGAAACAGGCGGCGTATAGGTTTTCATCTGCTACTCCTTCCGCAAATTTCCTAATATAACACTCGAATTCACCCTGTCAAGCAAAAACTGCCTCCACCCACCCCAAAACCACAAGTCAGATTGCTATACGCAAGGCAGGCCGGGATTTTTGCATCAGTCCACAAAAAGTTGATGCCATAGCTCAAAGGTCAAAAGCGCTCCCAGTTGAGAAGAGAGGTTCCTGCTCCCGGAAAGCTGGTCCTCCACCATTCTCCTGACATAATCGGGATTGAAGTAACCCCTGCTTAGGAATTTATCACTCAAGAGAACCGATGCCAAAAACTCCTTCAGATCAGCCCGCATCCACCGGTCATAATCCAGATACCCGCGTCTGTCAGCTCTCGATCGGAAGACTCTCCCCAGAAGGTTCTCTTTCATCTTCCTTAGTAAGATCCTGGTCAGACCGGAGCTGACCGGCAGCCCGGTTCTCTGATACGGAATCGACCCCAACGGCGGAAACATCTCCGCCAGCAGGCGGCGATGAAAGACCGCCAACGCCTTCTGCTTGGGGGGCAGGGCAGAGATGAAGTCCACCAGGTCATAATCACAGAAGGGGACCCTGTATTCGACCAGGTTGTTGTCGAGCAGGAGGCCGTAGAGAAAAGACTTGGGGGCCTGTTCTCTGAAGCGGAAGGAGTAGAACTTGTTGAAGGGCGAATCGAAAGGACAATTTTGTATCGATTCCGCGAAGGACTCAAACGGCAAATTCCTTATCAAGGAATGATGCTCTGGCCGGAAAAGACGCGGCAGCTCGGACCCCGCGAAAGGATGATTGATGTGATGGAACAATCCTTCCGTACAGGTCTTGGAACCCTTCCGAAGCAACAGTCGGGCAATGGTGAGGGAGAGAAATCCGAATAGCTCTCCGCCCATGAATCCGTTTAACACCACTTGAGCTTGTTCTCGGATCTCCGGAGTAAATTCTATCCCGTGGAAGTTGACGCAGTTGTTCATACCCTCGGTCAGCCAGACTCCTCTCTCGGCCCAGGTTTGGAGGAAGTTCGCAGAAAGCTCAAAAAAACGGTTTTCAGTGCCCAGGCTGTCGGCGGCGGCCTTTGCAAGTTTCTGATCCATACAGTCGCGGGTGCCGAAGGTGAAAGAAGGAATCATCTCCCCGCACTGGACCGCCGCTCCCAGGAGGGTTCGTGAGTCCAGCCCGCCGCTTAAGGAGAGGATTTTGGGAATTTCGTCCCGAACCTGCCTTTGCACCGCCTGCTGCATCAGGAAGTGGGCCGTCTCAAGGGAGCCTTTCTGGTCGAACTTCGCATCATCCTCTCGTAGATTCAGATTCCAATAGGATCTAATCCGCAGGGCGCCGTGTCGAAAAGTGAGAATGGACGCGGGAGGCAGCACCTTGACATGTTTAAACAAGGTCCTATCCTGCATCACGAAGTTGAAGCTGAAGAACTCTGTCATGCCCCTAACGTCAATCTCCTTCTTTACCTGGGGTACGGTGAGAAGGGATTTCATCTCCGAAGCGAAGAGGAAGAGTTTCTCCTGGGCGAAGTAGTAGAGAGGTCTCAATCCATATCTGTCGTTGGCGATGATGAGCCGATTCTCTCTGGAATCCCAAAGAGCCAGCACAAATGAGCCGTTGACCTTCTTCACGATGTCGACACCGTACGTGTCGATCAACTTCAGGAGAGAGGAAGCATGGTCGTCCGATTTGCAGACGGAGCTTTTCTTCAACGCGCCCAGCGGGTCGTCGGGATAATGGTACACCTCCCCATACATGACTGTGCAGAGAGAGCGATCGCGGCTGAATACGGGCTGGCCTTGAGGATCGATTATGCCCGGTGAGGCTCTTCCCAGGGCCACCGGGGTCCGCTGGAAGTGCCCGACCACGTACCAGGGCTCATGCTTCATGGGGCGGAGCATGCCGGAGATACATACACGCAGATCGAGTTTCCTTTCGAGATCGACGATTCCGGCAATTCCCGGCAAGAGAGTCTCCTTATAACAAACCCGGGCGGCGAATCTGTCTTAAGCCCAGAGGAGAAATGAAAAGCACCAGAACCCAACGCCGGTCAGGCTCTGGTGCCAGAGTTTTTGGTCGAATTCCCCTATCCAGAAGTGAGGCTTACAGCGTCGTTACTCTGACGAAGACATGGTCGTATCCGAAATCATCGGCTCGCTGCCGGTCTCCATCATCTCGATCATATACCGGGCGTCGTCGGCCAAGTCGCATTCCGGATAATTGTCGATCACCTTCTGGTAATTTTCCTTTGCCTTCTGCTGATCCTTCAGGTTCTCCGAGTAGACGAAGCCGATGAGAAACTGTGCCTTGTAGGCTCTGGGGCTGTCCGGGTAGACTTTTAGAATCCTCTCATAGGTGTCTATGGCGGTCTCGAACTCCCCCCTCTCCGAGCAGTTCTGTGCATCGGTATAGAGATCCTGTTCGGTTTTCGTGCCCTCCGAGTCGGAGGAGCAGGAGAGGATTAAACCCCCAACAGCCAGCATGATCAGCATGGTCGCGACGATTCTCAAGGTGGGCAAACCTCCTTCTTTCGATTGTGTCTCTATGAATATAATCACCCTGCCGGGCAATCTCAAGCGTTTTGTCGGCGATTTTCGAAAAAACCGGTCACGAAGCTGGTTCTCGCTGTCGTCATCCTGTCAAAATCATTGGCCTGATTCCTAACGGTTTCGTCACACGAAAACGATGTTATCATCCTTTGCGTCGACGGTAACCTTGTGTTTTGTCCTGAACCTCCCCTTTAGCATCTGGTTGGCCAGCGGCTGGGTGATGAGCCTTTGAATGGTCCTTTTGAGAGGCCTGGCGCCGAAAGCCGGGTCGAAGCCGACCTTGGCCAGATGGTCTCTGGCTCTATCGGTTATACTCGCTTCTATGTCCTGCTCGGCCAACCTCTGGGCAACCTCCTTGAACTGCAACTTTACGATATCTTTGATGTTTTCGAGGGACAGCGAACGAAACACTATTATCTCATCTATACGATTTAAAAACTCCGGTCTTAGAGATTTTCCCAGCAGATCCAGAACCCGCGATCTCATCTCCTGGTATATTTTTTCCTCGTTTTCGGCGGTGATCGATTTGGAGGTCTCGGCGATCAGAGAAGCGCCGATGTTGGAGGTCATTATCAGAATGGCGTTCCGGAAGCTGACCGTCCTTCCCTGATTGTCGGTCAGCCTGCCGTCATCCAGCACCTGCAACAGGAGATTGAACACCTCGGCGTGCGCTTTTTCGATCTCGTCGAAGAGAACGACACAATACTGGCGGCGCCTTACCGCCTCGGTGAGCTGTCCTCCTTCCTCGTATCCCACGTATCCGGGGGGCGCGCCGACCAAGCGCGAGACCGAAAACTTCTCCATGTATTCGGACATGTCGATCCGGATCAAGGCATTTTCATCTCCATACAAAGCTTGAGCCAATGCCTTGGCCAGCTCGGTTTTCCCGACTCCTGTGGGGCCGAGAAATATAAAGGAGCCGATGGGACGCTTGGGATCGGACAGCCCGGCTCGGGAGCTGCGCACCACGTTGGCCACGGTCTGGACCGCCTGATTCTGACCCACCACCCTTCGGTGCAACTCCTCCTCCAGATGGGTGAGCTTCTCAACCTCGGTCTCGGTCAGCTTGGTGACCGGAATTCCGGTCCATTTGGAGACCACGTCGGCGATATCATCCTCATCCACCTCTTCCTTGAGCATCTTTCGGTCCTTTTGGAGCTTCACCAGGAGCTGATTCTGTTCCTCCAACTCCCTGGTCAACTGGCCGGTCTCTCCATACCGCAGCCTGGCCGCCTTCTCGTAGTCTGCTTCCCTTTCTGCTTTGTCAGCCTCGATCTTGTTCTGCTCCAGCTTTTCTTTCAGTTCCCTGATGCGGGTGACGATGGCCTTCTCCTTGAGCCAGTGATCCTTCAGCTCCGTCTCCTCCTTCCTCAGTCCGCTCAGTTCTTCCTCTATCGGCTTGAGCCTCTCCTTGGCGTCTTTCTCCTTCTTGACCGCCTCCTTTTCGATCTCCAACTGTCTGATCTTCTTGACCACCGCGTCCAACTCCTCGGGCATGCTGTCGATCTGGATTCGCAAATCAGCGGCTGCCTCATCCATTAAGTCTATGGCCTTGTCGGGAAGAAACCTGTCGGTTATGTATCTTTCCGAGAGTTTTGCCGCCGCAACCAAAGCCGAGTCCTGAACTCTTACCCCGTGGTGGACCTCGTATCGCTCCTTGAGTCCTCTTAGGATCGAGACGGTCTCCTCAACCGAGGGTTCTCCGATCAGGACCGGGGCAAAGCGCCTTTCGAGGGCCGCGTCTTTCTCTATGTTCTTCCTGTACTCGTCCAGAGTGGTGGCACCGACGCAGCGCAGCTCTCCTCGAGCCAGGGCGGGTTTAAGCATATTGGAGGCATCCATGGCGCCGCCTACTGCTCCCGCCCCCACAATGGTGTGAAGCTCATCGATGAAGAGCACTATGTTCCCTGCGGCTTTTTCGATCTCCTTGAGGATGGCCTTCAACCGCTCCTCGAATTCACCCCTGAACTTCGATCCGGCAATCAGCGATCCAAGGTCCAGGGCTACGACCCGGCGATCCTTCAGTGACTCGGGAACGTCGCCCTGGGCGATCTTCAGGGCCAAGCCTTCGGCTATGGCGGTTTTGCCAACTCCCGGCTCGCCTATAAGTACCGGATTGTTCTTGGTCCTTCTGGAGAGAACCTTGATCACCCTGCGTATCTCCTCGTCTCTGCCGATGACCGGATCGAGCTTGCCCTTTTTGGCCAGTTCGGTCAGATCCCGGCTGTATTTTTCCAGCACCTGATATTTCGATTCCGGCGTTTGGTCCGTCACCCTCTGACTCCCTCTGATTTTGGTTAATGCCTGATAGATTCCATCCTTTGTTACCTTCAGTTCCTGAAGCATCTTTCCCGCTTTGGTGTCCTTCGAATCGGCAACGGCAATCAGGAGATGCTCCACGCTGACGTACTCATCCTTCAGAGCTTTCGCTTCCTTCTCGGCCTGCGTCAGGACGCTGCCCAGCGCAGGGGAGAGGTAGACTTGCTGCGCCTGGCCGGTGGCTGTTACTCTCGGGAGCAGCGAGATTTCATCTTTGAGTTTGTCTCTCAGCTTCGAAACATCGACCTCCATTTGACTCAAGATAATCTCGGTCAGGCTTTCCTTTTGCTCAAGGAGAGCCAGAAGAAGGTGCTCTGCTTCTATCTGGGAATTATTGTGACTCTGCGCCAGTTCGTGTGCGTACTGCAGTGCATCCTGGGAGCGTTCGGTGAATCTTTCTAATCTGACCATGGCCAACTTCGTTGGAATTGAAAATGCAAAGAGAAAAAATCAGAATTGCAGTTCAAAACTCAAAAACAGATTGTGATTTCGCATTCTGCTATCTGCATTCTGAACTGCTCCTGTTTCCCCTCACCCTGACCCTCCCGGACGGGTCTTCGTCTCCCACAAGGGGAGAGGGAACCTCATACTTCCCTCGCTTGCTTGCCCGCTTTGACGAAACACCGAAGCGATCCGGCGGCACTGCCCGCACCAGGGGATTGCTTCGCTATGCTCGCAATGACCGCATATATCTTCTACCGATCATACTAGGGTTATTTATGAGGCGTTCGGGATTGCGTCCCGAACGCAGTTACCGGGATTCAATCCCTGTGGCCTCAAAACGTTTACCCCTCACCCCCGCCTTTGGCGGGATCTTCGACTCGGTCCTCTCCCCCAGGGGAGAGGAGACCCCACGCGGCCCCCGGAAACAGGATGCTGATTCGGACAATTCTAAATCTCTGCTTTCTGAATTATCTCCGTCCCAATTACCGGAAGGTTCCCGCAGCCTATTCTTCACCGTCCTTGAAGAGCGAATTAAATCTCTCTTTCTTGCCTTCTTTGCTGTTGGGGGCGGCCTGGGTTTTAAAAAACTTGGGCTTGGGACGGAAGTAATCGCAGAAATTACCCTTCTCTTTGTATCTGACCCACTCCGCCTGGGGTTCCTTACATTGGTGGTTGGCTTCCTTGTCGTAGAAGTTGCAGTTATAACAGCAGCGCAAATCGACGTCGCACTTGGGACAGACATCCTTCCGATGAATCTTATCCGTTACCTCAATGGCTTCTCCACACTTCCAGCAGTACATGGTGTCCCTCTCCTTGGTTATCTTTTAAGTATTCTCCTTGGAGCTTAAGAAAGCTTGAATGAACTGGTCGATGTCACCATCCATCACCGACTGCACGTTTCCGGTCTCCGTGTTGGTCCTGTGGTCCTTGACCATGTTGTAGGGATGAAACACGTAGGATCTAATCTGGCTTCCCCATTCGATCTTTTTCTTCTTACTCTCCAGCTTCTCCTGCTTTTTCTCCTCTTTTTCCTTGTACAGCTGGTACAGCCGGGATTTCAAGACCTTCAGGGCGTTTTCTTTGTTTCGGAACTGGGAGCGCTCGGACTGGCATTGGACTACGATTCCGGTCGGCATATGCGTTATCCTGACCGCGGAGGAGACCTTGTTCACATGCTGCCCTCCGGCGCCGGAGGCGCGGAAAGTCTCCATCCTGAGGTCATCATCGTTTATCTCCACGGTGATATTGTCCTCGATTTCCGGGTAAACAAACACCGAGGCAAAGGAGGTATGTCTTCTCTTGTTGGCATCGAAAGGGGAGATGCGTACCAGGCGGTGAACCCCGCTCTCAGCCTTCAGATACCCGTAAGCATAGGAGCCTGTGATCTCCAACGCGGCGCTCTTTATGCCGGCCTCCTCGCCTGCCAGAAAGTCGATGGTCTCGTATTTGAATCCTCTTCTCTCCACCCATCGGGTATACATGCGCAGGAGCATCTGCGCCCAGTCCTGGGATTCGGTTCCCCCTGCTCCCGAGTGTATGGCCAGTATGGCGTTCTTGGAGTCGTCCTCCCCGGAGAGCACGGTCTGGAATTCAAAGTCGTCGAGCTCCCTGGCCAGATCGCCCAGCATGAGCGTCACGTCTTTTTCGGCCTGCGGGTCCTTCTCCTCCTCGGCCAGATCCTTCAGAAGAGAAACCTCTTCCGCCTTCTGGGAGAGCTCTCCCCACCTCTCCACCCATCTTCTCAGCTCGCTTACCTCCTTCAGGACCAATTGAGCCTTCTGATTGTCGTTCCAGAAGTGAGGTTGGGTGGAGAGCTTTTCCAGCTCTTTGATCTTCTTTTTCTTTTCCTCCAGATCAAAGATACTCCCTGAGCTTGATCAGTTTCTCCTTGACGTTGTCTATGTTAGTCTCAAGCTCGGTTGCCATTATCTCCTCCTTCTATGACGGAATGTGGTCATTATCAGTTTTCAATGCAGCCTTTTAATATATATCTTAATGCAATAATGTCAAACTTTTTGTGCTGCTGGCGTACTCCGAAATCGGGGAGGGTCAAGCGGGCCGGCGGATTATTGGACCTTGCTCTCTCGGTTTCCAGGAGCAGCATGCAAATACGCTTATCCCAGCTGTCTTAAGAATAGTACGGCAGTTCGCCAAAGGTGATTAAGCCCGTTACGGTCGATTCTTGCCCGCACGACAGATCGATCGCCAAAGTCAGAACGGCCGGCACAAGCCCGGCGGTTTTTTCAATTGACATGCATTTGGCTTTGGTCTATTATTGGTTGAAATTCGAGAGGGGAAAGGAGGTAGCGACTTGTCTAATTCAGAGAGCAAGAGGAGGGGAGGCAAGGTTTTTTGGGGATTGGTGCTGATACTGATCGGAGTGCTTATTCTGCTCGACAACCTGGGCTATCTGAGCCACGACATCATACGTTTCTGGCCGGTGTTGGTGATTATCTGGGGCATCAAGAAATTGGTCGATTAGTCGCTTCTTTAAGCATCAGGAAGATTCTGGTTCTTTTCTGCCTTTGAACAGTTGATGTAGATCCCGGATCAGTCGACCACCGACCGGAGGGCCTGAATCTCTCAGTGACGATGAAAAACGAGATCAGACAGAATTCGGCAAAGACGTTTCTCTTCCTTTCCGAGATCCTCAACCGGAAGGTCATCGATTCTCAAGGAACAGTCTTAGGCAAGGTCGTGGATTTGAGGGTCAAGCTGAGGGTACTGTTCCCTCCCGTGATCTCGGTTCGGGTCCGGCGAAAGAAGGGAAAGGAAATTGTCTCCGTTCCATGGGACGCAGTGGAGAAAATCAACGACGAGGCGGTTAGGTTAAAGCAAGACGCCGAAGGTCGCACGCTGGATACAAGCATAAAGGAGGGGGAGATACTTCTGCGGGACGAGGTTCTGGACAAGCAGGTGGTGGACACTTACGGGGCCAAGGTGGAACGGGTGAATGACTTTCATCTTCTCCTGGCCGAAGATCAACTTCGGGTGGTGCACGTTGACCTCGGCATAAGGGGGATACTCCGCCGTCTGGGCTGGGTGAAGTACGTCGATGCCGTAACCAATTGGCTTTTTGCCTACCAGATTAAAGACAAGCTTCTCTCTTGGAAATTCATCCAGCCACTGTCGCATGATCCCGGAAAGAAAGCCTTGAAGCTCGACGTGACCTTGAGGAAGCTCTCCGAAATCCATCCCTCGGATCTGGCGGACATCCTTGAGGAGTTGGATCGAAACGAGCGATCCTACGTGTTCGACGCGCTCAATGTGGAGACCCAGGCGGATGCGCTGGAGGAGACTGACGACAAAACACGTGTGTCGATAATCGAGGATCTGCCCGAAGAGAAGGCCTCCGACATCTTGGAGGAGATGGAACCGGACGAGGCGGTCGATTTGCTTCAGGACCTGCCGGATGAGAAGAAACAGGAATTGATCGAAACCATGGAGGAAGAGAAGAAGGAGGAGCTGCAGGAACTGCTTGAATTCGAGGAGGAGACAGCCGGTGGTATCATGACCACCGACTACATCTCATGCGCGCAAACCGAGACGATTGGACGGGCGATGGAGATCTTCAGGGGATCAGACGATCCGCTGGACAACATCTCCTATATCTACGTAACCGATGAAGGCGAGAAGCTGGTGGGAATCCTTACACTTCGAGATTTGATCCTCAACTCTCCTGACGCGTCAGTCGAAAGCCTGATGAAACGAGAGGTGGTCAGACTGAAGGCGGATGACTCGTTGCACCAGGTGGCGGAGACTTTCACCAAGTACAAGTTTCTAACCATCCCGGTGGTCGACCAGGAAGATCGATTGGAGGGCATAATAACTTTGAGAGACGGGGTGGAAGCGATCTTTCCTGAATTCGGAGAATAGAGGGGTGGCAGAGTTCAGGCCCCAGATTACAGATAAAAGATGAATGCCGGCTGAAGCTTGCCAAATGCCAACTGAGAGCTGTAGTCCATGGCTAAAAGAATTTTATCAAAATCCCGCTGGAGAAGCTTTCTTATTCTGCTGGCGGTGATAGGTCCGGGGATAATCACCTCTAATGTGGACAACGACGCCGCGGGCATTGCCACCTATTCCATCGCAGGAGCGCACTTCGGCTATTCTTTGATATGGTCGCTGATTCCGATCACCCTTGTGTTGATCGTGATTCAGGAGATGATAGCCCGAATGGGGGTGGTGACCGGAAAGGGTCTCTCCGATCTGATAAGAGAGAATTTCGGGGTGAAGATAACCTTCTACGTTCTCGTCACTCTGATCTTCGCAAATTTCGCCACTACCATAGCGGAGTTTGCCGGAATAGCCGCCAGCATGGAGATATTCGGCGTATCCAAATACATATCGGTGCCGCTGGGGGCGGCTTTGGTCTGGATACTGGTGGTGAAGGCAACCTATAAGTCTATAGAAAAGGTCTTCCTGGTTGCCTGCCTGGTCTATGGGACCTACATCGTCTCGGGCTTTCTGGCCGAGCCGGAATGGGGCGCGGTCAAGGAGAGCATCCTTAGCCCCGATCTGAAATTCTCCGCCGGAGCCTTCGGAATGTTGATCGCCCTGATCGGGACCACCATCTCTCCGTGGATGCACTTCTACCTGCAGGCCGCCATAGCCGAGAAGAACGTGAAGCTGAAGAACCTCAAGTACACCAGGGCGGACGTGATCTCCGGCAGTTTCATGGTGAACATCATCGCGCTGTTCATTATCGTGGCCTGCGCAGCGACCCTCCACAAGGCCGGAATCAGGATCGAGACGGGCGAGGATGCCGCCTTGGCTTTGGCCCCGCTGGCGGGCAAATATGCCTCCGGTCTTTTTGCCTTCGGTCTTCTGAATGCTTCCCTTTTTGCGGCATCCATACTGCCCCTCTCCACCGCCTACGTAGTTTGTGAGGGCATGGGCTGGGAGGCGGGGGTGGACAACAAGTTCTCGGAAGCGCCCCAGTTCTACGGACTCTACTCCCTCTTGATATTCGTGGGCGCCGGTGTGGTGCTCTGGCCGAATCTGCCGCTGATTCCGGTCATGTTCATCTCGCAGGTGATAAACGGCGTCATTCTTCCCGTGATTCTCATCTTCGTGCTGATCCTCATCAACAACCAGAAGATCATGGGATCGTATACCAACGGCATGGGTTTCAATATCCTGGCCTGGGTCACGGTGATCGTCCTGATCGGCCTCAGCGTCACGCTGCTCGCCCTGATGGTCGGGGTAGTGTAGAGCCGGTCAGACGGATACTCTGCGGAATTCAAAATTCAAAAAGAAAAATGAAAAATTACAATTCAAAGTTCAAAATTGGACAGGAGCGTCTCGTTTTGATCTGCGCTGACTCTGAACTTTGAACCGGGTTTTGGAGCTTTGGATTTCTCCCTTTGGACCTTCCTTCGGCAACGCGACGTTCGTGCACATCCAGCGTGAAGGAATCCAGAACGTGAGAGATGAGGCGGCGGTTTATTTCTTGACAGCCGGGGGGCTTTACCCGTACATTCATTTGGCCTTTTGCGAATCATCCCAAAGGAGAGGAGATGGCCCTTTTTCCCACCACTCGATTTCTTGCCAACATAAGATTGAGATACGTGGTCATCATCACGCTGCTTCTGGCCCTGATCCTTTTCCTGATAGCCCTGTTCGGCATCAGACAGAGCAAATCCAACATGCTGAGGGTGATGGAAGCGGAGGGCACGGCTTTGCTGGAGGGTTTGATCCTGTCGAGCCAGAACACGGTGCGGGCCAATGCTCTGGTAGAGGAGCTGGTAGGGGAGAGGCTTCGGGACATCGCCCATCTGGTCGATCAGATGGAAAGAGAAGGCCAGATGACCAACGCTGCCTTGGAGAGCATAGTCAAAGAGGGCAATCTCTCGCGGATCGACTTTCTGGATCGGGACCTGAATCTGAAATACAGCAGTCATCTCTCGGAAAGGGAGATATACGAGGACTCCGCCACTTCGGTCATACCTTCACTGCTGAGCATCCTGGAGGGAGAAGAAAGAGAGGTGGTCTTCGGCATCGAAGCCAAGACTCTGCTGGCAGAGAAGAGTTACGCCGCAGCGGTTGCCAGGTCGAAAGAGACAGGCGCCGTGGTGGTGGTGGCTTCTGCGTCCTATCTGGAGAGCTTCAAGAAGGAGATCGGAATCGGCTACCTGATCCAGAGGATCAGCCAGGAGAGCGGGGTGGACTATATCGTGCTGCAGTCGACAGAGGGAATTGTGCTGGCATCAAAAAAGGTGGAGCGGATGGTCAAAATCGAGGAGGACTCGTTCCTTCAGGCCGCGCTGGATGACGAAGCCGCCAGAAGCAGAATGACCTCCTTCGAGGAGGAGGATGTGCTGGAAGTGGTCAAGCCGTTCAAATCCGAAGATATCCCCTCGGGGATCTTCCGAATCGGACTCTCCCTGGAAGGATATGAAAAGGTGAACTCCAGCTATCAAAAACAGATGATTCTCTTCGCCCTGATTCTCTTCCTCCTGGGGTTGCTGATAATAGGCATCGTAATCGCCAATCAGAACTACTTCGTTCTGGATCGATCATATAAGGAAATCAAGACCCTCACCGGAAACGTGCTCGAGGCCATGCACAGCGCGGTGGTGGCGGTGGACGAGAACGGGAAGATCGTGATGCTCAACCGACTGGCCGAGGAACTGTTTGCGGTGAACAGAAACCATGCGCTGAGGAGAGATTACGATTCGGTCTTTCCGGAGGACCCCTGTCGTCTGAAGCCGGCGCTTGAAAGCAAGAGGACCACCCGGGAAATGGAAACCGCCTTTCGTACGCTCTCCGGCGAGGAGAAAGCCTTGATCGTCGGTACCTCCTGTCTCTTCGATGAAGAGCAGAGGTTCAAGGGTGCGGTGGCGGTGATCCACGATATAACCGATTTGAAGAAGTTCGAGGAGGAGGCCAAGAGAGCCGAGAGGCTGTCGGCCTTGGGAAACTTAGCCGCCGGCGTGGCCCACGAGATAAGAAACCCGCTGAACGCCATCTCCATCACGGCTCAGAGGCTGGAATCGGAGTTCGTTCCGCAGAAAGATCAAGACGAGTACAGCGCCTTTACAAAGATCATACTGAACGAGATCAAAAGACTGGACGGCATCATAAACCAGTTTTTAAGCCTGGCGAAAGCGCACAAGTTGAACCTGGTGCCCACGGATATGAACGAATTCCTGAACGAGGTGGTCGGGCTGGCGGAGGTGGAGACAGAGGAGAAGAAGGTCAAGTTGACGCGATCAATCGATGACGGCCTGCCGGAGCTTGAGATCGACCGGGACGAGATGAAGAAGGCTGTTTTGAACATTATGCTCAACGCGGTTCAGGCCACACCCTCAGGTGAGAGTTTAACTGTATGTTCCCATGTGGATGATTCGCAGTCACATCTGATAATAGAGATTACGGATTCGGGTCCGGGTATTCCCGCCGAGAATATTCCCAAGATCTTCCAACCTTATTTTTCCACAAAGGAGAAGGGAACCGGTCTGGGGCTTTCCATCGCACACAGAATCGTCTCCGACCACAAGGGCAGAATCGGGGTCAAGAGCAAGAAGGGCAGGGGAACCACCTTTACCATTAAGCTGCCCACAGCATGAATCGCATCAAAGTTGCCTTGGTCTCACGGATAAAGAGGATCAGTCATGGCACTCTACAGAATCTTAGTAGTCGACAATGAAGAATCGCAGAGAGAGCAGTTGGCCGGGTTCCTGAAAAAGCAAGGATTCAGCGCGACAACCGCCGGATCGGGAGCGGAAGCTATCGACATCTGTATGGAGAAATCCTTCGAGGTGGCCTTGGTCGACCTGAAGATGCCGGAGATGAACGGAATCGATGTTCTGAAGAAACTGAAGCAAGGCGACCCGGAGATCCAGGTGATAATGATAACCGCCTACGGCTCCGTCGAGACCGCGGTCGAGGCCATGAGGGCAGGGGCATATCATTATGTAGGCAAGCCGGTTAACCTTGATGAGCTAAAGTTGTTGATTAACAACGCGCTGGAACGGCATCATCTGTTGCGTGAGAACAAATATCTGAAGGAGGAATTAGGGGAGAGGTACAAGGACCTTCAGATAATCGGCGAAAGCAGGGGCATCCAGGAGGTGCTGAGCGCCGCGTCGCGGGTGGCCAAGACTAAGTCGACGGTCCTGATAAGGGGTGAGAGCGGAACCGGAAAGGAACTGGTTGCCAGGACCATCCACGGGCTGAGCGATAGGGCGGAGAAGAGATTCATTCCGGTCTCCTGCGCGGCACTGCCGGAGACCCTGTTCGAATCGGAGTTGTTCGGCCACGAGAAAGGCGCATTCACCGGAGCTATCAAAGCGAGGGAGGGCAGATTCGAATTGGCGGACGGCGGAACGTTGTTCTTGGATGAGGTGGGGGACATCCCCCTTGAAACCCAGGTCAAGCTCCTGAGGGTGATCGAGTCGCAGGAGTTCGAAAGACTGGGCGGAAAGGATACCCTGAAGGTGGATGTGCGCATCATATCCGCGACTAACCAGGAACTGGAGAAGAAGATCAAAGAGAGGACTTTCAGAGAGGATCTATACTACCGGCTGAATGTGATCTCGGTTGTGATCCCCCCTTTGCGGGAAAGGAAGGAAGACATCCTGCTGTTGGTGGACCATTTCATCAAAAAGGCCAATCAGAAGTGCGGCAGATCGATCGAAGGGATTACCCCGGAGGTGAAGGATATAATCCTGGACTATGACTGGCCGGGGAATGTAAGAGAACTGGAGAACTTGATCGAGAGAGGAGTGGTTCTCTCCCGCACCGACGTGATCGACAAAGCCGACCTCCCCTACTTCGGCTTGGTTTCGGACGAGACCCTTGCGCATGTCCCACCCGGGTCGCTCTCGCTAAAGGACGTGGAGAAGGATCACATCACAAGAGTCTTGGATCAGAACGATTGGAATCTGAACAAAAGCGCCGAGGTTCTGGGGATTCACAGGAATACGCTGCGTCTGAAGATGAAGGAATATGGGATAGAGCGGTCGGCAGGCTGAATGGTCAGCGGATGAAGCGGTCAACGGATGAAGCGCCCAGACGCCCATACGGGCCTGTCTGGGGGCGCCCGTCCGGGCGGATGCAGCGGATGAAGGCATCAACGGATGAAACGGATGCAGCGGATGAAGGCGTCAGCGGATTGAAGGGATCTGCAGCGCGCGCGAAGGTCATGGTGCCCGGAGTCATCAAAACGTCAGTTGAGGTGAGGCGGTCGACACTCAGACCCGGGTACGCATTATGAGATTTGAGATCAGACAAAGAATCGAACCGTGAGAAACAGAGTCAGAATATGGTATTATAACCTCTTCTCACGCTTCTACGATGCTTTCGTTGCCTTGCACTCCAGCGATCCCGGCGGAACACTGAGGGAGCAGCTGGCCGATAAGGTTGCATTGGAAAGCGGCGGTGCGGTCCTGGACATCTGTACCGGCACCGGAGCAATGCTGCCAAGCCTGCGCAAGCATACAGACGACGAAGGCATTGTGGTTGGTCTTGACTTCTCACGGGGGATGCTTAAGGCGGCCAGATCCAAACTTGCCTCGCATTCAAATGTCTTCTTGATCGAGGCGGACGTCTCCAATCTTCCTTTTAAGAATGAGGCCTTCTCCGGCATCACCTGCTCACATGCCTTCTATGAGCTGAAGGGAGATGTTTCAGCCAAATGCTTGCGTGAGATAAGCAGGGTACTCAAAAAGGGGAAGCATTTTGTGATGATGGAGCATGAGGTTCCGGAGAACAGGTTTGTCAGGATGCTGTTCTACATCAGGATATTCTCGATGGGCCGCAAACAAGCCGTGGAGATTCTGAAAGAAGGGGAGAGGGTATTCAGAAATAACTTCAGCCGGGTGGAGAAGTTCCAAACAGAAGACGGCAAGTCGAAAATCGTGGTGTGCGAGAAGGCCGCGGATGAAACGGATTAACATCACGAGACGGTCAACGGATTCAGCAGATTAAACGGATGAGAAAATCAAAAGATCAGCGGGACGGAGCGCATTTTCAGTGCAGGAGAGAACATACGGGTTGGTTTGGCCGTAACATGGGAGACGAAATAGGCTTTTGCCCCTCGCGGAAGAGGATGAAATTAAGGGGGCACTCAAGAGAAAGGAGAGAAGCTTGTGGAAAAGATGATTGCGTTTTGCGGGTTGAGTTGCACTGATTGCCCGGCCTTCATCGCCACGCAGAAGGACGACGATGAAGAGAGGAAGAAGGTGGCTGAAAAGTGGTCCAAAGATCACGACGTGGCCCTGAAGCCTGAGGAGATCAACTGCGACGGTTGTCTGATCGACGGAGACAGGGTTTTCAACTACTGTAAGGTTTGCGAGATACGGAAGTGCGGAAAGGAGAAGAAGGTCGAGAATTGTGCCTACTGTGAGGATTATGCTTGTGATAAGCTGACCAACTTCTTCAAGATGGCTCCCGAGGCAAAGATCACTCTGGATGGTATACGAGCCGGTCGGTAGCCAGCCAATTGAAAAACGTACCTTCGTATGGCGGGCACCCTGCCCACGGGTTTTTAGCGGGGCTGGAAGCCCCGCCTACCGGTTTGAGAGACTGTGCGAATGAACGGTAGGACGGGCATCCTGCCCGCCGGTTTCTTGCGGGGCTAGTTACACTGCGCTTCGACCGAATTGTAATGAGCAATTCTCCGAAACAACACGACGCTGCAAACGCGCCGATGGGTTATTTCTGCGCTTCCCTCTCTGCCATGATGGCGTCCATCCTTATCGTGTCGGGTAAATTCACGCTGAATGTTATTTCGCCGCTGGCGCTGAGCGCCATCGTTTTTACTTTTGGCGCAATTGTCCTGGGCCTGGCCATGCTTCCAAAGAAGAGATGGAAGCGGGTACGGGCCATGGATGCAAGAGCCTGGAAGTGGACCGTTGCCTTCAGCGTGCTGGCTTGGGTGGCCATCTGGACTTACTGGATCGGACTCAGTATGATGGACCCTACCCTTGCCTCTTTCCTCAACCGATTCGAGACGTTGGTGACGATCTCTCTGGGGATGATCATCTTGGGAGAGCGTTTTACAGGAGGCGAAGCACTGGGCATGTTTCTCGTATTGGGCGGAGTGGTTGTGATGAAGCTCACCTTCAGGGCGGAGTATTCGGCCGGCTTCTGGGTGGTCCTGTTCAGCGGCGTCTGTTTCGGCACCGCCGAATTTCTTGCCAAGATCGCAGTAAGATATGTCGATCCGTTGACCATGAGCTTTCTGCGCAATGTCATCAGTTCTGTGCTGTTCTGGGTTGCTGCGGCGTTCGTGGGAATCTCCTTTGAGGGCGCTGGTTCGGTATGGTGGACGATTCTCATTATCGCCTTGACCGGCCCGATACTGACCCGGCCGATTTATCTTGTGGCACTGAAATACCTTGAAGTATCCAAGGTTGCCCTGATCAACCAGAGCCAACCGGTTTTCGTGGCGATCCTGGCGCTAATGACTCTAAGCCAGACACCGGCACCGCGGGAGATCATAGGGGGGGTATTTGTAATCGGCGGATGCCTGTTGATAATAGTGAGTCGGAAAAGGATCCGGTTAGAGAATAATCGAGGCGTTCTCCGGTAGCGGTCCTTACGCGGGGCTGGTCATGCCATTGGCAGATCCCCCGCCTACCTAGAAGCGAAGAGTGGCTTCGCCTTTTAAGGTTTTGTATTCCCTATGGAGACCGCACGTCAGGCATGAATGTACTGGAAACACCAAAGTCAAGTCTCCGGTGTTTGTTCCATCGAGGAAATTCTCATTGGCCTGAATTACCCCGTGTTCCTGCGACAAACTTATGACCGGAGTTTTTCTATTTATTGAGCCGAAGGTTCCATCCTGTAGAGAGGTTGCGTATCCGAATATCTTCCTGCCGTTCTCATCAAGAATAAACGCGCTCGAGAGATGAACTAAGCCGCCGTAAACGGTAATCTGATTTCGGTCTTTGTACTTTCCGACAACCGGGCAGGCAACCACAACTGCTATCTCATCCTCGGTGCAAGCGCCAAGTTTCTCTTGCATCAAATCATAGAAGACGAAGTTGCCGGGCCGGATTTCATCCACTCCGTCGAAGTTGTCCACAACGCTGCAGGTCGGCGTGTCGCCGACCGAGATGTCGCAGGCATTAATACCGCTTGCGGTCAAGTGATTCTTAACTGTGTTCATCCTCTCGACCGTCTCGTCATGTATCTTTTGAATGTCGTCAACCGACTTCGCATAATAGCTGTGTCCGGCGTGGGTGAGCAAGCCTCGGAAATCGAGCTTGGGAGAGTCTTTGATCTTTAGGGCAAGGGAGAGGATGCGGTCGAAATCTTCCCACAGGACGCCGGTTCTGTGATATCCGGTATCGATCTTGATCCACATGCCGGCCGGGTGCTGCAGCTTGCTGTTCAGGGCCGAGAGAACTTCCTCCGAATCGACAAGCAGGTTCAGCTTAATCTCACCAGCCAGCTTGTTGATCTTGTCTATCTCCAGCATGTTGACAAGGAACGCAACCGTGATGTCGGACCAACCGTTCCTGGCGAAGTAGAGAGCCATATCAAGCGAGGAGACCGTGATCGCCTGCACTCCGAAATCTTTGAACCAATTCCCGATCTCGGCTGATTGGTGAGTCTTAAAATGGGGCCGGAATCTGACGCGGTTAGCTTTGGCCTTGCCCGCCATCTTCTCGATGTTTTTCAAGACCCTGTGTTTGTCAAGAAGCAAGGTCGGTTTTTCTATCTTGAAAGGAAGCTCTTCTGGTTTCATCTGTCTTGCCTCTCTTTAAGCAGGCACCATGAATGGCACCGCTATACATTTGTCAGGGCAACTGCATCTCGACCTTCTAATGCGGACAGGGGTACAACCCCTGTCCGAACTGGCGAACTGATGTCAAGCAGGTCTAAAGACCATGCTTGAGCTACAGGGCTCGGGGGAGTTGCATCCCGACTCTGTAATACGGACAGGGGTACAACCCCTGTCCGAACTAGAACTGATGTCAAGCAGGTCTAAAGACCATGCTTGACCTACATGGCTTGTCCGCTGGATGATACCATCCAGCGGCAGCGGGGGCTCAACTCAATTCCTCAGCATCCTTTCCCTGACCATCTGTACCGGAATGGTGCCGTAGCTTAAAAGCTGGTCGTGAAACTTCTTAAGATTGAAAGCTCTCCCCTTGAGCTTCCTGAAGTCGTCCTTGAGTTTCAATATCTCTATCTTGCCCATGGCGTAGGTCATGGGCTGGGTGGGTGTGTAGGTGTATCTTTTGACCTCGGCGATGGCGTTGGTCTTCTCCAATTTTGCCACGTCCACCAACATTTTCACGGCCTGGTTGAAGCTCATGCGACCGGTGTGCAGGCCGGCGTCGATCACCACCCGGCAGGAGCGCCAGAGTTGATCCTTCAATTGAAGCAGTCGGACCTCAGGCCTGGTGTAGAATCCTTTTTCATACATCAACTCCTCGCAATAGAGCGCCCATCCTTCGGCAAAGAGTGACGTCCAGAACTGGCGGCGCACCTTGGATTTTATCTTGTTGCAGTGTACCAGTTGAAGATGGTGGCCGGGATAGGCCTCGTGCAAGGCGGTCAATACCACTCCGCGCGAGTTGTGTCCTTGCAGCTGCTCCTCCTGCTGCTTGGCCGGCAGCTTTTCGTTAACCGGCGTCACCCAGAAAAACCCCTGCTGTTTCTTCTCGAACGGCGCCGGTTCCATGTACGCACCGTAGGGAATGGTGCTTCTGTGGAAGACGGGAGTCTCGACTACTTCAAGAGTCTCGCCCTTGGGAATGGTGACCAGATTCTTTCTTCGGACGAAATCCCTGGCCCGTTTCATCTCTTTGGTGTAGAACCTGAGCAGATTCTCCTTTTTGGGATGCTTCTTCTTAAGGTCCTCCACGATTTTGGCCCAATTCTTCTTTGGATCGATCTTCTTGGCCACAGATATCATCTCGGCCTGAGTCTGCCTTACCAGCCGGTTCCCGATTTCGATCAAGTCATCCGCGGTATGCGGCAGTTGATGATGCACCGAAAGGAGGAAATCGAAGAACTCCTGTCCGATGGCGAATTTGCCGTTGGATCGAGGAAGAAGCTTCTTCTTCAAGAATTCCTCGTAATCGTCGAAAGCAAAAAGTGCTTTCCGGTTGGCCGCCAAGAGCTGCTTCTTGAGGTTCGGCACCTTTTCCGCGAAGAGGGGGATCATCTGATTGAAAAATTCTTTTCCGCCCACCGTCGTCTCGATAGCAAGCTTGGTCCATATTCGGGGGATGTTCCCTCCTCTTCTCAAGTTCTCCTGACCCTGTTTCATCAGGCGCGGAACCTGTTTCAACCTTCCCAAAACAGACTTCATCCTGACCTTCAGGTGTGCGAAATCGCGCACCATCAGGATGTAACAGCCGAACAGGGCGGAGTTGGGATAGAGGTCGGCGTGCCTTCTGGACCAGCGCAGCTTCTGTTCTTCTGCAATCTCCACCCTGAGAGCGTCCCGCAGCATTCTCCAGTCCATCAGCTCGTCTGCGGAGAGCTTCACCCTTCTCGATTGAGCCTTGGCATCGGGGGAAAACTTTTTCAGCTTCTTCAAATCCTCCTTGTTCTTCTTTAGATAGAGTCGCCGGGATTCAGGATCGAACTTGTCGAGCTTGTCGTCGTATTTGTGAACTCCCAAGAACGTGGCTCCAACAGGAGATCTCTTCCAGTGAGACTCCAGGATCCCGTTGACTAAGCGGTTGAATTCTCTGTTCATCACGTCCCTCCGTAAAAGCGATTTCCGTTTTCTGGGCGGCGCCGCAAACGGCGCAAATCATTCACGTATTCTGTTTTTGTTCTTGACTACGACAAACTTCTCGTCTTGTTCCCTGATTTGATTAAAGAAACTCTTCAGGTCGTTGTATCGGCTTTGCGGAATCAGTAGCTCTTTTATCCTGAGCAAACGATTGTAGACGAGTCGGTCGTCGTGGATTTCGTAGGTGGCGCTGAACTCTCCAAAATCATATCTTAGCTCGACCGGCTGCGGCACACTGGTTAGCTCGTGGGAAGCGGGAAGGTTTATCACCACGCTGTCGATGTCCGTCTTAAGCTGGTCAAACATGACGGGGAAGACTCTGCCCGGGTGGGCTAAGTCCTCTGCGGTCTCATTCCGATTCGTAACGTTTGGATTCAGATAGATGAAGCTGTCTGCGCTCTGGACGTAATGAGAGGAATGAAAACCGTAGCGCAACTCAAAGTCACCGCCGTAGGCATAAAGGTCGTCAAATCGATGTGAATCCAGAATGGCACCGGGGCAGTATTCGCATATTCGCTTCGCCAGTTCGTCCTCTCTTTCCAGCATAGTCTGCCGTCTGAGGAGGTCTTTCGTGGCTGCGCTCCCGGATGGGGAGTAAACCTCCCGGCACTGGCAGTCGATGCTTCCGTCGGCTGCCAGATCTATGCCGATGATGGAGAGCCTCAGGTTTTCCGAGCAATCCAGGGATGGGGTTTTGTCGAGCTTGCCACCGGATTCCCGGACCAGTAATCCATCGACCTCTCGATGCTCCGGCGATACGTTATTCAGGCCGTTTGTCTGATACAGAGGATCCAGCCATAGTTTTTCTCCGTCCACCTCGACCGTGAGCATGAGGTGGGTGAACCAGTCGAGCATGGGCACGTCGGGCAAGTCTATCACTATCTTTCTGTCGGGCACAAGCACTGGGGTCGATTCGATCTCCAGGGATCTCAGCAAGGCATGTATGATCCCGGCGACTTCGGCGCTGCTTCCCACCTGCCTGTTGAAGATACTCTCGGCCGGATCAAAGATGGAACGAGATGCGAAGTCCGTCTTGAAGTTGGATTGCACGAAATGGAAGATCCTCTCGACTTTCTCCTTGTCATCGGTGACCTCCCGGGTGAGATTCTTGGCCAGCTTTTTCATCTCACCGGTAGGGGAGAAGTGCGTGTCGAATGTCTCGAAATATCTTCGGGAAACGTTTTCCCACGAGGCGGCGATCTTCTCGTCGTCCTGGGGCACGGTAATCACAAAGGCCAGCGATGGAGAGTAGTGAAACAGCGGCGGCATGAAAGCCTCCGTTTCATAGGGGAGCAGGTCCCTTTTGGCAAACGCATAAAGTGCGGTCTCCTCCGAATCGACGAACCGCTCCTTGGTCGTGTCGAGAATTCCCGGCGGGCTGTCGAAGTGAATCACCTTGAGGTGCTCCGGAACGATCAGGTTGAATCGGGAAAGAAGCGTGGGCTCGTCACTTTGGAAATACCGGATACCAGACAGGGTGTGTCTGCTTGACCTGTAGACGATTTCGTACTGAATCAGGCAATCGTCCTCAACTGCCGGAAGGGTGAACTTCTTCCTTCTCAGATCCTTCGATTCCAGTATCTCATGCACATCTTCTTCATTCAGGTCGACGATCGTCCCGTCCTTCTTGCTGGTTCTGGCCCGCACCTCGACCGACTCGTTCTCCCTGTAATAGGGGGTGGTAACCTGGGCGTATCTGTAGCCCCGCCGATTGAAAATCTTCATGATCACCACCCGCACCTCAATCTTATCCGCCACGTAATAGATTCCTTCGTCCAGAAGGTAAACTGCGCCCGCAGACGGGTAGTCAGATGAGAGGGGTATCTGATTCTCCGCCGGGAAGGATCGGATCCAACCCTCCGGCAGTTTCTCCACCCAGTTGTCATCTCCCCATGAGGCGGCGCAGGATGAAAGAAACAGCGTTAGGGCAAGGGTGAGCGCTTTTCTGTTAAGAATCGAGGGCATCGGTTTTCATTGGCCTCCAACTGAAGTTGGGCGCAGCCTGAAGGCTGCGGCTACCGGTCTGGAAGTCTACTTCTCAGTCTCATCCGCTGGGGGCGTTCTTTTCAGTACTATCCGTTGATTGTCGGCGGCGGCCGCCTGGTCGTAGAAGTCCTTCAGTCGATGGTACTCAGTGGCCGGAATGAAAAGCTTCTTTCTCACGAACAGCCGCTTGTGAACGATCTTATCCTTCTCCACCTGGTAAGTTGATTCGAACAATCCGAAGGGTTCGTCCAGCCGGACCGAAGCCGGCAGATGCTCGATTTGAAATCCTTGCGGAACTGTTATGTCGAGCTGATCAGTGTTGACGAATCTATAGTCAAAGACAACCGGAGAGCGTCTTTGGGCATGCGGAAACATCAGATTAAGATAGTTCTGTGTGTGAAGATCGATGGGCAGAAACAGCCCGTCATCCTGTTCGACCGCAAACCGCGCGGCCTCGACGCCGGCACTTACAAAGATGCTGGAGTCCTTCTCCTCGAAGTTTCCGAACTCAGTTCCCAGCAGATACGGTTCAGCGAACCAGGAGCTCAAGAAACCGGCCAGGGCCTTTCTCCTTCTCTGTGGTTTGAGCTCGGTCAGGGACGCCCGAAACGCCAGACCCTCTTGCCCGGTCGCGCTGATGTTGACCTGACCGGTGACAGAGCCGTCGGAGTTGAGTGTGACCTCCCAATGGGTGTCGGTCAGGTTTTCAGCCTGGTCCGTCTCCGGCGTGACGGTCAGTTCTCCCCGGTCCGGCCTGACCACCAGGACCGAAGCGCCCTGATCCTCGTAAGGAAGCTCACCGAACCGGCAGTTTCTGCAGGCCGGGTCCAGCCAGATATAGTTGTCGCCGGAAGGGACGGCCGTCACCACATGGTCGAATTGTTTCACCTTGGGCATCTCGGTCAAGACCCTGCGGTGCCCCTTGGTGGAGAGCATGGCGGGAAACGCCTCGATCTCCACTGCCTTCAGCAAGGTTATCAGCAGCGCGGTCATGTCCTTGCAATCGCCGTAGCCATACTCCAAAATCTCGTCACAGGGGAGGGGTTTGAAGGCACCGACGCCGATGGCCACCGACACATACCTCACATGCTCCTGGACGTGATCATACAGCACCTTCATCTTCTCCTCAGGGGTAGGGAACCCGGATGTCAGCTCCTGAGCCAGGAGGTGCAGCTCTTCGGCCGGCACGCCGTCAGGTTGCGAAATCTCCCGGTACCAGGCTGCTATATCATTCCAGGAACGGGAGGGATAGGTTTTGCCGTCGAACTGGAAGTCGACGGGAGCGAAAGCCAGCCGGGAGACCAAATCGGCCGCCGGAGGCATGAAGACCTCATGTCTTATCGCTCCCTTGTTGAGCGTCTCCCAGACGAAGACCTTCTTGCCTTTTTGGAAATCAACCTTGGGTACTATTTTGTCGTTAAGAACCCGAACGTTGAAATCGAAATACCGGGGGATGACAAGCGTATATTTCGAGTGAAGGGTGGGAAGGTGCGATTGAAAGAACCAATCCGACCAGTAGAGCAGACTTGAGAACCGCAGTTGATACTCGTATTCGATCACGCAATTCCTTCTTATCTGCGGGAAACAGAACTCCTTGACCTTCGAGTCGGAATACAGGACGTAGCCCGACAACAGTGACCTCTCCCGAACGTCCCCGGCCTTTAGGGTGAACTCTTCTCCGTCGGGATGTATGGTGCGGGCCTTGATTCCGACCACGGCAACGCTTTGGTTGAATGGTATCTCCTGATGACTGTATCTCTTGCCCGGGTCGAAGAATATCTTCATGATGCGGTGATGGGTATACAAAGCCTGGCCATCGGTATCGATCTCCATGACGGCTTCATCCCTGATTATCACCGCGTCGGAGTTGGGGAAGTCCTCCTGAACGGGCGTCTGCTCCAGGTCGATCTTCTCCCAAGCCAGCAAACCGGTCGATCCCCAAAAGAAGAAACAGAGCGCAAACCACAGGGAGATCGAAAAAAGCGGTCTCGGTTTTGGGCGCGAAAGGCTCGGTTTCGACATCGAAGTATCCTATAAAACGAGGCTGCAGATTCTGGTCAGTCGCTTCAATATATCGTCTGCTCTGGGCGACTGCAAAGAAAAAACATGCCCATGCCTGGACAAAAGCGCTTGATCTGAGCTGCCAATCGGGAGACGTAAAGGCCTGTCAACAGTTGATGCTGAGCTGCCATGCATGAATGACAGGTTCACGAAAGGCGGGGGCGTGCATTTTTCCCTTGACAACAAAATGGAGGGCCGATATTTTTGCGTGCAAATGTAGGGAAACCGGAAAACCCCACAGAAAGGAGGGAAGCAAAGACTCTTTCGGCATTTGGATTTGATGGGTTTTTGTCAAACATCCAGAATACTAAAGAAGGGATTTGCTATGAGAAAGGTAATCTGTCTGATTATCGCAGCTCTTTTTGTGGCCGGCAGCTCTTCGGGTGCGATTGCACAGGCGGGCAAGTTCAGCGTAGGCGCATTCGGCGGATTCAGCATCCCCCTGGCCCAGGACGATGCCAAGGGCGGCGCGCTCTTCGGAGCCAAGGGTAGAATCCTGCTTCTCCCCTATTTGGGGGTCGAACCGTATTTCGCCATGGCCCAGATCAAAGGCAAGGATGCGGAGGCCCGGGAAGAAACATTTACCCTGGGGGACGGAGACATTACCTCCTTCGGTGCGGATCTGGTTTTGGGCTCGATCTCCGGCCTGGGCAAGACCAAGTTCTACGGTCTGGTCGGGATAAACTCAAACTCGTATAAGCGGGAGAGAGTTCCGGACGAGAGCGGCCTGGGATTCGCCTTCGGAGGTGGAGTGGAGTTTTTCGCCACGGAGATGATGAGCTTGGAATTCAGGGCCAAGTATCACCCCATCAAGATCGGAGAGGGGGGAAGAGTCCATCTCGATCTTTCCGGCGGTGTGAATTACTATTTCGGACCCGAATAAGAGAGGAAGGAGCAGAACCTGATGAAGATGAGAAGAAAAAGCTGGGCTATCCTCTCCGTGGCAGTAGTTGCCACTCTGCTATTAAGCGGCTGTTGGCTCTTCGGAATAACCATGATGCTGAGTTACGATATCGAAGACGAAATCGTCTCCACCAACACCAGTTTCAACAGCGTGGCCATAGACTTGACCGAAGAGGAGGACTGGAAGGACAACAAGGACAAGCTCGACGAGATTTACAATCTGTTGTTTTACGGCACCATCGAGAATTTCATGGGCACTCCGGCGACTGGACAGCTATACCTCTACGAGGACGGCAGCCTGACCACCGTATCGGAGGTACAGACCAATGCGACGTTGGTTTTGGATGGACTGGTCTTGCCTGCGAGTTCCGTAACCTACGTCCCTCTCACTGAGATGAAGCTTGAGCCGGTCAGAGATCTTATAATGGAGGGAAAGTTTCACCTTTATGCCATCGCCGCGAACGTTCCGTTTTCCATAGAGGTGCGGGATGCTACGGTGGTGGTCATCTTTGCGGTCGAAGCCATATTGTAGATTCGTCCGACCACACGCATCTTCTTTTTGAGTTTAATCGTTGCCGAAATCCCAATCCGTCCCGGCTGGCGAGAAATCGAAGCCGGGACGCTTTTTTTGGCGGGATCCAGGTTTGGCATGCAACCGGGCGGCCAATGAGTTTGTCGGAGAAGCCGAAGTACGCGTCGATCTTATTGTCCCTGAGCATCCGGTGCGGCAGCGAGAAAGTTGAATGTGAAAGGAGCTGGGTTGAAGATTTGCCAACAAAAACTTGACTTGGGGGGGCGCGTTGATTAGATTAATTTGATAGGTGCGAAGCTTGGTGAATCGTTCTACAAGGAGGAGAAGCAATGAAGCTGACGTTAAGTGTGATCAAAGCGGACATTGGAAGCATCGGCGGACACATCAAGCCGAGCCAGAAGTTGAAGGACACGGTGGCAAGTTTCGTTTCCGAGCACGGAATCAAGAAGGGTCTTCTGATCGACCATTACGTTTCCAGCACGGGCGACGATATCGCCATTCTGATGACCCATCAAAAGGGAGTGTCAAACGACGCGGTCCACAAGCTGGCCTGGGATGCCTTCGTGGCGGGAACCAATGTGGCAAAGGAGCAGGGGCTCTACGGAGCAGGTCAGGATCTCTTGAAAGATGCGTTTTCGGGCAACGTCAAGGGAATGGGGCCGGCGGTGGCGGAGATGGAGATAGATGAGAGGCCCAATGAGTGCTTTCTCTTGTTTGCTGCCGACAAGACCGACCCGGGAGCTTACAACCTGCCGTTTTACCTGGCCTTCGCCGATCCCATGCACTGCGCCGGGTTGATCCTCTCTCCCAAGATGGCCCAGGGATTCAAGTTTGTGATCATGGACGTGGAGCATGTCGAGGGAGACCGGGTGATAGAACTCTCGGCTCCCCAGGAATTGTATGATATCGCCTCACTTTTGCGGGACAATCAGAGGTTCGTGATAGAACATATCTATTCCAACGAGACCGGCGAGATCGCCGCCTCGATCTCCACCACGCGCCTACACAACATCGCCGGAAAATACACCGGGAAGGATGATCCGGTGGCGTTGGCCAGGGTTCAGGGATCGTTTCCGGCCACGGGTGAGGTCTTGAGCCCCTTCTCCATCGGGCATTTCGTGGCGGGCTTTATGCGCGGCAGTCACACCGGCCCCCTGATGCCGGTGAAGGCCAACTCGCCCATATCCTATTTCGACGGGCCGCCGGTCGTCTCTGCCCAGGCTTTTTCGGTGCGGAACGGAAAACTAACCGAGCCGGCCGACGCCTTCGACCAGCCTTTCTGGGATTGGATTCGTGACCAGGTTTCGCAGAAGGCTCTGGAGATAAGAAGACAGGGCTTCTCCGGCTGCGCCATGCTTTCCTACTCGGAGCTGGAATACGGCGGCATCGTGGAGAAGATGAAGAAACTGGACGGCAGGTTCCGAGTGGGGGGAGGTAAATAGAAGGAGAGAGCCCGAGGGGCGGACGAAACAGATGATGCTCATTGGCGAACCAGCAGTGAGGCGTCTGCACAATCGGAGGATGTGGCGCTGTTTTCAGGCGATACCAGTTTTGGGGTGACAATCGCTTTTTTAGCCAAGGAATTTTAGAGTTGAGTTGGGATGAGGATTCAGCCCTGGTTCCAACTGCACCAAGCCGAAGAAACCGGACGGCAAGTTTGTGGCAAGAAAACAGAGGAATCTGAAGTCAAACGGAAAACCGTGTGTAGCTCGGAAAGGAGGCCAGCCAGGAGAATCTCGCTAAGGTTGAGAGGTGATCCCCATTTTGTGAAATTTATCTTGAATCCGTAAGTTCTTGCTGAGAGAGGGAGTATAATATGCATTTTCCAGGGAGCAAATTCAGATGTCTGTTGCTGGCAGTGTTGTACTGCTTTCTGATCTCGTCTGTCGCCTTCGCCGAGAACCCCAAGGGTCACGAGACGCCTACCGATGAAGACCTCTGGCAGGCGCGGCAGGCCGGGGATCTGAAAAAGGCAGCTCGCATCAGGGCCGTCATGGATGAGCAGTCCGAGGTGTTCTGGGGGGGCAGAGCTGACCGTGACTGTGTGGCCGAATCCCCGGTCATCAGTCCGCCTGAGAACGAAGACGCTTTCTTCATGCCCTCCAGTTGGGGAAACGACCGGACCATCGTGCTGGGCACGACGGAGAATGGGATATCCACCGACTACGACTTCGACGGCAACGTGTATGCGGCCAGGTGCACCACCTACAGCAGCACATCCAATGCTCGGATCAGGGTCTACAAATCGACAGATGGCGGCAACAGTTGGTCTTACCCCTACCTGTGCAGTTTCTATATTATGGGTGGAACGAGTTTCTCCTACCCGGTAGTGCTGACCGGAACCAGCGGTACGCCGGACAGGCTCTTTGTCTTCTACCTGCAGTCTTCCGGCAACGGCGACATTCGCATGGCCCGCTACACGCTGGATGGCGTCTTCGAGGGTTTCTACGACGTTAAGGTCGACTCGGACACCATCGACTACTTCACCGCCTGCACCAATTTCGGGTATGGAGACAGGCTGATGGTCGCTTACGAGAGACGACGAATGGGACAATCTACGTCAACCCTGTATACCATCGTTTCCACCGACAAGGGAGAGACCTGGGGATACGAGCGCACCGTGACCGGCGATGGATCACACCCTGACATGGGCTATGGTTACGGCGGTTACGTCTACCTGGTCTACACCAAGACCGGTGGAGACGATGACGAGATCAGTTTCTGCAGGAACACGAACTACAGCATGGGCGTTGCCTGGGAGGAGTTCGACGCGCTGACCAATGACTCCTTCGACGACGACTACGCCAAGGTAGCCGCTCTTCACAGGACCGCTGCGGCGACCCAATACGTGTGGGTGGGCTACAACCATGATTGGGCCAACAGCGGAAACTGGGATATGCGGTTTGCGTACAGCACCAACGCCGGCGTCAACTGGTCCAAGAATCACAGCCTGGCCTCACACGCCGACTACGACGAGATCGCCTGCGATCTGTGGGTGGCGCGAAAGACGACGGTGAGCTACGTGAATATCTGCTATCTCAGAACCCGCTGGGTCAGCCTGTACGAGCGATATCACGATATCTACTGGGGATTCACCAATACAAACGCTCCCTCCACCTGGAATGATCTTGTAGACGTAGCCGGTTATTGGGGAGCTTTCAGTTACGACGGCAGGGAGGTTTGCCAGGGAACCTATCCCGACCTGGAGTCGGGAGGTGGGTGGAGCGGCGTTGTCTATTCCGGCAGGACTCTTTACGATAACTTCAATGGTCTGTATTTCGATAGCCGGGAGTGGACCGACGTCGAGGAGGAACAGGGGCAGGAGACCAGACCAAGCGAGTTTGCTCTTGCGGATAATTATCCCAATCCCTTCAACCCGCACACGAACATAGCCTATTTTCTTCCCAGCGCATGCCAGGTTAAGCTGGAGGTTTTCAACGTTCTGGGGCAGAAGATAAGGACCCTGGTGAAGGAGGATCAGACCGCAGGAAAAAGAGAGGTGAGTTGGGACGGCAGGAACCAAGCCGGGGAAGAGGTGGCCAGCGGGGTGTATCTCTACAAGCTGGAGGCGAAGGAGTTCACCCAGACCAAAAAGATGGTTTTGATTAGATAGCGGGAAGACTGATTGCTCGACAGGTGAAGTGTATTGATAAGAGCATGGTGCCATCCGAGATAAGACGAGGAAACCTTACGGCGGATTACCGAGAGAGAGTGACGCATTAAGAAGTGGTGAGGCAGACCGCGAATAGTCCGGAAAGGAGGTGACCCAACAGAACCTTGCTGAGGTTGACGGGTGGGTCCACCATCCGCGGGACCTTCCTTGAAATCGTTATCGTTCGCATCTAAAGAGGGAGGATGAGATGCATTCAGCGAAGAGTCCAAGAGGACATCTGTTGCTGGCGGCGCTCTGTTGTTTCTTGATGACATCTGCCAGTTATGCGGTTGATGCCGAAAGGATGTCTCCGGCCGAGGAGGCCGCTGCGGCGCGCGCACCGGCGGGTGATTCGGACGGAGAGATTGATCTGCCGGTGGGGACAGAAAACTGCTACAAACCTTTCGTATGGGGGGATGACGCGACGGTTGTCACCGGAGAAACCCAAGGGGGCATATCAATCGCCTATGACAGCCTCTTCAATCAGTACGCCGCCAGGTGTGCGGAGTACTCTGAAAACGACCGGAGGATGATACAGGTCTACAAGTCCACCGACAACGGAGCGACGTGGAACCTCTTCAAGTTCTTCGTGGCCGGGGGGAGTTACGAGTTCGGCCTGCCGCAGCTTCTGATATGCGAGTCCGACCCGTACAAATACCTGTATGTTTTGTACCACCGCACCTATTCGGATGGCCAAATCAGATTAGCGCGCTATAACCTGGATGGGACGGGTTCGCCGAGTTGGTTCGGCGTCGCGGACATGCCCGCGGGCGACAGCATAACTTATTTCTCGGCGTGCCAGAACATCTACGGCTGGGGGTTGATGGTGGCCTACGAGGTGCACGAGTCGTTCGATGTGACCCCGGACCTGCGCAGCGTCAGGTCGACCGATCGCGGCGCCACCTGGACGGACGATAAGGTGGTCGACATCGACGGTCAGCACCCCGACATTGCCTACGGATATAACAGTTACACCTACCTGGTCTACGGGACGACTTCCGGGGGTGACCTGGATATCGAATTCAGGCGGAGCACCAATCGGGGCCAAACCTGGGGGAGTGCCATCAGGGTGATTGACGATAGTTATGATGACGATTACCCCAAGGTGGCGGCCATTCATACCGAGTCGCACACCGCGGCCACGGTGTGGGTGACCTTCAACCATGACTGGGCGAACAGCGGCGATCTGGACGTGAGGTATGTTTACAGCACCAACAGCGGGACAAGCTGGTCGAGCTACAGAACCTTGGCCAGAACCTCCGATTACGATGAGATGGCAGCCGATTTGGTCTGCTGGCGCTTCTACGAGTACGCCCTTGTACATGCTTCCTACGTTAAGTACAAGATGACCAGCCTGATGCCTCCGATCTGGTCCGCGGATATCTACAGCACCTGGAGCGATGACGGCGACCCGGGCACCTGGCACGACCTGACCAAGATAAACGACCAGCGTAGTTCTTACGCAGAGGACGCCAGGGATGTCTGCCAGGGGAGCATCATGAACTGCCTTCTCTTCGCCCTGGCCGGCCACGTCTATACAGGGTCGACCAAGGCTCCCGCATCCTACAACAATCTGTACTGGGACGGGTTCTGCTTCACGGACGTCGAAGATGAAGGAGACGGGGACGCGAGTCCTTCCGAGTTCTCCCTGAGCGACAACTATCCCGATCCTTTCAATCCGAAGACCAATATAGCTTACTTGGTTCCGCGGGCTTGCCAGGTCAGACTGGAGGTCTTTAACGTTCTGGGGCAGAAGATCAGGACCCTGGTGGACGAGGATCAGACCGCAGGAAACAGAGAGGTGAGCTGGGACGGCAGGAACCAAACCGGAGAAGAGGTGGCCAGCGGAGTGTATTTCTACAGGCTGAAAGCGGAGGATTTCGTCGAAACCAAGAAGATGGTCTTGATGAGGTAAACGGTCAACGGACCCGTCAACGGATAAAGCGGACAGAACGGATTTGCCCGGCGAAAAAGTACTTGACAACTCTAAGCAGGGCCGGTTACTTAGATTCTCGTAAATATCCGAGATGAAGTAGAAACCTGCAGCGAGTGAAAACGTAAAACTAAGCGGGCGTAATTCAGCGGTAGAATGCAAGCTTCCCAAGCTTGACGTCGAGGGTTCGACTCCCTTCGCCCGCTTTTTTGACAGGCGAGAGGGCGATCACCGTCAGCATATGGGGTCACCCGGATGGCGGCCGCAACAGCCGGGTGAAGAAAACGTCAGGGCGCACGATAAGTATAGATGTAGACTAAATTCGTCAAACCTTTTTATCATGGTTCGGTAAGCTCACCATATAAAGGAGGGTGGGATGATGAACTTTACCAAAGCGTTCTCCTTCATGTTCGAGGACAAGAACTGGGTGGTGAAAATCTTCCTGGGGGCCATATTCAATCTTCTCTCGCTGATTCTGGTGGGAATTCCCTTTATCCTGGGATATCTTTTGGAACTGGCCAGAAACTCCAGTGAGGGAAAGGAGATACCGCTCCCGGAATGGGATAAGCTGGGAGACAAGTTCACCAGGGGTCTGATCTATCTGATCATACTGGTAGTATACAGCATACCGGGCATGATCCTTTCCTTCATCCCCTGTGTCAAGTATTGTTTGGGTCCCCTTTATTTTCTGGCACTGATGTTTGCACTTCCCTATATCACCCTGAAGTATGCCAAAACCGGCAGCTTCGAGGAGGCATTCCGCTTCACCGAGATGTTCGAGTTTGTCAAACAGAACATCAACAACCTGATCATCGTGGTCCTGCTCAGCATAGCCCTGGAGATAATCGCCAGCTTCGGCGTCCTGGCCCTGCTGGTGGGCGTATTCTTCACCTCGTTCTGGGCGTATCTGGCCATATACTATCTGTATGGAAAGGTATATAGAGAAGGAGAGGCGACAGAAGCAGACTCATCCGGAGGCGAAGCGCCTTCCCAGCCGACGGTCTCCTGAAGGGGATGAGGCCGGCACATCCGACCGGCTGGGTCGATTTCTCGGCCGGCAGGCGGAAAAGGTCGGGGGGAGCGTTTACCGTCTGGTACGCGCTCACTGGCTGGCGCTGGTCAATTTCCATGTATTCCTGTTCATCGGGGGGGCACTGGTCGCCCCCTGTCTCCTGTATCTCGATTTGGGGTGGGCCTCAGAGATAGTCTATCGATTCTACGGATTCTTCTGCCACCAGAAAGCGTCCCGCTCACTATTCCTGTTGGGGGGGCAGGTGGCGATCTGTTCCCGCTGCATCTCCTTCTATTCCTCGATCCTGCTGGTGGGCATGTGGGTGGGTCTGAGAAGGCCCGGGCCGTTAGGTTTTGGACTGGCCCTGCTGCTCTCCCTTCCGGCGATGATCGACGTGCTTCTGCAGACTTTCGGCTTCTCCGAAAGCACCAATCTGATCAGGTTAACCACAGGGGCGCTTCTGGGAACCGCCCTATCCCTTTATCTGTTTCCGCGGGCTCAGAAGGCCCTGGAGCGCCTGGATGTGAAACAGGATCCGCCCTCTGCAAGATCGAGCAGCAGGCCTTCAGGGCGGGGTTCTGGATACCGGTCCTAAAAAGCCTGAAACTTTCTGCAACCTTTCGTACTCAGGACCGGTACAATAATACGGTTACATACTCAAACCGAGAGTCGGCGTCGACCGGACCGGAACGCGGTCTTCGATTGTCGCACCGGCTTTGTAGATTGCTTGCTCGAAAAGAAGGGAGGAACTGGTGAAGAAAATCGCAGGTTTGCTGATGGCACTCAGCCTGGTTCTGGTCTGCGTTTCCGGGTCTTTGGCCAAGGCCAACAAAACCGGAGAGGTGGAGGATAACGTCTACACCGATTCGAAATTCGGCTTTCAAATCACCGGGCTGGATAACTGGAAGGTAAAGGCCGCCAAGGAGCCGTCCCTGGTGCGGGTAGCAATGATTCAGAAGAATTTCAAGATCAGCAGCATCCCCGGCGCTGATAAGCACACCACCTCGATCCCAACCATAACTATTCTGGCCGACACCACCTCTCTTACTCTGGAGCAGTTCGAGGAGAGCTTGATGGGGAAGGGGAAGCTCTTGCAGAGCAAGGACGAATTCATGTTGAAGCTGGACCTGCTCCCCAACTCGGAAACCTTGGAAAGCCATAACGTGACCATAGACAGCACGCCGGCTAAAGACTATACCCTGAAGCAGCCCTACAAGAAGACCGGCGAGGATCCCCGGGTCAGGGATCCCATCTACGGCAGCGAGGTGATCATAAAGGATTTCGTTGCGGGACATGTGATACTTTTCAAGAAGGGCAACATCATTTACGTGGTGCAGTCCTCCTGTGAACGAGAGTTCTATTATCCTGTGACCTCCGAATTCCAGAAGATATTAGCCTCTTGGAAGTCTTTGGACTGAACCTCCAAGCGTCGTTTTTTTCTCTCTCTCACCCTGCAAAGCCCCCATCCGGGGGCTTTGCTGTTTTGGGCCGCACAGGTCCCGCGGGATGATCCGCGAAACTTTTTGATTGACAGCACATCTGTTATGTGTTAGCTTTTCGCAGGATCAAATCCTAAGAGGGAGGAGGCATTATGTGGATAATGAGAACACTGGTGATTTTGGTTCTTATCGCTTTGATCGTTGGATTCGCCATCTATAACTCGGACGAGAGAATCTCGGTCAATCTGTACGGAAAGCGGTATTTCGACGTTCCCATGATCTTCGTGGCCTTCTGGGCCCTGGTGGCGGGGATGATCGTCTCCTTTGCGCTGGGGGTGGGCTACTACTTCAAGATGTATTCGGAACTTCGCCACCAGAAGACGCAGAATCAGAAGCTTCTGAAAGAGATCACCGCCTTGCGAAATCTGCCCCTGGAGGAGGACGAGGAGAAACAAACCAGCCCCTAACTCAGGGGTCACAGGGTCTGCCGATCGGAGGTGAAAATTGAGCGCGGGTCATTTTCTCTCAATCATATTTGCATTTGTCATCATCTTCACCGTGATGGCGTTCTTGTGGTCGAGGGCAAAAGGAAAAAGAAGAAAGGTTTCGCCGGAGCTTTACATCGACGCCTTGAAGTCTCTTCTGGCGGGCGAGGAGAGGGCCGCCTTCCAGCAGCTGAGGCAGGTTGCCAGAGACGACCCGGAGAACGTGGACGCATTTCTGAAGCTGGGCGACCTCTTCAGGAAAAACAAGAGATACGATAAGGCCCTGCAGATACACAGAGAGCTCACTCTTCGGCCCTCGCTTTCTCAGGAGGAGAAGGAGGAGGTCCTGGCTAGCCTGGCCGAGGATTTCTCCGCTTCGGGACAGCACGAGAAGGCCACCTCGGTTCTGGAGGAGCTGCTGAAGACCTCGGAGAGAAATGAGAAGGTTGCCCGCAGGCTGCTCTCCGAATACGAAGAGACCGGAAACTGGGAGGAGGCTTTTCAACTGAGAAAGAGGATCTCCAATCGGAAAGGCGAGGAAACCAGCAGGATATTGGCGCTCTACAAGGTCTTCTGGGGAAGGGAGCGGGCCGATAAAGGCGAACTTCACAAAGCCAGGGTGGCTTATAAGGAGGCCTTAAACTACGACGAAAAGTGTGTCCCCGCCTATATCTACCTGGGCCAGGCCTACCGTCGCGACCAGAGGTTGAAGGAGGCGGTCCAGTACTGGAGCAAGCTTCTGGAAACCGCGCCCGATGCCGGATACTTGGTCTTCGATGATCTGGAGAAGACCCTGTTTGAGTTGGGGGAGTACGGCGAGATATCCGAGATCTACGAGAGGATCCTGAGCCGCGATCCCAAGGATACCTTGGCCCTCTTTTCGCTGGCCCGGATAGATGAGAAGAAGGGGATGGTTGAGGATGCCATGGAGAAGTACAGACAGATCATGGATGCCGACTCCAGCTTCCTCTCCGCCAGGTTGAGTTTGGCCAGGCTGTATCAACAGCAGGGTAGGAACGAGGAATCGATCGATCTTCTGGACGATCTGATAGAGATTCTGCCGCCGGCGGAACGTGTGTTTACCTGCTCGAGGTGTGAACACACCACCGGCCAACCTCTCTGGAGATGTCCATCCTGCAAGTCCTGGAATTCCTTTGATATCTAGAGCCATGAAGAGAAGGATTCTGCTGCGCGGGGCCTGTCGGTTCGTCCTTCCCGTAATGCTGCTCTGCCTTCCGCAGGGCGGTGTGGTGTTCTGCCAGACCTGGGAGGAGGTGGCGCAACACTTGGAGGCCGGGCGGCTGGATGAGGCCAAACGCATTCTGCTGAATCAGGGGGACGAACTTGCCGACGAGCCGACGCTGCTGTTTTACCTGGGAAGGGTAGAGGAGAAGGGGGATCTGTCCGGAAGATACTTGAAAAACGTGGCTGATCGATGCCCGGACTGGGCCGGGGCATCAGAGGCAGCGCTTCTTGTATGTAAATACGACTTCTGCAGGGACATGAACTTGGCCGTGGTCGAGCGGGCCGGGGGCTCCGAGGCGAACTCCGCCGGCGGGGAGGTGGAAGCGACGCTCTTGTGGCTCTCCGGATGTTCCTTTTTGGCCATGGGTCGGGCGGACTCGGCGCTGCACAAATTTGAGCAGGTGCTCAGAGTGTCTCCCCAGTCAGACCGGGCCCAGTGGGCTCAGTTGGGGAGAGGGGACTGCTTCTTCGTCCAGCAGGATTACGACCGGGCGATCGCGGAATACGAGCTGGTCTTGGATGCTTACAGATATTCGCAGGCCTTTCCGTTTGCCCTTTCCGGGCTGGCCAGATCCTTTGCCCGACTGGGAGACCCGGAGAGGGCCCTGCTGTATCGCAATCTGTTGAGGGAGAAGTATCCCCATTCAGTGGAGTCGGCCGGGGAGTTATTGCAGGCGGAGCTGTGTGCTGAGGAGACCGAGGAGGGTAGCCGGGCAGAACATTTTGCCGGGGTCAGATATACCATTCAATTGGGCGTCTTCAGAGAGAAGGAGAACGCGTTCAGGCTTCGCGCAAAGTTCCAAGAGCAGGGTTACTCGGTCAAGATCAGAAGCAAGATCATCGGAGGTAAGGAGTACCGCGCGGTCCAACTGGGATCCTTTGCATCTCACCAGGAGGCGCTGAAGCTCAAGGAAAAACTCGAATCGCTGACCGGCCAGAGCTACCGGATAGTGATACCGTGAATGTGAAAAGAATTCGCAGGATCCCGCCTTGCCCGTCGATCGTCGGTGCCGGCCGCAGAAGCGCATTCGGAACCGAGTCGGACGAAGAACGATTCTGTTTTCAGACGGAACCGGACAGGTTGGTCAAAAGAGGTACGCTTCAAGACTTGCCATGGCTGAAGAGATAACGCCTTTGATGCGTCAGTATTTCAAGATCAAGAGCCAGTATCCGGAGGAGATCGTCTTCTTCCGGATGGGGGATTTCTATGAGATGTTCGGCGAGGACGCCAAGGCGGCCTCGCGGATACTGGGCATCGCTTTGACCTCCAGGGGGCAGATCAAAGGAGAGAAAATTCCCTTGGCCGGGATTCCGTACCACGCCGGCGATCGGTACTTAGCCAAGCTCCTCAGAGCGGGCCGGAAGGTGGTGGTGTGCGAGCAGGTGGAGGACCCCAAGCAGGCCAAAGGAATCGTCAAGAGGGACGTGGTGGAGATAATAACTCCGGGAACGGTGACGGTGGACGGCGTAATCGACGCCAGCGAAAGCAACTACCTGGCCAGCTTATGCGGAGAGGGAGGGAAACTGGGCCTCTCGGTTCTGGACCTGACCACCGGCGAGTTCAAACTGGATCAGGGCGACGAGTCCAGGGTGCTGGACAGGCTGGGCGTGCTCCAGCCCTCCGAGATCATCGTGGCTGACGGGTGGCGGGAGGAGAGGCGAAAAAACCTCGTCTCGTCTGCGACGCAGACTACGCTTACCTTTCTGGACGGGTGGAAATTCGACTACGAGGTCGCCTACCGGATGCTGCTCGAGCATCTCAAGGTCAATTCCCTGCACGGATTCGGCTGTGAAGGGATGAAGTTGGGGATTTCGGCCGCAGGGGCCATACTGGCCTATCTGAAGCAGACCAAGAAGTCTCTTCTTTCGCACATCAATAAGATATCCCCTTTCTTCGAGGAAGATCTGATGTCTCTGGATGCCAACACTATCAGAAACTTAGAACTTCTGACCTCCCTCAGAGGCGAGGAGAGAGGACCCACCCTCTACTCGCTGCTCAACCGTACCGGAACCGCCATGGGGGCCAGACTCCTGAGGAGTTGGATCGTTCGACCCCTGCTGAGCCCGGAGAAGATCAGGCAGAGACAGGGAGCCATCGGCGAGCTGATCAGCAACAAGGGCCTGTCATCCGAGCTGAGCGACGGGATCAAAAACATGTCGGATCTGGAGAGGCTTGCCGGTAAGATCGGCTGCGAAAAGGTCAACCCCAAGGACCTGATCTGGCTGAGAGATTCTCTTCAGCGGATCCCGGGGATAAGGTCCTCTTTGAAAAACGCAGATTGTGAGTTGTTGATCCGGCTAAGAGAGGATCTACCGGACACCTCCGAATTGGTCACTCTGATCGAGAACTCGGTGCTGGACGATCCCCCTCTGCTTTTGACCGAGGGCGGAATAATCAAACCCGGGTTCTCCTCCGAGTTGGATGGCCTCAAGGAGGAGATCAAAGGAAGCAAGCAGTGGATCGCCGGACTGCAGGAGAAGGAGAGGAAAAGAAGCAGCATCCCCTCGCTGAAGGTGGGTTTCAACAAGGTCTTCGGGTATTTCATCGAGGTGACCAAGCCTCATCTCTCCAAGGTGCCGCAGGAGTACATCCGCAAGCAGACCATGGTGAATGCCGAGAGATTCGTCACCCCCGAGCTCAAGGAGAAGGAGGCGCACATCCTGGGTGCGGAGGAGAAGATATTCAGGCTGGAACACGATCTGTTCCTCGAATTACGGTCACGAGTGGCGCAGGATACCGGCAAGATCCAGCGGACGGCGGAGTTGGTGGCGATCCTGGACGTGCTGCTGAGCCTGAAGGAGGCGGCGGAAAGGCATGATTATGTCCTTCCGGAGATCGACTCGGGAGACGAGATCGAGATCGAGGAGGGAAGGCATCCGGTTATCGAAAACGTACTGGAACCGGGAAGCTTCGTCTCCAACCATACCAGGATCGACGGCCAAAAAGAGCAGATACATATCATCACCGGCCCCAACATGGCCGGGAAGTCGACGTACCTGAGGCAGGTGGGACTGGTGGTGCTGCTGGCACAAATGGGATCCTACGTCCCCGCCAAGTCCGCTAGAATCGGCCTGGTGGACAGGATCTTCACCCGGGTGGGCGCCACCGACTACCTGACCTTGGGACAAAGCACATTCTTGGTGGAGATGATAGAGACCGCAAACATACTGAACAACGCCACCCCCAAGAGCCTGATTCTCCTAGACGAGGTGGGGCGGGGAACCTCCACCTTTGACGGTCTCTCCATCGCCTGGGCGGTAACGGAGCACATTCACAACAATCCCGGAGTCTCCGCAAAGACCCTGTTCGCCACCCACTACCATGAATTGACCGAGTTGGCCCAGATCCTGCCCCGGGTCAAAAACTATCAGGTGGCGGTGAAGCAGTGGGAGGAGGAGATAATCTTCTTGCGAAAGATCGTCCCCGGCGGGTGTGACGACAGTTACGGCATCCACGTGGCGCGGCTGGCAGGGATACCGGCCGAGGTTCTTAAGAGAGCCGCAAAGATATTGGCCGATTTGGAATCAGGCGAGTCGTCATCCCTTAAGGCGGATGGAACCGTCTCCCAGCCAGCCTCCTATCAGCTGAGCATATTCTCGGCCAAGGAGGGTTTGATCGCGGAGGAGTTGAAAAAGATGGATTTGGACAAGCTCACCCCCCTGGAGGCTCTCAATAAGCTAAGCGAGCTGAAAAGAAAGGCGGAAGGATAACAGACCTGCTCTGAAACCGAGCGGTCCGGATTCATCAGATCGAAGCAACAGGTCGCCCTGGTGATGATCCCGGATATTGCCATCGCCAAACAAGAGGAATAGCCCATATGCCCAAACGCAATAAAAGGCTAGGAAAGTCCAAACTCCTGAGAAAAGAAACCGGCCTTACCCTGGCCATGGTGGGTGGGGTGCTGGTTGGGCTGATAGCAGTCTACCTAGTCTGGAGCAACATATCGTCCGGGCCGTCGGAGAAGACCGCCATGATGCTCAAGCAATCGGAGAGAGTTGCCGGGGGGGTGATAGACCACCTGGACGGGCTGCCTCAGACCGAGAACGCCCAACTGAAGGGCTTCTTCGACAAGGCCATCTCCCGGTACCGGATGGGTGAATACGCCGAGGCGATAGATCACCTCAGCATGTGCCTGCAGTTGAGAACTTCAGACGAGGAAAGGGCCGCGCTTCTGATTATGAATGGCAACTGTCTGCTGCTGCTTGAAAACGTCCCGGCAGCAGAGGGTCTTTACCGACGAGCCCTGGCATTCGGCGACAGGCTGGAAAAAGGTGATGCCAGTGCGGTCGCCTGGTGTAATCTGGCCTTGATCCAACAGCTATCCGGAAACTTGGACAGCGCGCAGAGCTTGCACCAGAGAGCTCTGATCCTTCATCAGAAATTCGGGAGCGAGGAAGAGAAGGCCCTGGAGCTTGGAAACTTGGGGCTCTTTTATCAGGCCACAGGGGATTTGGATAGGGCCTTCGCCTATCATCAGGCTGCCCTGGAAATCTTCAGGGAGATCGACCACGCACTGGGACAGATGGCTCAACTGAGCCATCTGGGACGGATTCGGCAAAACCGGGGGAATGCGGACAGCGCCCTGATTCATTACCAGGAAGCTCTGAAGGTAAGCAGAGAGATAGACTTTGCCCAGGGCCAGGCCAGTCAGCTCAGCAACATCGGATGGGCGCACCAGAGCTTGGGTCACACGGACATGGCGCTCGACTACTACCAGCAGGCACTGAAAATAGACAAAAAGACCGGCTTCAAGAGAGGTGAGGCCCAAAACCACCTCACCATCGGATGGATCTACGAACAGAAGGGCGAGTTGGGGAAAGCTGAGAAGAGCTACCGAAAATCGGCTGCCCTCAACAGAAAGATCGGCTTCAAAGGAGGAGAAGCCAGCGCGCTCTCCAGCCTGGGCATGCTCCATCGGCGCCTTGAAGAACCCGCCGAAGCTTCCGAAGCTCTCGAGCAAGCGCTGGCCATTTACAGAGAAACCGGGAACAGTGGGGGAGAGGCCGGTCTTCTGCGCCAACTCGGCAAGCTGCACGAAGCCCGGGGGGATGACGACAATGCACTGGCCTACTTTGAGCGGGCGCTGGAAATCTACCAGGAGATAGGTGATCTGAGAAACAAAGCCAGACTCCTCAATGACGTCGGCGGGATCCAGCAACGCCGGGGAAACCTGCGGCTGGCCATGGAGCACTTCCAAGAGGTGTTGGATATAACCAGGGCCTTCGACGATAGATACAGCGAGGCCATGGCTCTGATGAGCATCGCCCAGGTGAACACGGCCAGCGGAGATGCAAAGCAGGGTCTGGAGTCCGCCCGGCAAGCGCTGAAGATCCTGAGGGAGATCGGGGCCGAACAGGAGGCGGCCATGGTGGTTGAGGCTATACAGAGAGCGGAAGAGACAATGACGAATGACACAAAAGGCATGACGGATAAAGGCATGACGAATGAAGAATGACGGATGACGGACAAAGCATGACGGATAAAGGCATGACGGATAAAGGCATGATGAATGACGAATGACAAGAAATGCACGACGAATGACGCATGAACCATGACGGATAGCAGGTAACGGACATGGCCGTCTATGAGAGGTTTGAGGATATGCCGATTTGGAGATTGGCTAAAGACCTGGCAGTTGAAATATATCGCATCACAAAAGATGCGAAATTCCGCAGGGATTTTGGTTTGGTCGACCAGATTCGCAGAGCCTCGATTTCCATTTCAAGCAATATCGCCGAGGGATTTGAGAGAGGGTCAAAAAGAGAATTCGTTCAATTTCTGTATGTTGCCAAGGGTTCTCTTGGCGAGGTGAGAAGTCAATTGCAGGTTTCCTCTGAGTTGGGCTACATCAATGAGGAGGACTTTGGCTTGCTTTTACAGCAAACCTATGATCTTTCGAAGCAACTCGGTTCTTTCATCTCGTCCCTTAAGAAGAAGGTATGATTAAGCATTCGTCATAGGGCTTGAGTGATTCGTCATCGATCATTCGTCATTAGGTTTTAGTTGTTCGTGATTCGTCATTAATCATTGCTCATTGCTTTTCGTCATTCGTCATCGATCATTCGTCATCGGTTTTCGTCATTCGTCATCGATCATTCGTCATTGCTTTTCGTTATTCGTCATTAGGTTTTAGTTGTTGGTGATTCGTCATTAATCATTGCTCATTGGTTTTCGTCATTCGTCATTGATCATTCGTCATTGGTTTTCATGCGACCAGACATAACCATATTGCCCGAGGATTTGGTGGACAAGATCGCCGCCGGCGAGGTGGTGGAACGTCCGGCGTCGGTGGTCAAGGAACTGGTGGAAAACTCGATCGACGCCGGGGCCAAGAACATCGGCGTGGAGATCAAGAAGGGCGGGATCAAATTCATCCGGGTGACCGACGACGGCGTGGGGATGGGTGATAAAAACGCGGAGTTGGCTTTCAGGCGGCATGCCACCAGCAAGATCAAGGGAGTGGACGATCTCTTTGAGATATCCACCTTGGGCTTCAGAGGGGAAGCCCTGCCCTCCGTGGCGTCCGTGTCGCTTTTGGACATGCTGAGCCGAACCGCGGACGATTTGAGCGGAACCCGCATCAAGATAGAAGGGGGAACGGTAAAGGAAAAGAAGCAGACCGGGGCGCCGGTGGGAACCTCGGTGATGGTCAGAGAGCTGTTCTATAACGTACCGGCGCGCAGAAAGTTCTTGAAGACGGTGCTGACCGAAACCCGGCGGGTGGTCGATCTGCTGACCAAATTCGCCATCGCTTATCCGGAGGTATCCTTCAGGCTTCAGAGCGATGATAGAGAGCTCTTCAACTTCGCCAAGACAGAAAATCTGAGGGGAAGGGTTGAGGACGTCTTCGGAAGAAGCCAGGTGGAAAGAATGATAGAGATCGAAGCCAAAGACGAACAACCAGCAGTCTTCGGCTTTCTGGGGAAGCCGGAGATAGCCCGCTCGAATCGGGCGGAGCTCTACCTGTACGTCAACCGAAGATCAATCGTATCCAAATCGCTTTATCACGCGGTGCAGGCGGGATACGGAGAACTTCTCCCCAAGGGGAAGTATGCTTTTGCCATAATCTTCATCCGGGTCGATCCGCACCTGGTGGACGTGAACGTACATCCCACCAAGCATGAGGTGAGGTTTTCCGACGAGAGGGGAGTGCACGATCTGGTTATGAGGAGAGTCAAAGAGACCTTTGCATCCGCGCAGACCATACCGGAGTTCTCGGCGAGCAGGCCGGGAGAGAGTGGGCCTGGCCGCGATGCATTCGGGGAGACCGGTTCTGTTAGTCAGAGACCGGCGGCTTACCCGCAGGAGACCCCAGGCAGCAGGCCTTCGCCGCCAGCCTCCCAGAGGCCGGCCGCTGAAAACCTATCCCAGAGAAGTTTCCTCTCGGAAACCGGTGAGAAATCGGCGCAGGAGCCAGCCAGTGAACCTGGCCAACAGTTGAAGCCGAAGGAAACCAGGCAGGAGCAGAAGATCGAGCCGGGAGCGCTCAATTACTGGCAGTTGGCCGACACCTATATTCTCTCTCAAGCCAAAGGAAGCCTGATGGTGTTGGATCAGCACGCCTCCCACGAAAGGATTCTTTATGAGGAAGCCTTGAGGAACTTAACCGGCAGAGAGGCATCTGCCCAGCAGGTTCTCTTTCCCACGGTCACCGAGCTTTCTCCCCGGGAGTATCAGATATTGGAGGAGCACGAGGAACTGATCCGGCGGCTGGGATTCGAGATCAAACATTTCGGGGGAAAGTCGGTTCTGGTGACAGCGGTCCCGACGCTGGTCAGGAACAAGAGCGGAGAGGTCTTTCTGCAGGAGATCCTGACCCAACTGGAAGAGGAGGGGCGGGTGGAAAAGGACCGGGCCAAGGCGGTGGCAAAGTCCTTTGCCTGCCACGGCGCGGTTAAGGCGGGGGAGAGGCTCAGCATGGAGGAGATGCGTTGCCTGGCTAAGCAGTTGTTCAGCACGGAAGAGCCATACTCCTGCCCGCACGGCCGGCCCACGGTGATCAAACTCTCATTGGAGGAGCTGAATAAGAAATTCGGCAGAACCTGAGTGATCTGAGGCATCTCGCCGGGGCAGGTAAGCCGGTAATCGGCAGGGCAAGAACGCCCTGCCATATTAGCAATTGGGTCCTGCTCAAGATAGTTGATGCCGGGGGCCATCACGTCCGGGCTGGGACCCGCGCTCGACCAGACATCGATCGACTCCAGTAAGAGAGAGATCGAAGTTGGTTTGCTCAAATTTAATACAACTCACACTTCGGACGACTTGTCATGCCCAATACTATTGATCGAGTGGTGGTGATCCTGGGACCCACTTGCGTGGGGAAAAGTCAAGCCTCACTTAAACTTGCCGATATACTCAATGGTGAAATCGTCTCCTTCGATTCGAGGCAGATCTACCGGTATATGGACATCGGAACCGCCAAACCAACGGAGGAGGAACGGGAGAGGATTCCGCACCATTTCGTCGATATAATCTCGCCCGACGGGAAATTCACTGCCGCGGACTTCGGGAAAAAAGCAAGGCAAGTTGTCCGGCAAATAGTGAAACGAGACAGGCAACCCATAGCGGTAGGAGGTTCAGGACTATACCTTAGAGCACTGACGGAAGGATTCTTTAAGGGTCCAAAAGCGGACGAAAGGATACGCAGGAAGCTGATGAGGGAGGCTCAAGAGTTCGGTGAGCCTCGTCTTTTTAGGAAACTGAAGACCGTAGACCCAGAAGCCGCCGAGAGAATCCACCCCCATGACCTGGTGAGAATAATCAGGGCTCTGGAGGTATACGAAATAACCGGAAAGCCGATCAGTTTGTTGCAGCGTCAAGGGGATTACCAGCCCTTTCCCCTGAGGTTCGTACGCATCGGCCTGAACATGCACAGGAACGAGTTGTATCAGAGAATAGAACGAAGGGTTGAAGAGATGATCTCCGGGGGATTGGCGGAGGAGGTGAAGATGCTGAAAGAGAGGGGATTCTCTCCCAAGTTGAAGGCACTGAAGACGGTCGGCTACCAGGAGCTGTTCGCGTATCTGAACGGAGAAGTCGATCTTCATACAGCGATTGAGAATATCAAACTGAATACAAGACATTACGCCAAAAGACAACTGACCTGGTTCAAGCACGATAAGGAAGTGATCTGGTTTGATGCAGAGGATGGGGGACTACTCGAGAAGATACTGGAGCATTTAGACACGGTTTAGCGTGACGGTCAGGCATATCCAAACAGGGGCGAGATCCGAAACCTCTGGCTCCCAGTACGGCATCAATTGGCCGGGAACCTCCAACCCAAAAAAAGACTTGACACGGTTTCGCAAGTTTGTTATATAGCAACGAGTTAGGAATCCGGGTGCTGCCGGAAGCGACCGGAATGCAGAAAACGCCCGGTTTTTGGCTTGTTTGAGCTTTAGTGGAGGAGAAAATGAAGAAAAGAGAAATCTGCCTCATTGTTCTAGCAACGGCGTTTTTCCTGGTTGGCTGTTCCGGTGGTGCCATCAGACCCCGCGTGATGAATCCACCCGCTCAGGAGCAAGGACGATCGGCGGGGTTGGATGATTCAGGAGAGGGGACGGTTCCTTCGGAGGAGGTCTCTCCCAGGGATGAATTCGAAGAGGTTGAGTTGTACTACGCGCTGGCCGTCAGCGCCAATCAGGAGGGGAGATGGCTGGAAGCTCAGGACCACTTCGAGGAGGCGTTGGAGCTTCTGGCGAATCTGGACATAGAAGAAGGTGATTCTGTGCGAGAGCTCAAGTTCGAAAAGCTTCTGCATGAGATAGCCGAGGACTACAAGATCACCCTGCTGGGGCTGGGAGTTCTTAACGAAGAGAGTTCCATCTCCGCTCTTCTCCAGAGGTTCGAGAGCATCGAGAACTTCAAGGCCCTGCAGGAGGGGAAGATAGAGAGAATCGAGCCGGCCGGGGAGGAAGTGGCCTACGATATGCCGATCGAATGGAACGCAAGGGTGGAGAACGCCATCATCTATTTCCAGACGGTGGCCCGGCAGGCCTGTGAGACCTATCTGAAAAGATCGGGCAGGTACAAGGATCTGATGCAGCGGATACTCCGTGAGAAAGGATTGCCCGAGGATTTAGTCTGGCTCTGTCTGGTGGAGAGCGGGTTTAATCCCAAGGCCTATTCCTATGCGCGGGCCTCGGGACCCTGGCAGTTTATCGCATCCACCGGACGAAAGTATGGTCTAAGGCGAAATTGGTGGTACGATGAGAGGCGAGACTTTGTTAAAGCCACTTACGCCGCCTGCGATTATCTGACCTTCCTCTACGACAAGTTCCAATCCTGGCCCCTTGCCCTGGCAGCCTACAACGGGGGGGAGGGGAGAGTGGAGAGGGCCGCGAAAAAGCATAAGACCAACGACTTCTGGAAGTTAAAGCTCAACAGGCAAACGTGGAAGTATGTGCCGCTTTACATGGCGGCCACCATCATCGCCAAGGACCCGGAGAGATACGGCTTTGAGGTTGAATACGACGATCCCATCCGGTTCGACGTGGTCAAGGTGAATCAGCCGGTCGATCTGAAAAAAGTGGCCAAGAGTTTGGGCACCAGCTCTGCCGTGCTCAAGGAACTCAACCCGGAGCTGCGTCGGGGGGTCACTCCGCCGAATTATCCGGGCTACAAGCTCAGGATCCCCTCCGGCACCAAGAAGGTGTTCGCCGAGAAGTTCAAGGGTTACGATGCCAAGACCAGCGGGCTGTTCGTAGAGCATAAGGTAAGGAAAGGCCAGACCTTGTCGCATCTGTCCCACAGGTACGGTGTCCCTATCTCCGCTATCATGGAGCTGAATGCGTTGACCAATCGCCATCGGCTGAGCATCGGACAACGACTCATCATACCCGCCAACAAGGCAGCGGTCGCACAGACAAGCAGTTCAAGTTCCAGCAACAAAGGAAGCAAGAAAACGACCGGCACCGGAACGTACACGGTCAGAAGGGGTGATACGCTTGGCAAGCTGGCCGCAAAGTTCAACATGACAATCGACCAGATCAGACGGCTGAACGGGTTGAAGAACCCTCATCGAATATACCCGGGACAGAAGCTCAAAGTATCCTCGGCCCATGCGAGTTCCGGCGGCGGGCTCTTCAAGGAGCATACCGTCAAAAAAGGCGAGAACCTGTCGTATCTGGCCCAGAAATACGGCGTATCAATATCGGCCATCATGTCGGCCAATAACCTGAGCAGTAAACACGTCCTGAAAATCGGCCAGTCCCTGCTGATACCTTCGACCTCAGACGTTACGGTGGAAACCTACAGGGTCAAGAAGGGTGATACGATCTCCGGTCTGGCTGCCAGGTTCGGTACCAGCACCGGCGAGATCAAAAAAGTAAACGGCCTGCGTAACCCGCATCAGATCAGGAGGGGCCAGAATTTGAAGATTCCCACCCGAGGGGGGAGCGGTGGGGAAGAAAAAGCCAATGGAAGATGGATTACATACGTGGTTAAGAGAGGCGATTCTCTGTGGAAGATAGCCAGAGCGTTTGGGGTCTTGATGGAGAAGCTAGTGAGTTGGAACAATCTGCCTTCTCCGTCCAAGCTCCGGGTGGGAGATCGCCTGAAAGTGTTCGTACCGAATTAGGGAGATTCGGGGGTTCCTGTCTGTTTACGGCACTTGGCCCCGGTTTAATCACTTGTAGGGTGGAGGGAAGAAAAGGTGGCGAAGAAAAGCGACGTGGTGATCGCAGTCATAATCGTGGTCAGCTTTCTGATGATCGCATTCCTGACCCTGATGGCCTTCATCGGCCTATCCGACGACGGATCGATGCTTCTGAGCGGCATGGGAGATAGGGTGGCCATAGTGGACGTGCACGGGGTTATCGAGAACTCATCGGACGTGGTCCGGCAGTTGAGGAAATACGGAAAGGACGGTTCTATCCCGGCCGTGGTCTTGCACATCGACAGCCCGGGGGGAGGAGCCGCTTCTTCCCAGGAGATATATGAGGAGGTCAACAAGCTGAGAGAGGAGGGGAAGAAAATCGTAGCCTCCATGGGAAGCGTGGCTGCCTCGGGAGGCTACTACGTGGCTTGTGCCGCTGATACCATAGTGGCCAACCCCGCTACCCTGACCGGAAGCATCGGCGTGATCTTCCAGTTTCCCACTGCCGAGGAGTTGTTCAAGAAGATCGGACTGAAGTTCGAGGTAGTGAAGAGAGGGGAGATCAAGGACATAGGGTCCATGAACAGGTCCATGACCGAAAGAGAAAAGGAATCGCTGCAGTCGGTGGTCGACGATACCTATGAGCAGTTCGTGGGTGTCATAGTTGATAACCGGGATATGGAGAGAGATGAGGTGGTCAGGATAGCCGACGGAAGCATCTTCACCGGAAAACAGGCAAAGGACCTGGGACTGGTGGACGAATTGGGAAACCTGCACGACGCCATCAAGATAGCCGGGGAGATGGTGGGAATGGAGGATCATCCCAAGACGGTGAAGGAGAGGAAAAAGAAGATCTCCTGGTACGACCTTCTGACCCAGAGGATGAACGATCTGCTGAAGCTGGATGAAAGCGAAAAGATGATGCCCAAGCTGCAGTATATCTTCAAGTAGGCCGGGCATCAGAGTATGGTCGGGGTCAAGGACTAGCTTGAGTTTGAAATCGGACCGGCTGACGACAATCAAGCAGGATCTGCTGTGAGTTGATATGCCGATTTACGAATACATGTGCGGAAGTTGCGATCTGAAGTTCGAGATTCTTCACAGAGGCGGCGAGGAAGAAGGACCGGTATGTCCCAAGTGCGGGACCCGGGAGGTCTCGAGGCTTTTCTCGGTCTTCGGCTTCTCCTGCGGCGGAAGCTTCGTGGCATCCACACCAAAAGGCGACGGCTGCTCCACCTGCAGGAGTAAAGACTGCAGTAGCTGTGGATGAGAATCAAGGAAGCGAAGATTTGACGGGTGACACTCACTAAAGGAGGTGTATAATGACCAAAGCGGATTTGGTCGAGGCGGTGGTAGAAAAGACCGGCCTTACCAGAACCGACGTGGCGGTGGTGGTGGACAAACTTCTGGAGGCGATAAAGCAGGCTTTGGAGAACGGCAGCAACATCGAGATCAGAGGATTCGGTACCTTCAAGGTCAAACAGAGAAAGGCCCGAAAGGCGCGTAACCCCAGAACCGGTGAAGAGGTGCCGGTTCCCGACCGCAAGGTGCCGGTATTCAAGCCCTCCAACGAGTTCAAAGCTTTGATCACCAAGCTTCCTCTTGAGTAGAATGCTTGGACTTTTTCAGACAACATAAACGAACGGAGGTAGTATGCCCTGCGGAAGGAAGCGGAAGAGAAGCAAGATAAAAACGCACAAACGAAAGAAAAAGCTCAGAGCCGATCGGCACAAGAAAAAAACACGGTAGGCTATCCAGACTGCGGCGGGACGGATGATCTTTGTGGTTGCTGATACCCACGTTCCCGAAAGAATGGCAGCACTTCCCGGCAAGTTCCTAAATCAGGTCAAACCCGCGGACGTGATCTTTCACGCCGGTGATTTCGTACGATGGGGGGTTCTCCGGGAACTCGAAAGCCTGGCAACGATCCACGGGGTTCGGGGAAACATGGACGACTCGAGGATACAAGAGCTTCTCCCGGATGACAAGGTGGTGGAGCTGCAAGGCAAGAGAATCGGACTCTGCCATGGATCAGGATCACCTCACAAACTGGAGGAGAGAGTTTATCGGGAGTTAGGAGCGAAGTGCGACGTTCTGATTTTCGGACATTCACATGCTCCTCTCAACAAGAAGGTCGACGATACCCTGCTTTTCAACCCGGGAAGCCTCTCGGGAAATTTAGTTCCACCCTTTGCCGCAACCTACGGCGTCCTTACCATCGAGGGTGAAGACGTGTGGGGCGAGATCCTTGAACTAGATTGAACCAATTACGAATGATTGATGGTGAATGACCAAAAGCGATGACGAATGATCAATGACGAATGACGAAAAGCAATGACGAATCAGGGATGACGAATGCTTGATGACAAAGGAGCGAAGACAACTGGTTTTTGACTAGTGACCAGTGACTAATGACTGGTTTTTTGCCCCTGTAGCTCAGTTGGATAGAGCAGCGGCCTCCGGAGCCGCGTGCACCCGTTCGAGTCGGGTCAGGGGTATTTAAGGCAGTCAGTGGTCATTAGTCACTAGTCATTAGCGCGGAATGAGCCACAGGTGAGGGGCGCGATTCTTGCCTACGAGGAGTTTAAGAAAACAGCGTAACCTAAAGGTTGCGGCTACCGCAATTGAGGATTAAGTGGAAACCATTGCCCTAATAGCAGCCATAGTGTCAATAATCTTGGCTGGGTTCGCGATATGGCAGGCCAATCATCAGAGAGATCAGAGCGACAAGCTCAACCGCGATACCACCGAGAAGCTGGCACGGATAGAAGCTTGTGCAACGTCGACCGAGGAGGACGCTTTCGCCGAACTCAAAGAGACATACGGATGGCTCAGAGCGGGCGGGAAGGTAGCCAAGGGGCTGGAGCAAGCAAAAGAAAACGAGGTTAGCCGCATCAAGACCATTGCTCAGGAAGAGATCAATAAGGTTCTGGAAGAGGTGGAAGACAAGCTGAGGACCTCTGGGCAAGACAAAACGATCTCGGACATCGAGCGCGAGTTTCAGCAACTCAAGCGAGAGATCGGCCAAATCCAGGACAAGACCGTAGTGGGCGTACAGAAGGCCGAAAAGAAAAGCAAAGTGTTAGGTCTGTTAGGCGCGCTTTCGGTCGAGGAGAAAGCAGTCCTCAAGGAAATCGCTCGATCAGGAGGAAAAGCAACCAATCGATTTCTGAGAAACCAGGGACACGGCAACCACCAGATAGCGGCAGCCATTGAACTCGGGGCGCGTGATAGATTGGTGTCAGTTTCTAGGTCAAGGATGTCGACGGGAACGCCAGCAATCGTGTACGTGCTGGATCCCGAGCTTGCACAGGTTTTGAAGGAGTGATACGGTGAAGTGGAGCGAAACATACATACCGACTTTGAGGGATGATCCAACTGAAGCGGAGATCGTGAGCCATAGGTTGCTGGTGCGCGCAGGCTACATCAGAAAACTGGCTGCCGGAGTGTACAACTATCTCCCCCTGATGCAGCGCGTACTGCTCAAGGTTATCGGTATCGTGCGGGAGGAGATGGATGCCGCCGGCGCCCAGGAGATATTGATGCCGGTGCTGCATCCGGCGGAATTGTGGCAGCAGAGCGGAAGATGGGATACCGTGGGCAGAGAGCTGATGAGGGCCAGGGACCGGCACGAGCGGGATCTGGTTCTGGGCGGAACTCACGAGGAGATCGTCACCTCCCTGATCCGGGGAGAGCTGAAGTCGTACCGCCAGCTTCCTTTGAATCTGTATCAAATACAGAACAAATTCCGGGACGAGATCAGGCCCAGGTTCGGTCTGATGAGAGGGCGCGAGTTCATAATGAAGGATGCCTACTCCTTTGACAAGGACGAGGAGAGCTTCAAGATCGCCTATCAGAAGATGCTGGACGCGTACTTTAAAGCCTTCGAGCGATGCGGGTTGGAAACCAGGATGGTGGAGGCAGACACCGGAGCCATGGGAGGCAAGGCGGCGCACGAGTTCATGGTGATAGTGGATACCGAGGGGGGAGAGAATGTAATCTTCTACTGCGACGAATGCGATTACGCCGCAAACATGGATAAGGCCAGTTCGCTGGAGGAGAACCCGCAGGCAGAAGAAGAATCGGAAAAGAAGCTGGAGAAGGTGGCCACCCCGGACGCCAAGAGCGTGGAAGAGGTCACGGCATTCTTAAATGTCCCCGCCCGGAAGCTGGCCAAGACTCTTCTGTACAAGGCGGATGATAAGGTGGTCGCCGCCATGATCAGGGGGGACAGGCAGATCAACGAGATCAAGCTGAAGAACTTCCTGGGTTGCATAAATCTGGAGATGGCAGACGCCCAGACGGTGGAGAAGCTCACAGGGGCTACGGTCGGCTTTGCCGGACCATTGAATCTGAAAAAAGTTACAGTAATAGCAGATGAGGAGATTCCCCGCCTGCGAAACTTCGTTACCGGGGCAAACGAAAACGATTACCATTTCAGAAATGTCAACATCGGCCGGGACTTCAAGATCGATCAAACAGCGGAAATCAGATGTGCCCAGGAGGGGGAGACCTGCCCGCGCTGCGAGAAAGGAAAGCTGCACACCAACCGCGGGATCGAGGTGGGAAACACCTTCATGCTGGGAACCAAGTACAGCCAGTCTTTGGGAGCGAATTTCCTGGACGCGGACGGGAAAGAGAAGCCCTTTATCATGGGATCGTACGGGATCGGAATCACCCGCACGGCCCAGGCGGCGGTGGAGCGGTTCCATGACGAAAAAGGCATAATCTGGCCGGCTTCCATTGCACCCTACTCGGTGGAGATCCTGCCCTTAAATGTGGCCGATGAGCTGCAAACCAAAGTGGCTTTTCAAATATACGAGAAGTTGAAGGAAGAGCGGATCGAGGTCTTGATAGATGACCGGGACGAGAGGGCCGGCGTGAAATTCAACGATGCCGACCTGATCGGTTTGCCCTTGAGGATAAACGTCGGGGCAAAGAGCCTGAAGGAGAACAAGGTCGAGATAGAAGTGCGGAAAACAAAAGAGGTCATTTCCGTGGGGCAGGACCAGGCCGTCGAGAAATGCAGGGAGCTTCTAAGCAGTCTTTGAGGAGTGCCCCGGCGAGTAACGGGAAATCGAAACGGAGGGAGGGGCATTAGAGACAGCGCAGGGCCAAGGGAAGAAAGAAGTTTTTTTATGTTGCCTTTTAATGGGGGCATCGTTATATTAGAATAATTAGAGTGGGTGCAACCCACTCTTTTACATAGCTGTCAACGTATAAATAGGGTTATGGGTTCGAAGGTTGAAACATTGAGAGAGAAGATAAAACCGGTGGTCGAAGGGGAGAATTCGGAGCTTGTGGATCTGGAGTTCTCCGGAGGAGGATCGGCGTCGGTTCTGAGAGTGTACGTGGATCGCTCAGCCGGCATCACCCTGGATCAATGCGCGGACTTAAGCAGGAAGATCGGCGATATGTTGGATATGGAGGATTTGATCCCGGGCCGGTACAGGCTGGAGGTCTCCTCCCCGGGTTTGGACAGGCCTCTGATCAGCGGTGCGGATTTCAAACGGAAGATAGGAGAAAGGGTACGGGTGTTCCTGAAGGAGAGCCTGGACGGGAAGACTGAGCTGGTGGGAGAGATCAAGGAACTCAAGGAGGAGAATCTCATTCTCCGGCTGGAATCGACTGAGCCGACACGGAAGACGGATGAGGATAAAGCAGTGCCTCTGAAGATGGTGGCCAAGGCCCGGATATTGTTTTAGGGGAGGTTCTTTCTGATGAACTATGAAATCTTGGAAGCATTGGGTCAGATCACCAAGGATAAGAACATCGAAATGGAATTCGTGATAGAGACCCTGGAAGCGGGTCTGATGCTGGCAGCCAAAAAGAAATTCGGCAACACGGACAACATAACCATAAATGTGGACCCGAAGTTGGGAGAGATCAGGATCATCCAGACCAAGAAGGTGGTCGAGGAGGTGACCGATCCCAATACCGAAATGTCGCTGGAGGAGGCCCGGGAGGCGGATCGCAAATGCAAGGTGGAGGATGAGGTGGAACTGGAGATAGATTTCAGCGAATTCGGGAGGAACGCCATCAGCGCGGCCAAACAGATTCTGATCCAGAGGGTCAGGGAGGCGGAGCGGGAGAGAATCTACGAGGAATATAAGGACAAGAAGGAGACCTTAGTCACCGGAGGCGTGCAGCAGATCGAAAAGGGTCATCTGATAGTGAACCTGGGCCGGGCCGAGGGTGTCATTCCGCCCAAGGAGCAGATTCCCAAGGAAAGGTACCGGCAGGGAGACAGGATAAGAGCGTTGATCCTGGACGTGCAGAAAACGGCCAAAGGTCCACAGATCGTGCTCTCCCGGGCACATCCCATGCTCTTGAAGAGGCTGTTTGAGCTGGAGGTTCCGGAGATCTACGAGAGGATAATCGAGATCAAGGGCATAGCCCGGGAACCGGGCGAGCGCACCAAGATCGCGGTCAGCTCCATCGATGATCGGGTGGACCCGGTGGGCGCCTGCGTGGGAGTCAAGGGGACCCGGGTGCAGAGCATCGTCAGGGAGCTTTCCAGCGAGAGAATCGACATCGTGCCCTGGAGCCCCGACCCGCAGACCTTTGCCACCAGAGCCTTGGCGCCGGCCAAGGTGGTCCACATAGATACCTACCATGATGACAATAGTATGACCATCATAGTGGAAGACGAGCGACTCTCGCTGGCCATCGGCCGGGCCGGACAGAATGCAAGATTGGCGGCGAAGCTCACCGGCTGGAAGATCAACATCCTAAGCGAGAGCGAGTACAGAGAACAGAAGAAGCTGGAGGAAGATCTCAAGATATACGTGACCGAGCTGCCGGGGGTGGGCAAGAAGCTGGAGGAGTTGCTGGCCGGCGGCGGGATCGAGACCATCCAGGATCTGGCCAGAAGCAGCGAGGAGGACTTGGTGCAGATCGATGGGGTGGGGAAGAAAAGAGCGGCCACCTTGATCGAAAAGGCAAAGGAATATCTCAGCCCCTCCAAGGCGGCGGGGAAGTGACCGCTCGGAAGTAAGACCAGGGGCGGCGACCGATCGAAAACCGCTCCTTCCGGCGGGGAGCCTCCTGCAAAACGGATTGTTTTTAGAAAGGATATTGGTTTTGGCGAAGAAGAGAGTCTACCAGTTGGCCAGGGATTACAAGATCTCCAGCGAGGCGATGCTCAACATCATCGCTGAGCTGGGCTTTAAGGTGAAGAGCCACATGAGCGCGGTGGACGAGAAGATGGCATCTTCCATCGAGGAGAAATTCCGAAAGGAGAGGGAGGCGGTCAAGGAGGAGGACGCCCGCAAGCAGCAGAAGCTCAAGGAGCGGGAGAAAAAGGAGGTTTCGGCCAGACCCTCAACCAGGACCAAGGAGGCCAAGCTCAAGCGCAAGGAAGACATCAAAAAACTGGAGAAAAAGAGGCGGGAGACCAAGAAGAAGAAGGCACAGGTCTTCAAGGCCAGGCATGACCGAAAAGTCGACAAGGCTGCGGTGGAACAGAGCGTGAAGAAGACCATGGCTTCCATGGACTCCGATCGGAGGGTCAAAAGATACAAGAGGAAACTTCATTCCGATCGGGGCGGCGAGGATGTCGAAGCTGCCAAAGTCCTCCGGGTGAGCGAGTACATTTCGGTTGCGGAGCTGGCCAATCTGATGGAGGTGAGGGCGGCGGAGGTGATCTCCAAGTGCCTGGAGCTGGGGTTGGTGGCCAGCATAAATCAGAGATTGGATATGAATACAATAGAGACGGTGGCCCTGGAATTCGGGTTCACCGTCGAGCCGGTTAAGGAGGCCGGGCTGGAAGCGGAAGAGGAGGAGGAAGAGGAGGAGGAAGACCTCAGACCGCGCTCTCCGGTGATCACCATAATGGGGCACGTCGATCACGGAAAAACCTCGCTTCTGGATTTCATCCGGAAAAGCAATATCATCGCGGGCGAATCGGGCGGAATCACACAGCACATCGGGGCCTACGAGGTGGAGGTTCCGGCAGGAAGGATCACCTTTTTGGACACCCCCGGGCACGAGGCTTTCACCTCGATGAGGGCTCGGGGAGCCCAGGTAACCGACATCGTGGTGCTGGTGGTGGCCGCCGACGACAGCGTGATGCCTCAGACCATCGAGGCCATCGATCACGCCCGGGCGGCAGGGGTGCCGATAATCGTGGCCATAAACAAGATGGATCTGCCGCAGGCCAAAAGCGAACCGATCAAGCAGGAGTTGGCCAAGCTCAATCTGGTGCCGGAGGAGTGGGGAGGTTCGACCATCGTGGTGGAAATCTCCGCCAAGACCGGCGCCGGAACGGACAAGCTTCTGGAGATGATCCTGCTTCAGGCGGAGATGCTGGAGTTGAAGAGTAACCCTGATCGCCCGGCGTCCGGCGTGGTGATCGAGTCTGAGCTCAACCGGGGAAGAGGGGTCATCATCACGGTTCTGGTGCAGAAAGGGACCCTGAGAGTGGGGGAGCCCTTCGTCACCGGGCCCTATCACGGCAGGGTGAGAGCCATGTTCAACGAGAGGGGAAATCCGGTGATGGAAGCGGGGCCGTCCACCCCGGTGCAGGTTTTGGGCGCCGCCGGAGTTTCCCAGGCAGGGGATACCTTCATAGTCACCGAAGACGAGGCGGAGGCACGAGAGATCTCCACCAAGAGGATGAGAATAAAAAGGGAGCAGGACCTAAGGAGAGTAAGAAAGGTCTCCTTGAGCGATGTGTACGAGCAAATCGAGGAGGGCAAGACCAAAGAGCTGAACTTGGTCCTCAAGGGAGACGTGGCCGGGTCGGTGGAGGCCCTGTCCGACGCCCTGGAGAAGATATCGACCAGCGAGGTGAGGGTGAAGGTCATCCACCGGGGAGTGGGTTCCATCACCGAAAGCAACGTGCTCTTAGCCGCCGCCTCACAGGCCATCGTCATCGGATTCCACGTTCGTCCGGATTTGAGGGCCCGCGAGGTAGCCTCCAAGGAGGAGGTTGACGTAAGGCTCTACGACGTCATCTACGAGATCGAATCGGTCGTCAGGAAGGCCCTGGAGGGCCTCCTGGAGCCGGAGATCACCGAAACCGTCTCCGCGACTGTAGAGGTCAAGGAGGTTTTCAAAATCTCCGGAGTGGGACAGGTGGCGGGCTGCTTCGTGCAGGAGGGATCGGTCAAGAGCGGAGACCGGATGAGAGTGATCCGGGACGGCGTGGTCATATATAAGGGGGTGGTCTCGTCCCTCAGGAGATTCAAGGATGACGTCAAGGAGGTTCCCAGCGGCACGGAGTGCGGCATAAAGATACAGGATTACAACGACATCAAGGCCGGAGACCTTCTGGAGGCCTTTCAGGTGCACGAGCTGGCTCGCAAGTTAGAATAAAAGTTGTATGCGCTTTAGGTCGCTATCGGCGCCCGAGGAAGAAACTCTTTCACCCCATGGTGGTTGGACTGGTAAGCATAGAGATTCACATCCCGGAATGCGCATCCCTGAAAAGGAAGAGGCAGTTTTTGAAGAGGATAAAGGACCGGGTAAGAAACAAATTCAACGTCTCCATCGCCGAGGTGGGCCACAATGATCTGTGGCAAAGAACCACCCTGGGGGTTTCGGTGGTAGCCAACCAGAGGCATTATGCCGACCAGGTTCTCTCCGGCGTGGTGGACTTAATCAGCAGGGAGAACGGGATCCAGATACTGGACTATTCGATTGAACTGTTGTGATGCCAAGCCCCGCAGTCACCGTACCCTTAACCTCCTCCCGCCTTCATGGATCCTTAGAAAAGCGAAGAAAAGGAACGGACATGCAGTACAAGCGGAAGGATCGGGTGGGGGACCTGCTGAAAAGAGAGATCGCCCAGATAGTCCAGAATCAGTTGAAGGACCCGGGACTGGGTTTTGTAACCATCACCGGCGCCAAACTCTCGGCCGACCTTAAACAGGCCAGGATATTCTACAGCGTGCTGGGTGACGAGGACTCCAAGCAGAGGACCGCTTCGGCACTGAAAAGGGCGTCCGGTTTCATCCAGAATGAGGTTGGGAGAAACCTGAAACTCAAGTATACCCCGGAGATTCTCTTTGAGTTCGACGGATCGATCGAATATGGTGCGCACATCGAGGAATTGATCGAAAGGATTCACCGGACCGAAGGGTACCAGGGCGAAGAAGAAAGTCAGGATCAAGGGCCTTCCGAGTCCGCTTCAGAGGAACCAGATCAGAATGGATGAGGTCGTAAAGAGGATCGTCAGCATAATCGACGGATGCCGAAGGGTTCTGATTAGCTCTCATCAGGATCCGGACGGGGACTCGGTCGGTTCACAGTTGGCCTTGGCCGAGCTTCTGGAGAGCCGGGGGAAGACCTGTTGGATAGTCAATCAGGGACCTCTCTCCTCCAGGTATACATTTCTGGATCCCCGGAAGAAGATCGTGGATTTGGATCACCTCAAATTGGACGAAGATGATCTGTGCGAATTCGATCCGGTTTTCGTGCTGGATTGCACCTCCCTGAGCCGCCTGGGTCGAGTGGACAAACTGCTCCCTTCGCAGGCCACCCTGATCAATATTGACCACCATCCGGACAACGGGAATTTCGGGTCGGTAAATTACCTGGACTCGGACGCTTCGGCCACCGGAGAGATGATCTTCTCGATCCTGGAGGCCTGTGACTATTCCGTCTCCCCTGCCGCAGCCACCCAGCTTTACGCCGCCATACTGAGCGATACCGGCAGGTTCAAATTTCCCAACACCTCCTCACGCTGCCTGAAGGTATGTGCCGAGCTTGTGGCGGCGGGAGCAGATCCGAAGAACGTGACCAATCAGATTTATTTTAATCATTCTCCTGCTTTTCTGAAACTCCTGGGATCGATTCTGAGCGGTCCCGAGATTATGGACCGGGGGCGGATTTGCGCCATGACCCTCAAGCGGGCCCTTCTGGCCGATCTGAAGATCGACCCGAGGGAGGTCGAAGGCGTGGTGGATTATTCGCTCTTCGTGAGAGGTGTGGAGATCGGACTGCTTTTCACCGAGAAGGAAGAGGCAAGAACCAAGGTCAACTTAAGATCGCAAAACCAATACGACGTGGCGAAAGTGGCCAGGCTTTTTGGGGGGGGCGGGCACAGGAACGCGGCCGGGTGTACCCTCGACCATGATCTGGAACAGACAAAGAGAATAATCTTGGATCAGATCAGAAAGACGCTGAAAGATGAGCCTGTCCGGGGTGTTAGTGGTTGATAAACCGACCGGCGTAACCTCGCACGACGTGGTACAACAACTGAGACGGATTCTGGGTACCAGAAGGGTTGGGCATACCGGAACCCTGGATCCGGCCGCCAGCGGAGTCCTTTTGGCCTGCGTGGGGAAGGGAACCAAGGTGGTCCAGTTTCTGACCGGCCATGACAAGGAGTACCAGGCGGTGGTCAGACTTGGCGCCACCAGCGACACCTACGACGCCGAAGGGGAAATCAAGGAGAGCAAAGAGGAGTGCCGGGTAAGCCCGGAAAGTATCAAAGATGCGGTGAATTCGTTCAAAGGAGAAATATGGCAGCTTCCTCCTTTGCACTCCGCGGTGAAATACAAGGGCAAAAGGCTGTATGAATACGCCAGAGAGAAGAAGGAGGTGAAGAGGACCAAACGGAGGGTGAAGATCAAGGATATCAGCATTACGGAGATGAAGGAACCCTATCTTGAGTTGAAGGTCAGCTGCTCCAAGGGTACCTACGTGAGGAGCTTGGCCCACGACCTGGGGCAGGAGTTGGGCTGCGGGGCCTATCTTTTTTCGCTGAGACGAACCAGGGTCGGTCCCTTCGGTCTCCGGGACGCGCTGAGCACGGCGAGCATCTCGGAGGTCAACAAGGATGGCAGAGTGGGCGAAATCATGATTTCCATAGAACAAGCTCTGGGCCATCTTCCTTCGGTGGGGGTGAGGGATGATTCGGTCGCCAGAATCCGCAACGGGGCCGGTCTGATATCATCATCTGTCTCGTCGGTGGACGAAAGCTTCCCGGCTGGTCAAACCGTCTGTATGAAGGACGGTCAGGGAAAGATCATCGCCGTGGGCAAAGCCCTGGTCTCATCCGAGAGATTCCAGGACTCAGACAGCGGAAGCAAGCTGGTCGAATACCTCCGGGTCCTCTGATCATATCTTTGGGATAACGGCATGCGCGTCTGTTTTGACATAAGAAAGGTCGACTTCCAGGCCTACCATCGACCGGTGGTAACCCTGGGAACCTTCGATGGAGTCCATCTGGGCCACCAGGCTATCATCAGCAGACTGATGGATAGATCCAGGGAAAGGGGGAAGACGGGAGTGGTGGTAACCTACCAGCCTCACCCTCAGAGCGTGGTGGCCCCGCAAGACGCTCCCGGGCTTTTGACCACCATAGAGGAGAAATTGAGGCTGCTGGGGAGTTTGGGAGTTGGAGAGACGGTGGTGATGACTTTCGATGAGGAATTGAGGAATTGTTCAGCCGATGAGTTTGTGGAGAGGATACTGGTGGAAAAGCTGAACATCGGATCTTTGGTGGTGGGGGAGGATCATGCCTTCGGAAGAGACCGGTCGGGAAGAACGGACCTTCTCAAGAGCAGCGGTCTGGCGCACGGCTTTGACCTGGAGGTGGTGCCGGCCTTAGACTCGGGCGGGACAAGAATATCCAGCACTCGAATAAGAAGAGAATTGTCTGCCGGAGAGTTCGCGCAGGTGACGGGAATGCTGGGGCACCCCTATCCTTTGTCCGGCACGGTGACCAGAGGGAGAGGAAGAGGCAGAGATCTGGGTTATCCCACATTGAACCTGAAGATTCCGCCGGACAAGCTCCTTCCGCAGGACGGCGTGTACGGCGTGAAGGTGCGCTGGGAAAAGAGAGAACACCCGGGAATGCTCTACGTCGGCCCCAGATCCACCTTCGGAGAAGAAGCGCGTTCGGTGGAGGTCCACGTTCTGGGACGGAAAGTAGAGGTCACAGACGCCGGAGTGGAGCTTTGGGTGGAGAGATGGGTTAGAAAGCCGAAGCGATTCCCCGATGCTGAGGGTTTGAGGCTTCAGCTCAAGTCGGATGAAAAAAGAATCAAAGAGATGTTCGGAATAAGTCGTTCAAATTGAATCAAGAAGACGAAAAAGGAGGATATCTTGCCGCTCAATCGGGAAAAGAAGGAAAGGCTGATCAAGGAATATCGGATGCACGACAATGACACCGGTTCTCCGGAGGTTCAGATCGCCCTGCTCACCGAGAGGATAACGGAACTCACCGGTCACCTGAAGAACAATCCCAAAGATTTCAGTTCAAGAAGGGGACTGATGAAGCTGGTGGGCAAGAGAAGAAGGCTTCTGGATTACCTGAAGGACACGGATCTGGACGGATATCGAAAGATAGTGGACGAATTGGGTCTCAGGAAATAGGAAACTTGCACAAAACAGGCTGAAAGTTTGCATCATGGTTGATCCTGACGGCCGTGGTTTTCAGTTGAAACAGGAGATTTGTGGTATGGAATCGACTATGACGATAGAGTTGGGGGGCAAGACCCTGACCGTGGAGACGGGAAAGGTGGCCAGACAGGCCCACGGTTCGGCTATGGTGCGCTTGGGTGACACGGTAATTCTGGCTACCGCGGTCGAGGCAAAGGAGATCGACGAGGAGCGGGACTGGTTCCCCCTGTTCGTCGACTACCGGGAAAAAGCTTACGCCGCCGGAAAAATCCCGGGAGGTTTTTTCAAACGGGAAGGTCGGCCCAGCGAAAAGGAGACGGTAAGCGCCCGGTTGATCGACCGAACCTTGCGGCCGCTTTTTGCGGAGGGGTATTCCAAAGAAGTGCAGATCATGGTGCTGGTTCTCTCGTCGGATCAGGAGAACGATGCGGATGCGCTGGGGCTCATCGGGGCCTCTACCGCGTTGAGCCTATCCCAGATACCCTTTCATCAGCCGGTGGCGGCCGTGCATATCGGGAGACTTAACGGGGAGCTGGTCGCCAATCCGACTTTTTCCGAGTTGGAGGAGAGCGACATAGATTTGGTGGTGGCTGGAACCAAGGAGTTCGTCAACATGGTTGAAGGGGAGTGCCGCGAGGTTCCGGAAGGGGACCTGCTATCCGCACTGCAGTTCGGACATGAGAAGATCAAACAGATAATCGGACTGCAGGAGGAACTGAAGGCTAAACTGGGCAAAGATAAGCCGGAGGTGGAGGTGCCTCCCCAGGATCCGGGGCTGGCAGACGCGGTCACCTCGCTGGCCCTGGAGAAGATCAAGGAGGCTAACCGCAGCCCTGAGAAGTTGGAGAGGCAGGAGAAACTTGACGCGCTTTTGGACTCGGTGACGCTGGAGCTTCTGGAGAGGTTCCCCGAAACGGAGAGGAAGATCAAGACCATCTTAGAGGACTTGGAAAAGAAGGACATGCGTCAGATGATCCTTGAGGAAGGGAAAAGGATCGACGGGAGAGGCATCTCGGAGGTCCGGCCCATCACCTGCGAGGTGGGGATTCTGCCGCGTACTCACGGATCGGCTGTCTTCACTCGCGGGCAAACCCAGTCTCTGTCGGTTGCCACCCTGGGAACCAAAATAGATGAGCAGAGGGTGGACGACCTGGAGGGAGAATCGACCAAAAGCTACATGCTTCATTACAACTTCCCTCCTTTTAGCGTGGGAGAGATCAGGCCCATTCGGGGACCGGGAAGGAGGGAGATAGGGCACGGGGCGCTGGCGGAACGAGCCATCCAGCCGGTGATCCCCAATGAGGAGGCGTTTCCTTACACGGTTCGGATCGTATCGGACATCTTAGAATCGAACGGATCCTCCTCCATGGCCACGGTATGCGGAGGGACCCTTTCTTTGATGGACGCCGGGGTGCCTATAAAGGCGCCGGTGGCCGGAATCGCCATGGGTTTGATCAAAGAGGAGAACAGACACGCCATTCTGACCGACATCCTGGGCGCGGAGGATCATCTGGGAGACATGGATTTCAAGGTGACCGGAACCCGCCAGGGGATTACCGCCTTTCAGATGGACGTCAAGATAGCAGGAGTCGACCTGGCTCTGATGGAGCAGGCCTTGAAGGAAGCCAGAACCGCAAGGCTCCACGTTTTGGATAAGATGGAGCAGACCATCGCCCAGCCCAGGGCTGAGCTTTCGGCTTACGCACCGCGGATCATCATCCTCAAGGTGAAGCCGGAGAAGATCGGGGAGATCATCGGACCGGGCGGAAAGATGATCCGCAGCATAATCGAGGAGAGCGGGGCCAAAATCGACATCGAGGACGACGGGTCGGTCTTCATCGCGTCGGTCGACCAGAAGGCGGGAGAGCTGGCCCAGCAGCGAATCCTGAAGTTGATCGAGGAGGCGGAGGTGGGCAAGGAGTATCTGGGCAAGGTCAGAAGGATCACCCCCTTCGGAGCCTTCGTGGAGATACTTCCCAACCAGGACGGGCTGGTTCACATATCGGAGCTGGATCACCGGAGAGTGAACAAGGTGGAGGACATCCTCAGCCTGGGAGACCAGGTGAAGGTCAAGGTCATAGGGATAGATGCCGAGGGCAAGATCAGATTGTCCCGAAAAGCATGCCTGCCCTCGAAGGACCGAGCCCACCGAAGCTAGGTTTCTTCCCCATGCCATCCCCACCGCACTCATCCTGGCCGGGGAAGGCGGAAGTCACCTGCAGAGGTCTGAGTTATGTCCTTTGAACAGAAGGAGGATCGACTTGGCCGAGCTATATAACAAGACGGTTCTTAAAAACGGCGTCAGGGTGGTGACGGAGAGAGTCGGCCAGGTGCGCTCGGTAAGCATCGGAGCGTGGATAGACGTGGGTTCGCGGGATGAGGCCGCCGACGAAGGTGGGGTCTCCCATTTCATCGAGCACATGTTGTTCAAGGGAACTAAGAGCAGAACCGCCAGACAGATCGCATCCTCCTTGGAGTCGGTGGGGGGGTCGCTGAATGCATTTACCGGGCGCGAGCATACCTGCTACTTCGCCCGGGTTCTAGACGAGCATTTGGACAAGGCAATCGACATTCTCTCGGACATCCTCAAGAACCCTCTGTTCAACCGCTCACATCTGGAGAAGGAGAGAGAGGTCATCCTTTCGGAGATCAAGGAGCTTGAGGATTCGCCCGCGGATTTGGCGCACGATCATCTGATGAGCACGGTCTGGAAGGCCAGCCCTCTGGGAAGACCGATCATCGGGACCGCCGAGAGCGTGCTGAAACTCTCCAGGGCCAGACTGCTCGATTTCATGAAAAGAAACTACACCTCCTCAAGGGTGGTGATCGCTGCCTCCGGGAATTTGAGACACGAGGATCTGGTGAGCAGGACCCGGAGGAAATTCAAGTTTAACCCCGATCCTCCGGCAGCCAAAGAGGAGCGCCTTAACACACCGGCTGAGCCCAAACGGATGGTGGTGAAGAGGAAGACCGCTCAGGCTCACATCAGCCTGGGGGTTCCCACATTCCCTTACTCGGATAGAAGAAGATACGCTCTTCTGGTCCTGAGCAACATCCTGGGTGGAGGAATGAGCTCCCGTCTCTTTCAGAGCATAAGAGAGAAGCTGGGCTTGGCCTACAGCGTTTACAGCTTCATCGACTTCTTCCAAGACGCCGGCATTTTCGGAATATACATGGGCACGCACAAGAGCAACGCCGTTCGGGTCGTGGAGCTGGTGCTGAAGGAGATCAGGAGATTCGAGAAGAACGGTCTCTCCTCGACCGAGCTGTCGGAGGCCAAGCATCAGCTGAAGGGAAGCCTGGTGCTGGCGCTGGAGAATACCTCCCAGCGGATGAACCGGCTGGCCCGGTCGGAGCTTTTTCTCCGCGATTATCTTGAGCTGGACGAGATCATCGACTCGATCAATAGAGTAAGAACCAAGGATTTGGTCGGCCTGGCCGCTGAGTTGTTCCGCCCGGAGAGATTGTCGGTGGTGGCGCTGGGTCCTCTGGCCAAGAATGCGCTCAATCAGGTAGACTGGGCCAGGCCTTAAGAAGAGTCGATCCGTTCTTCCGCATTTGAGTTATGTCTCACTTAATATGGATGATGGTCTTGGCAGCGACACCCTGGTTATTCTTCTACGCTCTGTGGAGGGTCAGGTTCAAGCAGCGGAACAAAGATGGGATTCCCGTGCTGGCCTATCATCAGGTGGGCGACGGCTTCGATTGGAGCATCACCCGCCAGAAGGTCAGCCAGTTTGAAAGAGGGATCAAATTCATCAAGGATCAGGGTTACCGGGTGGTTGGTTTGAAGGAGGCGGCCAATTCGGAAGAATTCAGCGATGAGAGGAGGATAACCCTCACCTTTGACGACGCATGCCGGGGAGTTCACCAGCAGGCCTTTCCGATCCTACAGAGGTTTGGATTTACCGCCTGTGTCTTTGTGGTGACCGGATATGTGGGAAAGCCAAGCGATTGGGATTATGGATGGGGAAGAAACAAAAGGAGGCATCTTAGCTGGGAAGAGATAAGGGAGTTGGCCCAGGCCGGCATTGAAATTGGTTCCCATACGGTAAACCACCCCGACCTGACCAGAATCCCCAAGAGATTCGTCGAGTACGAGCTTAAGGCTTCCAAGGAGATGCTTGAAGATAAACTAGGCCAGAGGGTAGATTTTCTCTCTTATCCTTTTGGGAGGTTTAACCGATACGTTGAACAAGAGGCGGAGAGACTGGGTTACTCGGGAGCCTATGCCCTGCGTTCCGGTCGGACGGAGGAGGGAACCAATCCTTTCAGCAAAAGTCGCTGGGGAGTTTATCTCTTGGATTCGCCCTTGAGCCTGAGGATAAAGATCGATCAGGGGGCGTTTGTCTGGTTGGAGGATATGAAGGGCAGAATCATAAACGCTTTTTCCGGCTGGACCATAATGCTGAAAGGCCGGCCCGACTATGCCGAGAGTGAGGTTAAGTCGTACGCCGCATAGATATGTCTGTTGAAAGTGACGGGTGGGAGAGTGAAAGCTTTCTTTACAAAATGGTTGGTCAACGTGGTTTCCATTTTCATAGTGGCCAATCTGTTCAAGCTGATCAACGTTGAGGGGTTGGGCGTCCTGGTTCTGGCAGCTTTGGTATTGGGCATCCTGAACGCCTTCGTCAGACCGGTGCTGCTGCTTCTGACCCTGCCCATAAACATACTCAGCCTGGGATTTTTCACCCTGGTGATAAATGCCTTTCTTCTTTATGCGGTGGCGGGATTGGTTCCCGGTTTCGAGATAACCGGCTTCTTTAGAGCATTCCTGGCCGCGCTTCTGATCAGCCTGATAAATGCCATGACCAATTTCCTTCTTCACAAGGAGCCAAAAATAACGGTTGTGAAAGTAAACCGATAGCTGGTGTAACGCAGATTGAAAAAGGTGACGCATCACCACAAACTCTAAACCGTCAACTGCGGACTTTGGACAGAACATGGATTTTCAGTATCTGGAAAACATAGCCAAGCTGGCAGGGGAGAGGATCACGGTCAAGGGCTGGGTCTTCAACAAAAGCTCCAAAGGAAAGATACATTTCCTCTGGATAAGGGACGGAACCGGCATCATCCAGGGGGTGATGGTCAAGGGGGAAGTGCCCGACAGCGTCTTCGATCTGTACGACCGGATCACCATAGAATCCTCGGTTGAGGTTAGGGGCACGGTAAGGAAAGACGAGAGAGCGCCCGGCGGATACGAGTTGACGCTATCGGACCTCAAGATCGTTCAGGTGGCCCAGGATTATCCCATAACGCGCAAGGAACACGGTTCCACATTTCTGTTCGATCACCGCCATCTTTACCTCAGATCCAAACGCCCGCGGGCCATCCTGAAGATCAGAAACGAGCTGATCTGGGCCATCCGGGATTACTTTTACAGGAACAACTTCGTTTTGATCGATACCCCCCTCCTGACCGGGGCGGTGGGTGAGACCACCACCACCCTGTTCGAGACCAAGTATTACGACCAGGGTAAAGCCTACTTAGCCCAGACCGGGCAGTTGTATCTGGAAGCGGCCATAGCTGCCTTCGGCAAGGTCTTCTGCTTCGGCCCCACCTTCCGGGCCGAGAAATCGAAGACCAGAAGACACCTGACGGAGTTCTGGATGATAGAGGCGGAGGAGGCCTTCTATAATAATGAAGAGAACATGGATCTGCAGGAAGATATGGTGGTCTACTTCGTGAGCTGGATTCTGGAAAAATGCCAGGCGGAATTGAAGGAGTTGGAAAGGGACGTATCCGCCTTGGAGAACGTCCAGAAGCCCTTTTTCCGAATATCCTATGACGAGGCGGTGGAGAGGCTGCAGAAGGCGGGAACCGACATCAAGTGGGGCTCCGACTTCGGGGGAACCGACGAAACCGTCTTAACCAAGATGTTCGACCGCCCGGTGTTTGTTTACGATTACCCCAAAGCCTGCCGGGCATTCTACATGAAACCTCACCCGGAAAGAGACGACCTGGTCCTGTGCGCCGATCTTCTGGCTCCCGAAGGATACGGCGAGATCATCGGCGGATCGCAGAGAAACGATGACCTGGAGAGTCTGAAGAAGAGAATAGAGGAAGAGAAGCTGCCCAAGGATGCATACGAGTGGTATCTGGATTTGAGGAAATACGGGTCGGTGCCTCATTCCGGGTTCGGTCTGGGTGTGGAGAGGGTGGTCGCCTGGATCTGTGGGCTCTCCCACATAAGGGAGACGATTCCGTTTCCGCGAACAATCTACAGGCTCTATCCGTAGCTCTATATTTGTAGCCGCAGGCTTCCCTCGGACCAAGTCTCTCGGGACGAGGTCAGCCTGCGCAGCAAGTTTGACCGGTCGACAATTCCTAGCCCAATCAATCTCTGCAGAGGTAGCAAGTGAAAGGATATCCATTCAAAGAGATAGAATCGAGATGGCAGAAGAGGTGGGAAGAGAGCGGCATTTACCGGGCACCTGAACATCCAGACAAGAAATACTACCTGCTGGTGATGTACGCCTATCCATCAGGCGACATCCACATGGGGCACTTCCGCAACTTCATCATCGGCGACACGGTGGCCAGATACAGGTGGATGAACGGCTATCAGGTGCTTCATCCCTTTGGCTGGGATGCCTTCGGGCTGCCGGCGGAGTTGGCCGCGATCAAGAGAAAGATTCATCCCAAGGAATGGACCTTAGAGAACATCAGGGTCTCCGACTCCACCCTAAAACGATGCGGGATCAGCTTCGACTGGAACCGGGAGGTCGTCACCTGTCTGCCGGACTACTACAAGTGGACCCAGTGGATGTTCCTGAAGCTATTCGAGCACAAGCTGGCCTACCAGGATACGGCTCTGGTCAACTGGTGCCCGGACTGCAAGACCGTCTTGGCCAACGAGCAGGTAGAGCAGGGGAGATGCTGGAAATGCGACTCCAAGGTTGAGGAGAAAGAGCTGACCCAGTGGTTCTTCCGGATCACCGACTATGCCGAGAGACTGCTTGAGGGTCTGGACAAGCTGGAGGAATGGCCGCAAAACACCAAGACCTTGCAGAGGAATTGGATCGGCAAAAGCCAGGGGGTGGAGATAGACTTCACCATCAAAGGGACGAATGAGAAGATTTCCGTCTTCACCACCAGGCCGGATACCATCTACGGAGTGACCTTCATGGCCATCGCTCCGGAGAACAAGCTGATCAGGCGTCTGAACATGGACGAGAAGCACAGGCGGAAGGTGGAGGAGTATGCTCAAGCGGCGCGGCAGAAATCGGAGATCGACCGGACGGCAATAGGGGAGAAGGACGGAGTTTTCACCGGGGTATACGCGGTCAATCCCCTCTCCGGAGAGAAAGTGCAGCTATGGGTGGCCGATTACGTTCTGGCCACATATGGAACCGGTATAGTGATGGGAGTGCCGGCCCACGATCAGAGAGATTTCGAGTTCTGCCGGAAGTATGGAATTCCCATTAAAGTGGTGATTCAGCTGCCGGGCGGTAAGTTGCTGCCGGACAGCATGGAAGAGGCTTATACCGAACCGGGGACCATGGTCAACTCGGACATTTTCAACGGCCTGAACTCCACGGAAGGAATAGACAAAGTCAATGCGTACGTGGTGGAGAAGGGTCTGGGACGGCTGAAGACCAACTATAAACTGAGAGACTGGCTTATCTCGCGCCAACGGTACTGGGGTGCGCCCATTCCAATGATACATTGCGAGAAGTGCGGGGCGGTGCCGGTCCCGGAGTCCGATCTGCCGGTCTTGCTGCCGGAGGGTGACATCGATTTTATGCCCAAGGGACGGTCTCCTTTGGCCGATTCAAAGGACTTTGTAGATGTAAATTGTCCTAAATGCGGAGGGAAGGCCAAGAGAGACGCGGATACGATGGATACCTTTGTCTGCTCATCCTGGTATTTCCTCAGGTACATGGACGCGCATAATCCAAACGAGCCCTTCTCCAAGGTTAGCGCTAAGGAGTGGCTGCCGGTGGACAAATATATCGGGGGGATTGAGCACGCCTGCGGGCATTTGATATACTTCAGGTTCTTCACCAAGTTCCTGCACGATATCGGCTGGCTGGATGTGGATGAGCCTGCCACTCACCTTTTCAATCACGGTATGGTCCTGGATAAGGAAGGCCAGATCATGTCCAAGTCTCTGGGAAACGTGGTCTCGCCGATCGACATAATCGAGAAGCACGGCGCTGACACTGCCAGGATAGCCATGTACTTCGCCGCGCCATCGGAGAGAGAGATTCTGTGGAGTGACGATGGCATCGTGGGGTCGAAGCGGTTCCTGAACCGAATTTATAGGTTCGCTGAGCGAGTTAAGGGCGTACAGGTGCCGCGAAAGATCAATCTGGACGGGTTAAGCCCCTCGGATTTAAAGGCATACAGAAAGCTGAACCAGACCATAAAGAAGGTTGAGGATGACATCGGCGCGCTTCAGCTAAATACAGCTATCGCCTCTATGATGGAACTTCTGAACGTTATGGACGATCTGGAGCGCAAGAGCTCTAAGGTGTTCGGCTTCTGCGTGAAGAAATTAGCTCAGATCCTGGCGCCATTCACGCCGCACCTGGCCGAGGAGATCTGGTCAATTCTTGGACATAGCAAAAGCATATTCAAGTCTGAATGGCCTTCTCATGACAAGGACGCCATCCAAGAGGAAGAAATCACCTTCGTGGTTCAGGTAAACGGGAAACTAAGGGCGAGCATGAGCCTGCCGGTGGATACACCGGAGGAAAAGGCGAAGAGCGTGGCGATGAGCGACGAGAGAGTTAAGAAGTTCCTTGAGGGGAAGAATCTAATCAAGAGCATCTTCGTGCAGAACAAGCTGATCAACCTTGTAGTGAAGTAGATTAGGGGGGAGGTGTGAGTTGAAGTGATTGTTTAGAGTAAATTGGGAGGTTTACATAATATAGGTTATAGGACGTTACCTATCACCACCAAAAGATACGCCACCCTCTCACACTCCTACTTTCAGCATTCCCCGGAACAGTTTCCTGGCGGTCTTCTGCTGTTCCAGAGCCCACTTCCTGCCCTCTACCACTTGGCCTTGCCCTCGATAGCTATTCCCATCATCAAGTAGCTTCCTGAGAAAACGCCACATGCGCTTACTATGAGACAAGAAGTGACATTTCGCGAGCATCTCGTTGAGTCGATTCCATTGATCTGTGTCAACGTGGCCATTCTCCTCGATGTAAGCGAGATAACGTGTAACCATATCGTACAATTCGTTCATGCCCGGCAGCAATCCTAGACGGCGGTTCCTGCGCCACGTCCACCACGAACCAAGAATCGCCACCAGGATTGTGACTAGAATCACAACCGCCCACGCGTAGACTTCAGTATCTCTGAGCCACTTCTTGATTACTTCCCAGAAAAGAACGAGCCATTCTCTAGTCATATTTCCCCCTTTGGATCACATCCGAGCATGTCTGTCAGCGGGGACGACATGCAAACACAGTAGGCAGCCGGGGCGTCACGCTCCGGAAATGAAAACGTCCGTACTTTAGACCTTTAACCTTCAACCTTAAACCTTGAACTTATCCCCTAAGTCGCCGATGAAGGGGATCTTCCACTCCTGTCCTTGAAGCGCGAAGAATATGCCGGCCACAGCGCATGCCAGACAGAGGACGATCACCAGACTCCAGATGAGGTCACCGATCTTGGGAAGAAGAAAGATCACTGCTGCTATTTCGATTATGAAGAGTATCAGCCCCTGCTTCCCATGCTTCAGGGCGAAGGGATTGTCCTTCATCTTGATTAAGGGAATAAAACACATAAAAGGTATGTAGCCCAAGATCGCCGCGCCCTTCCCTTCCTCGATCATCTTTTGCCTTCTTTCCTCTTCCGTCTGGGCCTGGTCCGCTCCGAAGATTTGGTCTGCCATCACTCCTCCCCTCTGGTCTTATTCTTTTAATCAGACTTCATACTTCCCAAAATATAGACTCGGCTCTTTGGCTGGGCAAGTCGAATTTAATCAGATCGACCGCCGGCCACTTGCCCATCTCTTTCCCTTGCCTCTCCCCTACCAGCCGAAACCATATCTCCTTTGTCTGTTCAGAATCAAGAAGGCTGATGGGGATTGCCATCTCGAGCATTTCCCCGAAAGCAAACTCCAGGTCAGTGGAAATCAACTTCCATTCGCTTCCATCCTGCCGCTTGAAAAGAGATGCGTTTCCGTCTTTGAATGAAATCTTATACCTGGGTGGCTGGAGCAGCTCAAAGGTAAACCCGTATCCGTCCCGGTGGAATTCTTCTCCGCTGATGCTCGTGTCGACTCTGAAGTAGGCGTTCTCCTCATCGGAGCCAAAATAGATGCCGGAAACCAAAGAGGAGACCTGATGCATGGTTCCTCCGGCTTTGCGGGTGTCAAAGTGCCCTGCCTCCTGCCATTCGTAATAGTGGCTTCTCTTCCCGTCGATGGTGGGCTTTAAGTATCCGGTGGGGGGGAGAAAATGGGTGGAGACGGCCTGCGATTTGATGGGATGGTAGAGCTCCTCCGGTGCCTCCTGGCCGATCAACTCGTAAACGTAAAGAAGGTGCGTCCGGTATAGCCGGTCGAACTGGTCGGTTCCCGGGCCCTCGTGCTCGTCCCCGTACCACCAGTTCCAATCGCTCCCCTCGGCAACGTAGATCTCCTTCCAAGCAGCCTTCAGAATCTTTTCCGTGTCGGGAGTTCTTTCTGCTCTCTTTTGGAATTCGACTACCGCGTCCCTGGCCCTCTTCAGAAAGTCCCAGGCCAGATTATCCTCCGGATGACCGATCCAGATTCTGAAATTGTGGTTAATCCACGAACCGGGAAAGAGGTGATTGAGCTTCTTCGGTTTGGCGGAGCTCTTCAGGAAATCGCTCACCGTAGTGGTGCGAAGCAGCCTATCCTCCGAGAGCTTTGTATACAGGGCGGACAGAAAGTCGTGGCCGTCGTTTGGGTAATACTCCCAACAGTTCTCGCCGTCCAGTATGACGGAGACCAGGCTGTTTGGCAAATCCTTCGGCCGTATGCTCTCTCTGATTTTGTGCAGATGTCCGATGAAATCATCGGCTGCCTCCTCCGGGTCCCACTTGGAGTAAACGAACCCGATGAGATCTGAAAGAGCGTGGTCCCGAAACAGAATGGAGACTTCGTCTCTATCTGGCGTTATTCGGTAAGGTCTGTAAAGGACTGAGGAGCGCTTGGGCGCTGGGCGCGGCCGCCCTGCCCTTTCCACGGCAAGGCTGAGAAACAGGATCTCCTCGTCGGTGGCGATCCACTTCACTCCGCATTTCGCCAGCAACGAAACAACCTCTTCGCTCACGCTCCCCTCGGAGGGCCATAGGCCTTCGGGCTTTCGGCCGAAGACCTCCTCATACAATTTCAGGCCTTCCCTGACCTGCACCTCCGCGTCTTCGGGATAGGAGAACTTCTCCCGGGGTAACTCTATGTTGGGAAGGGCGACTCTCGCAGCGGCCTGGTCGCAGATCAAAGGCATGATGGGGTGAAAGTAGGGCGAGAATGTAATCTCGATCTGTTCGCGCTCCTGCAGTTCCCTGTACTTGGGAAGGATCTTAGCCAGAATCTCCCTCTGCTTATGAATCAAACTGTGTTTGTCTTCTTCAGTGAAATCCCGGCTTTTCTTGAGCAAGCGATCGATCAAGGCATCTTGCCTAAAAATCGGATCTATCCAGGTCAGATTCGACCAGACCTGCAGGTCCAGGAAGTCCTGCGCATCGAAACGGCGAACCCTGGTGTGCAAATCTTGAGCACCCTCTCTCCTTTTCCGATACAGTTCCCTGAATCGGGGATGAGGTTTGATCATTGTCTCATGACTGCAGTTGAAGAAGCTGGAGAGAATCCTCTCTTTTTCAGCGGAGGTCAAATCCTTGGCCGGCTTTTCGGTAAGGAGCAGATGCTCGTCATGGGCCTGGTTATGCGCATAATCCTCAATCTGTTCGATCAGCGACGGAACCAGGTTGAAGGTCTGTCGTATCTGAGGGAAACCATCCAGCAGGGCTGCCATGTCGTAGTAATCCTTGAGGGCGTGAAGACGCACCCAGGGCATCTTGTATAGGCCTGTTCGGGGGTCCTTATAGTAGGGTTGGTGCATGTGCCAGAGGAAGGCCACCGAGAGGGCGGGAGAATCGGAACTCTTTTTGAAGCTCGGTGCCCTTGGAGCAGAATCGCTTCTTGCAACCATTACGATTCCTATCCCGCTATTTGGGCCAAGTCCACCTTTGCCCGGTGAACCTCCCGCGAATCGGGATATTCGTCTATCAGTCGCTGCAGTATCTCTCTGGCCCTGTCCTTCTGGTCGGCCTGCACATATGCCGACGCCGCCCGATGGAGGTATTGGGGCGCCAGAAACGTCTGGGGACTCAAGGCGGCGGCCTTGAGGAAGTTCTCCGCAGCCATAACCGGGTTTCCGGTCTGCATGTGACAGTCTGCTACGCCGGCCTGGGCCGATGCGGAAAGCAGGGGATCATCTTTGTATTTCTGGACGTACTTCTCGAACAGCGACTGAGCCTGGACGTAATCCTTGGCGTAGAAGTAGGCATAGGCCAAGTAGAAAGAGGCCTGAGGCGCGCTCTTGGTGCCGCCGTACTTGTTTACCACGGTCTGCAGGTCCTCAACCGCGCCAGCCATGTTTCCGGTCTGGAGGGCGAAGTTTGCCTTTCCCAGAAGTTCGGCCGCCTTTCGCTCACGTTTAGCCTGGGAGGAGAAGATGAAGAACAGCACGGCCGTCACCACGACCACTCCTCCTGCCGCCATGAGCACCTCGTTTAGGTGCTTCTGAATCCACTCGCTCACCCGAAGGGAATAGGTGACGAATTTATCCTGCTTCATCTCCTTCTTTGTTATCCTGTGGGGGCTCATGCATTTCTCCTTGCTTCGGATCGCTCCGATATGGTTTCAAAGGAATACGCAAAAACGCGTCTTGCCGTCAACCATCTTTTCTGAGCTTTCGGCTCAACGGCTTTAGAATTTAAGCTAAAAACCGCTCAAAGCAAGCTTTTTTTCGTGCCGGCAGCGTCCACCTGAATAAAAACGAAGCCCGACTCCTTGTTTCTCGGAGGCAGGCTTCGCTTATCACTCCATTAAGGGCTTTGTTCTTAGAAGAAACCGGTGAAGCTGATCATTATGCGGCTGTACTTGTTGGTCTCGTCCTGAGAGAACATGTTTTTGTCGATCTGCTTGTGCAGAGTTATGTAGGGAGCCGTGGTTGCGCTCTGCCGGAAAAGCGCCACATGCGTGTAGGTGTCCCTGCTGGCGTCGTCATAGCGGGCCAACTCGTAGGTGACGTCCAGCTTGATTTGGCTCCAGGCTATCCCGGTGCCAAAGGAGATCACGCTTCCCTCGACCCAGGAGCCGCTGTTTTGTCCGTACTCGGACTGCAGAAAGCGAGGTCCGTCATTGTAAAACGTGTCACTCCCAACCACGGTCATGGTGGTGAAATCCTTGCGGAGGTATACCTCACCTGACTCCAACTGGGCGGTATAGAGCTGGGGATCGGTCCTGAATCCGACCCTCAAGGGGATATCTCCCAATCCGGTGGTGAACACATACTCTGCACCAAGACGAAACTGGGTCAGGTCTCTCCAGTTCAGGCTGGGGACCAGAGGCGGGGTATTCCCTTCCTCGCCCCACCAATCGTCGGTGAGATAGTCGCCGGTGGTCACCTCATGGTCGGTGGGATTGGCGACATTTCGCCGATAGGTCAGCTCGGTCTTGGAGTAGTTCCTCCACTCCACATCCGCGGCAAGTGTCAGGGAGTTTATCTGATAGGATCCTCCGAAACCGACCATGGTCGGCATATCCCACTTTCTGTCGGTGGAGAAGAGGGGTGACATCAGATAGGAGAGAGGATGAACCTGGCCTTCCTCGATGCCGTCGGTGTAGACCTGGACGTCGTTGTCCTCCTTCAGGGTGAAGGGCGTTTTTACCACGCCCGCCAGGCGCAGCTTCTCGATGGTATACATCAGCCCCAAAGAGAAGTTGAAGCCCGAATAGTCGTTGTCCGTGTGAGGGTGAAACCTGTATCCAAAGCGCCCATCCACGGAAACCAGAGGGTATATGGTATCGTTCACCAGCTCCCGGCCTACCACCGGATAAAAGAAATCGACGTCGGTGGTGAAGCTTCCTGTATAGATGTTGACTCCCGCTCCGAAGGCCAGTGATTCCATGAGCTTTGCGGCGGCCGACAAGTTGACCACATTCAACTCCCCGGTGACTTCCTCGCTGATGGGGGGGAGCACGTAGTTTCTACGAACCGGAGTCGAGTCTGCATACCACAGGGCCGCAGCATCCATCACTATGGCATATTCATGCTCCCGATAGATGTCCGCCTGTTTCTCGTAAAGCGCGCTAAACACCATTTCCCTTTCCTTGAAGGTAAAGGGTATGGCCACGCTGGCGAAGGATATGGCATTAACATCGTTCTTCTGTTCGTCGGAGAAACTGTAACCCGAGACGGGCGAGTCCTGGGTGGAGGTGTATTCGGTTCGACCCATGTAAGAACTGAAGCTCAAGTTCATTTGAGTTCTTTCGATCTGAACCAGTCCTGCCGGGTTCCAGGAACCAGCGGTCGGATCGTCGGAGACGGCAAAGAACGCGCCTCCCATCCCCCGGGCTCTGGCCCCGCCGCCCAGGAAATTATAGTCGGTAAGTTGAAAGGGTGAGAAAAAGAAATTCTGTACACTGGGGTAGTCTGTGGTGTCCACCTCGATGTTCGGGCCGATCATCTGTTCGCCGGAGGCCGAAACGGCGATGAAAAGAAAAACCAGCATGGCTACGCCTGACAGCTTTACCTTCATTTTACAGGACTCCTTGGTTAAAGTTAACTTCTTCTTCGCTCTCTTTCGAATCCGCCTCATCCAGAGCCGGGCAGTTCAAATCAAGTATAGATTATATTCCTTTTCTCAAACTTTGTCAAGGATATTTTGCCCCAATCTCTCGCTTTTTTGTCTGCACCTGAACGCCCCAGTTACCGGTCGCCATTTCTTGCGCAACCCTCCTTTTTGAATGTCGATTCAGGCGCAGATATCGGCGGCTGGCAGCCTATACCTCGTTGGCCCGGCATCGAGGTCGGCAGATGGAGCAGAGCCAAAGGATCATTGTTGCTCCGGGGCGAGACGCCCCGGCTACCACTTGGGGCGCAACGGCGCGGCTACCGCTGGTAAATCCCGGCATGTCGGGATGGACCGCTCGCCAGTTGCGTGCCCGTGATCTCTCCCTGGTAGGCCGGGTTCATCCTGAAGGGATTCACCCTGAAGGGCATCTTGCCCGGCACAGCTGGAAGAAAACATAGGCCAGAAGATTGTGTCCTTACCCCATACCTGCTCCCTTTTCAGAAAAGCCCGCTTTCGAAAATAGCTCTTGCCTTCTCCCCTCCTTTCATCTACATTTGGCGCGATGGGTCTTAGAAAAGGGAGCTGACAGAAAGTGAAAATCCTTTTGGTGGTAGGTCGCAAGAAGCGGGGAAAGACCACTCTGGTGGAAAAGCTGATCCCCCGATTCAAAGAGAAGGGATACCGGGTGGGGAGCATAAAATACACCACCGGCGATCACATCTTCGACATTCCGGGAAAGGACTCCTTTCGGCATGCCCGGGCCGGGGCGGAGACCACCCTGATCCTCTCCCCTAACAAAGTGGCCCTATTCTCGGATCACCGACCGGGCAGGGATTTGGAGGAACTGCTGGGGTTCGTTTTCCGTGAGTACGATCTTATAATAGGAGAGGGATTCAAGGATGCTCCTTACGCCAAGATCGAGGTGATGGACGGTTCACGGGACCAGATCCCGCTCTGCACCCCCGAGGACAGGCTGTTGGCGGTGGTGTGCGACAAGAAACTGGATCTCCCGGTACCGGTATTCTCCCCGGAAGAGATAAAAGAGCTGGTCGATCTTGCCGAGAGCCATCTGAAGGGAGCATAGCAGGGGAGTGCGGTCCAACACGATGGCGTCGGGGGTGCCGGTCACTGCACTCTGGCGGGGTAGGTATAAACGTTCATCCTCCTCCCCCGGGCGAACCCGATCACGGTTATCCCCAACCTCTGAGCCATCTTCACCGCCAGGCTGGTGGGTGCGGTCCGGGAGACCACCAGGCTGAGTCCGCAGTTCCACAGTTTGGATACCAGATCCGAGGAGACCCGTCCGCTTATCACCAGGAACTTATCCTTTAACTTCAGTCCCTTCAGGAAGCCCTCACCCAACACCTTGTCCACGGCATTGTGCCGGCCGATGTCCTCGTTGAACAGCACCAGATCGTCGCTGGTCGCCAGCGCCGCGCTGTGCACGCCGCCGGTCCGACGAAAGAGCTCGGATCTCTTCTCGAACTCCAGCATAACTTGATGTACTTGCTCGGGACTCAGGGTTAAGTCCAAGTTGATCATGACGTCCTGCAAGGGGTCTATCTTCTCCCAATCGGCTAAGCTTTTCCCTTTGCCGCAACCGGAGGTCAAAACCCCCTTGAGCCGAGAGTCGTCCGGAATCTCCGGGGGAACATGGGTAAGTACTGTTACGCGGTCTTCCGAGCGGTCGACGCTCTTGACCTCTCCCTTGTTCTTGAGTAATCCCTCGGAGAATAAGAAGCCCGCCGCCAGATAGGTTTCATCGTGTGGGGTGGAAGAGAGGGCGACGATTTCCCGGTCATTCAAAAAGACCCGCAGGATGGCTTCCTCTGCCACCAGCTCATCTATCTCCTGCCGGTCACCGTCCTTGATTCTGGTCGCCTTGTGAGCCTTAAGCTTACCTTCCACCGCTCTTACTCTCCTCGATTCTCCCCTGACGATCTACTTCGGCACGGAGTACAAGAGACTCCGGCCGAATCCAAATAAACAGGCAGGAGGAAAAGATGGTCGGCAAAGTCTGCTTTTCCTCCTGCCTCTGATGGTAACAGCCTGGGGTCCTGGACTATCTGTACAGAAAGATTCCCAAAAGCCAGAAGCCCAGAGAGGCTGCGATGATGCCGCTGCTGTAAGCTGCGGTTTTAAGCTGCTCCAATCGGCCGAGCAGCGGTTGGGTCCGCCTCCCCAACTCTCTCCCCAACAGGATGCCCAGGAAGCTCAGCAGGGCGGCGTAGGTACCGCTGATCAGCACGTAATTGGGGATGGTATGCACCCGCTCCAGCCAGTAGACATTGCTCAAGAGGTAGGTGTTGGCCAGACCGAAAGCCAGGTAGTTGAGATACGAGGCTCCCAGGCCAACCAAACCCCAGGAGAGCCAACTGGAGATCTTTCTGCTCTCGGCCCAGGTGAATGCAATGTCGAACACGGCCGCGGTCATGAGCACCGCCGTGACCTGACAGAACATTAACTGGGGCAGGCACAGGGCCTTAAAGCCGGCCGCCACAGCTCCACAGGCCAGGGTGGTTCCCGGGCGCCTCAGGATTATCCGGGAGGCAGACAGGATCAGAATGGCAACCAGCGCCAAAACCGGCGACGTGGGGAAGAACCTAACCCCTTTCATCGCGCTGATTCCCAATGCCTCCAGGCCTCCCCAGATTGATCCAAAAAGGATTATGCCCAGGATCAGCTTTCTTTTGTCAATCATGTGAACTTCTCCTTTTTATCCGGTAGGATTAATCCGCGAACGTCAAGAAGGCTTGACCTCGTCCTTCTCCCTTACCTCCTTTATCCTGCCCAGGACCATTCCGACCAGAGAAGCGGTCAGGGCCAGGGTGCCGAAGGGCTTCAGCATCTGGTGGAAGAAGCCCAGGTCATCCGACACCTTGGGGTCCTTGACCATGTCGGGATAACGCTCCAGAGGCTCGGGAAGCACGTAGATTTTCTTGGTGCCGGAGCCCAACTCCTTCTCTCCGTAGACCACGGGGTGCCGGCCCTTCTCCTCCAGCCGACGCTTGGCCTGACCAGCCTTCTCCAAGATTTCGTCTCTGTCTCCGAAGACCAAGCAGTCGGTGGGACAGGCTTTGGCGCAGGCCGGTTCGATCCCATCGGCCATCCGGTCGAAGCAGAAGGTGCACTTGGTCGACTTGCCGGCGTCGGTGTCGATCACCGGAACGGTGAAGGGGCAATACTCCCGACAGGCTCCGCAGCCTATGCACAGGTCCCGGTTGACGTATACGGCCCCGGTGGTCTCGTCTTTGGTCATGGCCTTGGGGTCCACCGGACAAGCCTTGACACAAGCCGGATCGACGCACTGCATGCAGCGATGCACCCGGAAAAACCACTTCAGCTTGTCTTGCTCTTCCAGCTCGTAAAACTTGACCAGGGTGTAGGTCTTTGGAGAGAGCCCGATTGGGTTCTGGTAGCCTCCGGCTGCTGCAAAGAAGGTGGTCTTCTCGGCCGGCAGCTCATTCCACTGCTTGCAGGCTACCTGACACGCCCGGCAGGCCATGCACTTCTCCATATCCAGCAGCATAGCTTTTTCTGCCATCTTATCCCACCTCCTTTACGACGTCGCAGAGGAACGCCTTGTATTCTGGAATCATGGTGTTAGCGTCGCCCACATGGGGAGTAAGGGAATTGGCGCTCGCACCGGTGGCCAGACCCTTGTAGCCGTAATGCCAGGGCAGCCCGATCTCCTCATAGGATTTCCCGTTCAGTTTGAACGGTTTGAACCGCGCGGTAACCACCGCATAAGCGGTTATGTCTCCCCGGGCGGTCTTTATCCGCACCCGGTCCCCGTTCTTGACCCCCTTGGCCTGAGCCAGGGTCTTGCTCATCTCCACGAACATGTCGGGCATCAGCTCTACCAGCCAGGCATTGTTTCTGGTCATCTGACCCGCCTGCCAATGCTCGGTGACGCGGTAGGTGGTGGCGACGACGGGATACTTATCCGAGGTCCCGATGTCATCCATTTCGCCAGCCCAGACCTTGACCACCGGATTCAACTGCTGGGAGGACATGGCGTTCTTCACCGGCGTCTCGAGAGGCTCGTAGTGCTCGGGGAAAGGACCGTCGGCCAAGCCGAAGCCGAACAGACGAGCATGACCTTCCGGCTTCATGATGAAGGAGTACTTGTCGCCCGGAGGCCAGCCTCCGTCCGGCACGTCCCCTTTCCATTTGGTGTCGGGGCCGGTCCACTTGACCACCCACTTGTGGGGAGCGTAAGGCTTGCCGGTCAGATCGCAGGAGGCACGGTTATAGATTATCCTCCTGTTCACCGGCCAGCACCAGGACCATTTGGGATACAGACCGATCTTGTTCTCGGCATCGGTGGGATCTCTGCGCGCGGCCATGTTGCCTGCCTCGGTATAGCTGGCGCAGTAAAGCCAGTTGCCGGAGGAGGTGGTGCCGTCGTCCTTGAGTCCGCCGAAGGATGCCATCAGTTTGCCGGTGGCCAGATCGTAGCCGTTGATCTCTTTGGCCACGGCATGCACGTCCGGCTCCTCTTTACCGGGAGCGTAATTCCAGTGTAGGTCGACAATCGGACCAGCGAAAGGACCGGGATCGGCCTGGTAAGCCTTCTTCAACTCCTTGCCTATCTGATCCAGAATCCAGAGATCGGACCTGGCATCTCCCGGAGGATGGACCGCTTGGTATCGCCATTGCATCCATCGTCCGCTGTTGGTGATGCTTCCCTCCTTCTCCATGGAAGCAGCCGCGGGGAGCATGAAGACCTCGGTTGCAATGGCCTTGGGATCTACGCCCGGAGCCTGCCAAAAGGCTGCCGTCTCGGTTTCCCATAGATCCACCGCCACCAACCAGTCCAGCTTTGCCAGGGCCTTCTTCTCCTTTTCGACATTGGGCCCGCCCACTGCGGGGTTCTGCCCCATGCAGATAAGACCCTTGATCACGCCGTCGTACATGGCCTCGAACATGGATATGTGCGAGTAGTTGGCGCTCACCTTGGGAAGGTACTGATAGGCGAATTCGTTATCCTTGGTCGCCTTATCTCCCCAGAAGGCCTTGAGCATGCTGACCGTGTACTTGGGCGTGTGCTGCCACCAGTTCGCGCTCTTGGGATCCTTCCATTTCGGCGTCCACGCCTCCAAGTATTCGGCCAAGGTCTGGTTCTCGACCCTGGGGGTCTTCAGATAGCCGGGAAGGATGTGGAACAGAATGGCCATGTCGGTGGAACCCTGCACGTTGGACTCGCCTCTGAGAGCATTTATCCCTCCGCCGGCAACCCCCACGTTGCCCAGCAGAAGCTGGGTCATGGCGTAGGTGCGGACGTTCTGCGTTCCCACGGTGTGCTGGGTGGTGCCCATGGCATACATGATGGTTCCCGACTTGTCCTTAGCGCCGGTGGCACCGTAGGTCTTGGCCACCTCCACCAGCATCTCAGGCGGGCAGCCGGTAATGCTGTTTACCACCTCCGGAGTGTATCGAGAAAGGTGTTTCTTCAGAAGCTGAAACACGCAATTGGCGTTCTGCAGGGTGGTGTCCTTCTTGGGCATGCCAGTCTCGTCCAGTTGATACCTCCAGGTCTCCTTGCTGTACATCCTCTTGGTTGCATCGTAGCCGGTGAACAGGCCGTCGGAATAGCCGAACTTGGGATCGACCAAAAAACTGGCGTTGGTGTGATCGACCAGGTATTCCTGGTTGTGAAGCCCATTCTGGACGATGTAATTCATCACCCCGTTCATGAAGGCTATGTCGGTGCCCGATCTCAACGGGGCATAGATGTCTGCTCTGGCCGATGTGCGGGTGAAGCGGGGATCCACGCTGATGAGCTTGGCGCCGTTCTCCATAGCCTTGCCCACCCATCTGAAGGATATGGGATGATTCTCCGCTGCGTTGGAGCCGATGATCATGATGCAATCGGCATTCTTGATGTCGATCCAGTGATTGGTCATTGCCCCTCTGCCGTACGTTTCCGCCAAACTGGCGACTGTGGCAGAGTGTCATATGCGGGCCTGGTGTTCCAGGTATACGATCCCCAGGGCGCGGGCCAGCTTGGACCAAAGATAGCACTCCTCGTTGTCCAGAGCCGCGCCCCCCAGCCCGGCCAGAGCCTCGGTGCGGTTGACCACCCTCCCCTGGGCGTCCTTGGCCATCCAGGATTCGTCCCTGGTCTTTTTGATCCTCTTGGCGATCTCGGGCAGGGCCCAGTCCCAGGTTTTTTCCTCCCACCTGTCGCTGTTGGGCGCCCGGTAGAGGACCTTGGTCATCCTCCGATCGTTGTTGGCCACCTGGATTAGAGCCGCCCCCTTGCTGCAGAGCGAGCCCTGGTTGATGGGATGATCCGGATCACCTTCGATGTTGATCACCTTGCCTTCGCTGGTCGACACAATCTCGCTGCACCCCACGCCGCAATAAGGGCAGATGGTGGTGGTTTCCTTGGCGTACTTGGTCCTAAGCGTCTGTGCCTGTGCCTGCGAGGCTTTGAGGTGAACTCCAAACGCTCCCAGCGTCGCTCCCGTCGCCACTCCCCCGGAGATCTTCAGAAAACCTCTTCTTGAGATTCTCATACGGTTTCTTCACCTCCTCAATCTGTTTATCCTGTTATTTTTTCTCTTTTTTCGCTTCCACGTCCGGTTCATAGATCTCGTTTAGGATCATCATCGACCTGTGGATGTCGTCTATCTCATCCTGAGCGATTCCGGACTTCTCCTTCTTCGCCATCTTCTCGATGTGCTCCCTCATCTCCTTCTCGCTCATGGTCTGCTGGGCTTTCACCACCACATCCAGACTGTGGCACTTGGCACACCTCTCCTGGAAGAGACCCTTGGGCGGGTCCTCCACCGGCAGCAGCGTGAAAGTCTTCTCGATATCCTTCAGGGACTCCTCGTCGATCTTTATTCCCGCTTTGCCGTGCATGTCGATGATCATTTTCTCCATGCCCGTTCTAACCTTTTCTAAAGAATGGCAGATCGAACACCTGGTCTGAAATGCCGTGGGTTCCTCCTTCTTGGTTGCGCCCTTCTGCGAGGTCTGCGCGAATGCCCAGACGAAGATCAAAAGGAGAATCACCACAAAGATGACGGCTAATCTCGATCCTCTCATAAACTGTCACCTCCCTCCAAGAACTGTTTAGAAAGTTAGCAATTAGTGATTTGTTTCACATGTGTTCTCAAACAAAAAGGCTCTCGGATGGCGCCAGCATCCAGTAGGTAGGGCTCTCGAAGCCGTCCTTCTGAGCCAGAACGTCCAAATATACGGTCTTCAGATTCTCCAGGTACAGGTCGGGTTTGGCCGATTCTGGAAGTTTTCTCTCATCTAAGGTTTTTATATATATCTTGCACTTGTCGCACACGTCCACCCGGAAGGCGGATTTTTCGGTGGGGGTCTCCTCCTCCACGACGAAGTACCTCAGAGTGTTGTGATCCTCGTTGCTGCAGAAGGGACACATGATCCTCTTGAAGTACCATTCGGTTCCGCACAGGCTGCAACGCAGCATCCTTTTGCCGTCATCCCTTTTCAGCCTCTCAATTGCCGGTTGGCTGCCGCAGACCGGACAACTACCCTTGAGCCAGGTCTCCTGATCCACCCTGTGTTTGACATGCTCCGCATAGAGTTCAGCCACAGCTTGGCTCAAGCTCAGGCCTACGAAGGACACCAGGTCGGCTTCAATCCCCAGACGCTCGGAATAGACTTTGAAGCCGGGCAGATCTCTGTCAATGACCGGTTGAACAAGCTCTGCCGGATCCATCTTCCCTTTCTCAGCGACAAGCTTTTCCAACTCCTCCCGGCTGAAGAATTCGTTGGTCGTGAGCAAGGAAAGCAGATCGTCGAAAAACTCTCTTAGAAGCTTTGGCTGCTCCTGCAGCCTTCTGAGATCCAAAAGCGGCTTCCCTTCTTGAGCCCGCCTCTTGGTCTCACCCTCTGGAACATCGACCTGATCCCGATGCCTGGCTTCGAAAGCTGTTCTGGCCTCAGCTATCTGCCGGCAAAGATGGAGATATGGCTTGCTCTCCCCTAAGTCACTCATGAACTCAAAGCCCTCCAACCTTCCAACTTTTTCAGCACATCAACACCCAAACCATACCCGATTTGTCTCAATTTATGTCCCCCCTCTCGATTTGTCAAGAAAAATCTGGCGTCTGGTCGTAACTTCTCCTCAACCTCCCCGGGGAATAAGAAAAGAGCCGAACGGTGTTGCATTGCCCGTTCGGCTCGAGTCCTGGATTAAGCCCAACCTCAGAAGCCTATCTGCACTCCGGTTCGGATAACGTAGAACGAACCGGACTCAATGCCGTACACGTATCCCTGGTCGTCCGTCAAGTCGATGTAGGTCGCATCCGCGGTGAGAGACACTCTCGGAGAGAGCTCATACTCCGCGCCCACCGAGACGTCGAACTGGGCGTAGGCTAAGTCGGAATACTCATCGATGGCACTGAAATCGTAATCGGCCGCAGCGATGTTGTCGGTAACCTCCTGGGGAACCTGCGGCATTTCACCCATCTTCATGCTGCCCTTACTGTCGACATAGTTCCCCGTCAGGCTGAGGTTCAGCCTCTCGGTGGCCAGAAACAGGATGTTTCCGGAGAAGAGAATCGCCTCGCTCTCATATTCGGTGTCGGCCACGAATGAGCCGTAATGCTTGGGGGCACCACTACCTGTGGTGCTCAGATGGCCCCCTCACCCGTCCATCATGGCCACGGCCGCCAGGCCGTTCGACTTGTCATACATGTATGACAGACTGCCGAAGAGGTTCCACAGGGGAGTGGGGGCGATGCTCGCGGAGAGTTGGGGCTGCATCTGGGTCCGCTCGAAGTCCAGGCTGTCGGTGTCCCCGTTTGTGCCCAGGCTGGCCTTTAAACCGGCCGAGAGGCTGGCCTTCGGATCGGGCCTGAAATTCAAGCTCAGATCCACACCGTGCCGGTTCTTTGGTTGGTTGGTGACGCTTCCATATCGTAGATCGTCTCTTTGGAAGTAGTAGTACCAACTGTTGTCGTCGAGCTTCACCAAAACGTCCTTCCCGGCGCTCTCGAACATCTGCTCGTAGGGAGAGAAGGGATCGTCGACGTTTTCGAAGGAGTATTTGAGCCGTCCCCAGAATCTGGAATGGGGCCGGTACTTCCCGCCCACCGATGCTTTCAGTTTGGTGGTTTTTCCCTTGGCCTCGAAGTAGGGATAATCATCCCTTTCCGTGCCTTCGTATCCGGCGGAAAGGAAGAGCCGATATCTCCGGTCCGGCTGGTAGATGAACTGCGCGGAGCCTTTGGCCACGGTGCGGGTCAGGCTGGAATAGCGGGTCCAGTCAAAATCCTGGCCTCCTCCGGTCAGACCGCCACGCCAAAGCGGCAGGTCCACTTGTGCCTCATCGCTCTCTATCATGGCAAGTGAGGCCAAAGCGATGATTCTGGTCTTGGGCGTGGGGCTGACGGTATATTTGAGGCTGCCGCCGTTACTGGTTACCTCGAGGTTGGCAGACTTGTTCTTAGCCCGGGAGTTGCTGACGCTTCCGAGAATGTTGCCCTTGTCTCCCATGTCGGCCTTGACCTTCAGGGTGTGGGCTATCTTCTCGGTTTCCGGTGTTCGCCCGAATTCCACTTTCTCGCCGTTGAAAACCGTACGAGCGCCGAAATCATCAATCAGGGTTCCGTTCACCGGGTGCTGGGCGGTGTCGTAGAAAGCCTCCGGAACTGCCCCTTCCGATTTGAAGGTGCGGTAACTCCCCAAGTAGGAGAAGAGAACCGGCCCTGCGGTTGCCTCCGCCCCCGCGGATACGGTGTGGGTGCGGCGGTCGACCTCTGCAGACTTGGAGACCATATGGCAGGAGGAGCAGTGCATGGAGACCACCTTCTGATCGTCTCCTTTCTCCAGGATGGAACGGTGAAAGGCCTTGAGTATCACGTTTGCAGAGCCAGGGACTTTAACCTGGAAATCGGTTTTCAACTCGCGGCGTGTATACCCGAAATCGGCATCCGGGTCTTCATGCTCGTGAGTGAACATCTTACCGCCCGGCTTGTTTGCCTGATCCACCGCCTCGCGAGTCTCCAGGTTCTCGAGAAGGTCGGTGGCCCTTTGGCGGTAGAAGGAACGGTAGGAGACCTTGCCGGTGAAAACGTCCTTCGATCTTCCGCTTAAATCAAGGAAGATCCTCTCGGGATCGTAGAAATGTCCGAAGAAATCCCAACTTTGATCTTCCTTGTATCCGGAATAGCTCAGTCTCACCTCCGGCATGGCGTCCTCTTCGCCTCGATCGAATTCCCCCGTCTTCTTATAGAAGTCTTCATAGCCGGTGTAATGACCTCCTAACCAGAGACTCCAGAGGGAGTGTGTCGGCTCTTCCTGAGAAAGGACCGGCGAGGAAAGACAAGGGAAGATCAAGACGGCCGTCAGCACGCCAAGATATTTCAGAAATGGTCTTTTCATCTTCTTCACCTCATCTTATCTGGTTAGCGCTCTTCCGGCACCCGAGATCGATTGAGAGGGCAGGTCACTGCCGTGGACCTCCGAGTGACACTGGGTGCATTTGGTCAATACCGATTGCTTCATCCCATCGCGGGCGGAGAGGCCCGTACGCTCCGGATGCAGGGGGGCGCTGAACTCACCCTCGTACCCCACCAGAGTAACGTGAAAGTGCATGGGATGGCAGGATAGGCAGATGAACGGTTCGTTCTGTATGAGCAGGTTGTTGGCCACGGTTCCATGCGGCTCGTGGCAAATGCCGCAGTCCTCGTTAACCGGCTCGTGCTCGAAGATGAACGGCCCGGAAAGCGAGGTGTGACACGACAAGCAGAGTTCACGATCATCATCCCCGACCGTATACTTGACATCGTCGGAATGAACCGAGTGACAGTCAAGGCAGCCCACCAGTCCCTCCATAACCGGATGATGGGAGGGCATACGAGCTTGAGCTCTTTGCCGTGTATGACAGTCAAAACAGAGCTGAGGTTCCTGCTTTGTTAGAAGCTGCTTCTCCCCGCCATGCACCTTGTGACAATCACCACATCCCTCTACCGCCTCAAAGTGGGTCATCCCGTCCCAGGAACTGTAGGCCACGCCTTTGTGACAACCGGCGCACATGTTCTTTCCGGTAGGGGTGAAATCCTTGGGAGCATTGTAGATGGATGCCGGGTCTCCGTCCTCTGCGTGTTTGGAGCCGGGGCCGTGACAGGCCTCGCAGGTGTTGTCGTCTCCCACCGCCAGTCTGGCGTGGATGTTCTCCTGAAACTGCTGGCTGACCTCGTCGTGGCAAGCCGAACAGACTTCATCGCCTACCTGGACCGCATCAGGCGGAGACTCGCCCGAGACGTAGACCGAGGACAGGAAGAAGAGACCTAAAACGCAGGCCAGCATTATGCCGACCGGGCGTTTGAAGCTGAAATCTCTAGGAGATTTAAGCATATACCTCCTTTCTTGAAATGGAAGGATTTTGGGACATTTGCAGCTAACGTTTTGCCATTCACCAAACCGGCCGCAAAGAAGGACACGAAGTCAACAGCTTGTCACATCCTCCGAGGGGGACAGGTAAACCCACCCTCGACCGGAGAATTCCGCCCAATTTACCAGGACCCAATATCCTTGTCAAGGAAAAACTTGATCTTGTGGAGTAAGCTTACTTAGCAGACCAACAATGTCGGGAATACCCTGTCCTCCTCGTGGGGAAGTCCGTTCGGGCAGCATTGCATAGCGAAGCCCCGGACTCTCGGCCAGACAGGCGGCGAGGCCTGGGCATCTTGAGCGGATTGCTGGGCAGGTGCCTGCAAGAAAAACGATAGGAAATTATAAAACTGAACCCTGCTGAGAGGTGAAACTCACCTCGATCATCTGCTTCAGGAGGGGGTTTTGCAGGTTTTGGCGACCAGTGTGGAGAAGTACTTTTGATCAGATTCGTAGTGACACTTTTTGTACTTCTTGCCGCTGCCGCACCAACAAGGGGCGTTGCGGCTGAGATTCATGGCCGACTTCGGCGGATGACGATGAAATAACTTGTCAAGTAATCCCATGTGTTTCTTTCCGGAGTTTTATTCACACGGAAGGCTGACAAAAGACCATCCAATTGCCAACCGCATCTCTATTTAGTTTGTACGCAACCATCTGATGAAAATCAAGGGCTTTTTCGGGATTCCCCGAACTCCTTGCTTTGGTCGATCTCGTGTTGGAATGCGGGGCAGCTTGAAAGCCTCTCCCCTTTCAGCCGCGGATTGATGCCGGGATAAGATCAGAAGAAGACGCGGGCCGGAAGCAAGTCTCTCCCGTTATGCTGACAGACACCGGGCCGACCGCTATAGCCGCCACCGGAGAAAGCAGGAAGTGATCTCTCTTGACGAAAAAAGGGGATTCTCACAAATCCCCATTCTTCGAATGCCAATTGGCCAGCTAAACTTAGCTGGTCGCGTCATCGGAGGTGCAGACGAGTTTGCCATCCTGATCGATCTGCCAGATATCCTGGGCCGCGTCATCGTCCAGTATGCCGCTGGTGGCGGTGGCGGTGAACCTCGTCGCGTTGGCGGTTATACGGTATGTGTATCTGGCACTTGACATATAGTCCACCCCGAGGACCGCGAAACTGTTCGGTCAGGCCGAGCACATGGTCTTGCCGTTGCAGGCATACGTGTCATACATCTGCCGATAAGCCCTCTGCATGGTATAGATCTGCTTAAGTATGTTCTTGGCCTCAGACTGTTTGGCTTTGGTGGTGGCCTTCATGAAACGCGGAATCGCTATGGCTGCAAGAATCCCGATGATGACCACCACGATCATCAACTCTATCAGGGTGAAGCCCTTTGAATCTCTATGAAAGAAACTCAGCATGCCCGCTCACCTCCTTTTTCTTGTCTTGTGGTACACGGCATAGTTTTCTCTAAGCAGAAACCCCGCAAAAGACGTACCGGCATGCTGGCCTGGCTATTGCCCGTCATAAGTCCCTGTCTTCTATGAGATTCGGTTGCCGGATTTTGCACCTGTCCGATTTTTGAACATCGGAGCTTGACGCGGACTGCTGGTTTCCTCGCAGAATGCGGCCGGGGGAGGTGCCAGGCAACCAGCCGGATTCGTCAAGAAAACGGTGCTGATTCAAGGCTGGCAAGGAGAAGTTATTCCCTTGATAGGGAGGCCGCCGTCCTGAGAAAGACGGCGCACTACGCGACTTGAGGATGATCATGGCTCGCACGGAGGCGGACCGTCTCTGTAGAGATAGGTGGTCAGATATACGACGTCTCCAACATTGACCACTCCGTCCAGGTTTACGTCTCCAGCCTCCATAGGAGCGGGAGGATCACCATCTCTGTACAGAAAACTGACCAAGAAGACCACGTCCCCGACGTTCACCGCCCCGTCAGCATTTGCGTCTCCGCAGAGGAAGACCGCCGAGTCGATGACGGTGATATCGATCGCCTGGGAGTCGGCCAGATCTCCGTCCGATGCCACAAGGGTGATCTCATACGACCCGGCTTGTGTTGAGTCGGGAGTGAAGACAAGCGCCCCAGTCCCGTTGCCGGAATCCTCGAATGCGGCGTTAGCCGGGAGGCCGTCGGCTGACAGGAATATCGAGTCTCCGTCGGGGTCGCTGGAGGAGATGCGAACCTCCAAGGTGTCTCCCTCGTAGACCTGCTGAGGACCGATAGAGTCCAAAACAGGTGGTCGATTCACGTCGAGTACCGTTGTTTGAACCAGTTCAGAGTCAGCCAGTAATCCGTCAGACGCAATGAAGACAACATGGTAAGTCCCGGCCTGATCATGATCCGGACTGAAAGTGAATAATCCGGCTCCGCTGCCGGAATCCTCGAATTCGGCGTTTGTGGGAATGCTGTCCGTATTTAGGATGATCGAATCCCCGTCCGGATCAACGGCCCAAATCCTGAGTTCCAGTACCTCTCCCTCGTTGACCGTCTGAGCGCCAATCGAATCCAAAGTGGGAGGCCGATTGGCTTGCTCGATTATGAACGTATCCGCAACCATTGCCACCGGGGGCGATTTTCCGTTAGTGGACCACAAATCATAAAGGGTGGTACCCCAATCGTTGGTGACATTTTCGTCCCGCAGGAACTCCACATACTCCTTGCTGGTGCTCTGATAGTAGAGGGTAGCCACCACTTGGGCTGTAGAATCCGGGATCGAGTATTCGGTCAGGTCCCAGTACTCTCCGTCGGCGTACGAATAGTCAACCGGAGGGGACTGGATGCTGTCAAAGGCGGCATTGGTGAAACCTCGCGGGGGAATGCGATTGTCCTTGTAAATAGTATCATTCAAAACGAAATGAAACGAAGGTCCGGCGGGCAGATTGACGATGGGAGCCAAGGCCTGCGAGATTCCGGGCTTGATCTCGTATGTCTTGACATCCGCATCGTGCGTCAAAATGCCGGTTTCGGGGTCATAAGCACCGGATTCATAGATCAGAGCATCGGTGTTGTCGTAAGCCCGGAGATTGATCCAGATTCTTCGTCCCTCCGGATATCCGGAAGGCAACTTGTGGCCGGTCTGATTGGTGACCGTCACCTGAGCCGAGTAGCCCGGCTGCTCCGCAGTTACGGCGAGACTCATGGTTGCTGCGTTCTGCAGCATATAGGTGGCTCGCACCACGCCGGCAAAGAGCGCTGCCGTGTCAGCTTCTCCGGGGAAAACAGCGTCGATCAGGCCGGGAAAGAACGTGTTGCCGCCGGTCTGGTCATGCAGCGGCAGATCTTCGCGAACGGGGACTCCCTGTTTGTTGCACCCGGCCCCGGTCACGTCCTTCATGTGACAATCCTGACATGTGGAGACGGTGTCTTTATTCCCGCCGAACTGCGGGGCGTACACTCCCTCCGGAGTATTGTAAGCGCTCATCAACCACTCGCTGAAGGTTCGCTCTACGGGAAACATGGAGCGTGGGTCGAAATCCGGAGCGGGCTGGTCAAAACTGTTGGGAAGGTAGGCTCCGCCAGGCTCTTTGCCGAAAGCGGGATTACTGACGTCATGGCAGGTGCCGCAAAGATTGGCGTCCGAATGAAAGGGCGAGTACGACATCTGATGCTTGGCATCTGCGTCCACAAACGGCCCCCGCTTGGCATTATCCGAGTCTGCAATGTACATGCCGTTGGCTGACCATCCCGGAATGGGGTCGAGGATCGACAGATAGGATTGGTCCTGGGGATAGGTGTCGCTGGTGTAGTCGGGATCATCCGGATAAGGATTGACTCCCAGCGGCGTGGGTTTCACCAGCTTATGGCAGAAATCACACTGTACGCCTTCCCGGTCGTTATTGTTGAGCGCCGAGCCGTCGGTCGGGATCGAGCGCCCCTGGAGCCAGCCGTCGGGAGCGTGACAGCGCAGACAGAGATCCCCGCTTTCAGGCGCATCCTGATTGGCGATGGCCACCGAGGCGTAAAAGAGCGGATCGCGCGCCGCCTGTGCCATCATGCTCCCCCGCCAGGTGAAAGCCGGCTCAACCGCCAGGTCATAGCCCCCGTGACAATTGTCACACTTGTCCGGAGTCTCAAGGTTGCCCGATTGACCCGGCTGGGAACCGGGCATGAAGAAGTCATTAAGGGTAGTAGGCACAGCAGCGAACAGGGTGGCTGCGGCACCGGCAACGAGAAGGGCAAGCATCGTCTTCGTTCTGAACAGAGAAACCACCTGCCTGTTTTAAACTTCCATGCTTATACCCACCCACATGAACTCACGTGTTCACACGGAGCTGATTGCTTGCTGTCTGGTTCAGAGAACAGCCCCTTGGTTCTATTATACTATAAAGGTCTTAAATGTCAAGAAGAAAATGGCCTTTGCATGTGGAGACCAAATACAAATCATACACTTTTTAGAGAAACAGATAGGCAACGCCCAAGAGAGATGGTATTTTTGAAGAACGCCAAATTCTTCTACTCTCAAGGAGGTTGCCTATGCTATTTG